>Ga0209066_10007312_pt1 | contig 10995 bp, 15 predicted proteins | sample All_14_2_FD_187198 | JGI IMG/M metagenome (GOLD analysis project Ga0209066, IMG submission 187198) | Freshwater microbial communities in response to fracking from Pennsylvania, USA - Allegheny Zone_MetaG_DW_15 (SPAdes) (version 2) ... | reverse complement strand
GCATGGCGTGCGGCGCATGAGCCAACGCGTCACTGGTGTGGTCGAGACCTCCAACAACCTGGGCATGCTTGAGCTCACGCCCCAGGGCGGTGAGTGCAACTTCATGGTTCGCTCGTTACTGGACAGTGGCAGCCGCGCCCTGGCCGACGAGCTGCTCAGCCTGTGGGCCCTCTCGGGCACAGTGGCCGAGGTCACCGGCGAATACCCGGGCTGGACTCCCAACCCGGACTCACCCTTGCTGGCCACCTGCCAGGCGGTCTATCAGCGCGAGTTCCACGAGGCCTCTCGCACCCAGGTGATTCACGCCGGTCTGGAGTGCGGCATCATCGCCGCCAAGTATCCAGGCATGGACATCGTGTCATTCGGGCCCACCATCCGTGGCGCTCACGCCCCCGGTGAGTCCGTCGAGATCGAATCCGTGACCCGAACCTGGGACCTGCTGCGTGCCATCGTTCGGGCCGTGGCCACTCAAGGCGTGGGTGCCACCTTGCACACCATCGACAACTGAGCCTGCACCTCATCGTCGTCCAGCCAGGCCGCAGCCGTGTTCCACCACCGCGTGGGCAGGTACTCGCCCGACAAACGTGTCTGTGACTGCGTCTGACGGGGCAGGTCGTAGCCTTGGGGACACAGGCGAGCGGCCTCGGCCAGCAGGTGCGCCATGCTGGGCCCCCGCAGTTCGTAAGCGGGCGCCCTCGGGTCTGCCGACACGCTCCGCACCTGCATTGGGGCGCAGCCAGCCACAGCCCCGACCACCAAGGTGGCCAGGCCCATGCGGGTCACAAGGCGGTACATTCCACTCATGCGCCCCAGTGTGACGGACGTGCGCCCACTGTGAACGTTCGATCAAGGCCACTCTTGGTGGTCAATCGCACCCAAAGGTCGGCTGGCCGACACCTGTTCAAAACAGAAATTGCTACGATCCATCGACATTTGGAGACCCCGTGATGAGATCCCTGACCGACCAACTCAGCCAATACGCCACCTACCACCGCGACCGTCGCAACGTGCTCACTCACTTTGTCGGCATCCCCATGATCGTACTGGCGCTGACCACCCTGCTGGGGCGCTGGGTGCTGGTCAGTTGGCCCCTGAACCTCCCGGGCGGCACAGCCCACATCGACCTCACCGCTGCGGGCGTGGTCAGCAGCCTCGTGAGCCTGTACTACCTGCGCCTGGATGCTCGGTTTGGCCTCGTCATGTCCGTGCTGCTGTCGGTCCTGACCCTGGCCGGTGAATCGCTGGCGCAGCACCCCTTTGCCGAGTGGCTGACCTGGGGGTTGGGCCTGTTCCTGGTCGGCTGGGTGTTTCAGTTCGTGGGCCACTACTTCGAAGGCCGCAAGCCCGCCTTCGTCGATGACCTCATCGGCCTGCTGATCGGCCCCCTGTTCGTGGTGGCTGAAGCCGGCTTCCTGATGGGCCTGCGCCGCGACGTCGAGGCCCAGGTCATCCGCCAGGCGGGTGCCCTGCGCTGAGCCCCACGGCCGTTCCAGGGCTGTTCCGGCCCCGCCTGACACTCCAGACCCTCACGCGGGGCGACGGCTTGTTGGGCATGCGCGCCGCACCCGGCTTCGGGCCACGCAGCAGTGCCGTCACGGTGGCCCGCGTGGACTGGACCTACACCGCCCCCGGCGGCCTCAAGTGGGACACGCCTGCCCCCACCCGCGTGCTCAACAGCCGCGGCCCGGCCACCCAGTTGCTGCGCGGCGCCTGGCAGACCGAGGTGCTGCTGCAACGCGACCTCGCCGCCGAGGCCGATGCCCGCGACGCCCTGTGGCATAGCGGCCTGCGCCCCTTGCCGCCCGATGCCTTGCAATGGCGCACCCCAGAGGCGGCCAATGATCACCCCCACCTCTGGGCCCTGCCCGAGGAGACCCACTACGGCGACTTCTGGGCCGACCACGTCCCCCTGCTGCAGGCCCAGAACTGGTCCATCGTGGTCTGGCCCGGCTTTGCCCACCAGAGCGTGCCCATCGATGCCTGGCGCCTGCTGATCGATGCCGACACGGGACACGAGCAGGGCCGCGAACTCACGCACCCGCAGGGGCCCCGCCCATCGGCCATCACGGCGCTGCACAACCCACGCCGGCAGGGCTCCTGGCTGCTCACCCTGGGCGTGGAGATCGATGGCGAAACGCTGGACCTGGCGCCCATGCTGGCCGACTTGCTCAAGCGCGACCGGCGCTGGCTGAACGCCCGCGACATTGCTGCCATCGACGACGACGCCATCATCCGACTGCGCGCCCCTGGAGGCCGGCGCATCGAGGCGCCTGCCGCACCGCTCAAGGCCATCGTGGGCGCCATGGTCGACCTGCTGACCGACCCGCTGCGCGCCACCGTGTCCCAAGGCCCCATCCACCTGTCGACCTGGGAGGCCCACCGCATCGAGGCCCTTCGCGATGGCCTGGCCGACACCCAGGCCGCCCGCGCGGGCGTTCACGGCGCCTGGCAACTGCGTGGTGCCGACGGACTGAGCCAGTTGGCCCAACGCCTGAAAGAAGCCGGCACCCCACCCCCCATCGACGAAGCGCTGCTGCAAGACATCGGCCTGCGCCTGTCGTTGCGCCCCTACCAACGCCAGGGCGTGGCCTGGCTGCAGTACCTGCGCGAACAACACCTGGCCGGCATCCTGGCCGACGACATGGGCCTGGGCAAGACCGCGCAAGTGCTGGCCCACCTGCTGCTGGAAAAACACGCCGGCCGCTTGAGCACGCCGGCCCTGGTCGTCCTGCCCACGTCCTTGATCACCAACTGGCAGACCGAGGCCGCCCGCATCGCCCCTGGGCTGCGTGTGCTGACCCTGCAGGGCGCCCAACGGTTCGAGCACTTCAGCCGCATGGCCGACCACGACGTGGTCTTCACCACCTACCCCCTGCTGTGGCGCGACATCCAGAGCCTGTCGGCCACGTCCTGGCACCTGCTGATCCTGGACGAGGCCCAAGTCGTCAAGAACGCTGGCAGCCGTGCCGCCGGGGCCCTGCGGCGATTGAGTGCCACGCACCGCCTGTGCGTCACCGGCACCCCGCTGGAGAACCACCTGGGCGAGCTGTGGGCCCACTTTGACTTTTTGATGCCGGGCTTTCTGGGCGACCAGCGCACCTTCACGCGCCAATGGCGCCAACCCATCGAAGTGCAGGGCGAGACCGTGCGCGCGCAAGTGCTGGCCCAGCGCGTGCGTCCCTTCATCCTGCGCCGACGCAAGCAGGACGTGGCCACCGAACTGCCGCCCAAGACCGAGGTCATCCGCCGCGTCACCCTCAGCGGGCAGCAACGCGACCTCTATGAAAGCGTGCGCGTGGCCGCCGACAAACAAGTGCGCCGCGCCCTGGTCAAACAAGGTTTTGCCGGCTCGCAAATCGCCATCCTCGACGCCCTGCTCAAACTGCGCCAGGTCTGCTGCGACCCGCACCTGCTCAAAGGCGTCCACACCCCGCTAGAGATGGAGCGCGCCAAGATGGAGCTTCTGCGCGACATGCTGCCCGAGCTGGTCGACGAAGGTCGGCGCGTGCTGGTGTTCTCGCAGTTCACCGAGATGCTGCACCTGGTCGAACGAGAACTCCACAACCTGGGCCTGCCCCACCTCATGCTCACCGGGGACACGCCTGTGGCCGATCGGGGCCACGTCGTGGCCCAGTTCCAGCAAGGCCACACGCCCATTTTCCTGCTCAGCCTCAAGGCCGGTGGCGTCGGCCTGAACCTCACGGCCGCCGACACCGTCATCCACCTCGACCCCTGGTGGAACCCAGCGGTCGAGCAACAAGCCACCGACCGCGCGCACCGCATCGGCCAGGACCAGCCGGTCTTTGTCTACAAAATCGTGGTGGAAGGCAGCATTGAGGAGAAAATGCTGGCCTTGCAAGACCGCAAGGCAGCCCTCGCGCATGGCGTGCTGGGCAGTGACACCGCCCACACCGTCAAGTTCAGCCAGGACGACCTTCAAGGATTGCTCGCCCCCTTGCCCAGAGCGCACCCATGACCCAGCACAAGCCCCCATCGACCGGCCTGGTCTACTCCACCGACAGCGGCCGCATGTGCCCCGACTGCCGACAAGCCATGAGCGCCTGCACCTGCCGTGCGCAGGCCAAAGCCGCAGCCATCCCACAAGGGGACGGCATCGCCCGCGTCAGCCGCGAGACCAAAGGCCGGGGCGGCAAGACCACCACCGTGGTCCGAGGCCTGCCCCTGGATGCCGAGGCACTCAACGCCCTGGGCAAACGCCTGCGCACCGCCTGCGGCGCCGGGGGCACCGCCAAAGACGGCGTGCTCGAAGTGCAGGGCGACCACGTCCAGCGCGTCATGGATTGGCTCACCCAGGACGGCTGGCGCGTCAAACGCACCGGCGGCTGATCAGCCCTGCACCGACTCAGCCCTGCGCCTGCTTGAGCAAGGTCTGAGCGTCGCTGACGGCATAACCACCGCCCTGCTCATCGTTGAGCTGCGTGACCACACCGTCCTTGACCAGCATCGAGAAACGACCCGCGCGCAGACCCAGCCCCTTGGCCGTCAGGTCCAGGGTCAAACCCAGCGCCTTGGCAAACTCGGCACTGCCATCGGCCATCATGCGCACCTTGCCCGCGGCCTTGAGCTCACGGCCCCAGGCGCCCATCACGAACGCGTCGTTCACCGACACGCACCAGATCTCGTCCACACCCGCGGCTTTGAACGCATCGCAAGCATCGATGTAGCCGGGTGCGTGCTGGGCCGAGCACGTGGGCGTGAACGCACCAGGCAGGCCAAAGATCGCGATGGTCTTGCCCGCGGTGGCCTTGCTCACATCAAACGCGTTGGGGCCCAGGCTGCAGCCCTCGCCCTCCACCTCGATGTACTCGAACAGCGTGCCGCCAGGCAACTTGTCGCCAACTTTGATCATTTTTGATACTCCACAGTGAATCTTGAACAGACATGAAAAAACCGGCTGCCAGTATGACTGGACAGCCGGTTTTCAGATCAAGTGGTCCCGAGAGACCACAAGAGCGTGATCAGACCGCTTGGGCCTTCTCGACCAGGCGGGAAACCACCCAGTTCTTCGTCTTGGACAAAGGACGGCTCTCGGTGATCTCGACCACGTCGCCGATGTGGAACTCATTGTTCTCATCGTGAGCATGGTACTTGCGCGACTTGGCGACGATCTTGCCGTAGAGCTCGTGCTTGACACGACGCTCGACCAGAACGGTCACGGTCTTGGCGCGAGCGTCAGAGACGATCTTGCCGACCAGGGTACGAACGACCTTGGCACGAACGACTTGAGCTTCCGTCATTTGGCGGCTCCTTTCTTCTCGGTCAGAATCGTCTTGACGCGAGCGATGTCGCGGCGAGTCTTCTTCAGAGCCGAATGGTCATTGAGCTGCTGGGTCGCACGCTGCATGCGCATGTTGAAGTGAGACTTCAGCAGATCTTTGATTTCAGTTTCCAGTGCGGCCACATCCTTGGCGCGCAGTTCAGAGGCTTTCGCCATAGCTTTCTCCTAGCGCTATCAGATGCCAAACTGGCGGGACACGAACGTGGTGCTCAGTGGCAGCTTTGCAGCAGCCAGCGTGAACGCCTCGCGAGCGAGTGCTTCGGGCACACCGTGGATTTCGTACAGCACCTTGCCAGGTGTGATTTCAGCCACGTAGTACTCGACGCTGCCCTTACCATTGCCCATGCGGACTTCGGCGGGCTTTTGCGAGATTGGCTTGTCTGGGAAGACACGAATCCAGATGCGACCACCGCGCTTGACGTGACGCGAAATCGCACGACGTGCGGCTTCGATCTGACGAGCGGTGATGCGGCCGCGTTCGGTCGCCTTCAAACCGAAATCGCCAAACGCGACGGTTGCACCGCGCGTGGCCACACCGGTGTTGCGGCCCTTGTGTTCCTTGCGGAACTTGCGACGATTAGGTTGCAACATGTTTATTCTCCTTTCGCTTCGGCAGCGGCGGGCACGACCTTGCGGACGCGCTTGGCGCCAGCGCCATCAGCGGCGGCGGCAGGCTTGTCGCTGCCATCGCTCGGGGCGCCATCGGCACGGGGTGCGCCACGACCGGCACCTGGACCGCCACGACCGGCACCAGGACCACGACGGTCATTGGGGCGATCGCTGCGGGGGCGGCGGTTGCGACGGTCGTCATCGCCACGGTCATCACCCTTGAGCACGGGTGCATCGCCATTGGCCAGACGGTCGCCACGGTAGACCCAAACCTTCACGCCGATCACACCATAGGTGGTCTGCGCTTCGGAAGTGCCGTAGTCGATGTCAGCACGCAGGGTGTGAAGAGGCACGCGACCTTCGCGGTACCACTCGGTACGTGCGATTTCGATGCCGTTCAGACGACCGGCGGACATGATCTTGATGCCTTGGGCGCCCAGACGCATCGCGTTCTGCATCGCGCGCTTCATGGCACGACGGAACATGATGCGCTTTTCCAGCTGCTGCGTGATCGAATCGGCGATCAGTTGAGCATCGACTTCAGGCTTGCGCACTTCTTCGATGTTCACAGAGACCGGGCAATTCAGACGCTTGGCCAGTTCGACCTTCAGGCTCTCGATGTCTTCGCCCTTTTTGCCGATCACCACGCCCGGACGAGCCGAGAAAATGGTGATGCGTGCGCTCTTGGCGGGACGCTCGATCAGGATGCGCGACACAGCCGCGTTCTTGAGCTTCTTCTTCAGGAATTCGCGGACTTCCAGGTCTTCAGCCAGCATCGAGGCAAAGTTGCGATTGGTAGCGTACCAACGCGATGCCCAGTTGCGGGTGACGGCCAAGCGGAAGCCGGTTGGGTGGATTTTTTGTCCCATGATCAGCCTCTGCTTAGTTGCCCACGGTCACATAGATGTGGCAAGTCGGCTTGCTGATGCGGTTACCGCGGCCCTTGGCCCGTGCGGTGAAACGCTTCAGCGTGGTGCCTTGCTCCACATAAATGGTCTTGACCTTCAGTTCGTCGATGTCAGCACCGTCATTGTGCTCGGCGTTGGCGATTGCCGACTCCAGAGCCTTCTTGATGATGCCGGCAGCCTTCTTCTGGGTAAACGCCAGAATGTCGAGGGCTTGAGCGACTTTCTTGCCACGAATCAGGTCAGCCACCAGGCGACCCTTGTCGCAAGAGAGGCGAACGCCGCGAACGATTGCTTTGGTTTCCATCGTTGCTGCTCCTTATTTCTTGGCTTTCTTGTCGCCTGGGTGACCCTTGAACGTACGGGTCAGGGCGAACTCGCCGAGCTTGTGGCCAACCATCTGGTCAGTCACGTACACAGGCACGTGCTGCTTGCCATTGTGGACAGCGATCGTCAGACCGATGAACTCAGGCAGGATGGTGGAACGACGCGACCAGGTCTTGACTGGCTTTTTGTCCTTCGTGGCCACAGCCTTGTCGACCTTGGCCGACAGGTGGTGGTCAATGAATGGACCTTTTTTCAGAGAACGAGCCATTGCAGCCTACCTCTTACTTTTTACGACGCGACACAATGAAGGTCTGCGTGCGCTTGTTGTTGCGGGTGCGATAGCCCTTCGTCATCGTGTTCCATGGGGACACGGGGACTTGGCCCTCGCCAGTGCGGCCTTCGCCACCACCGTGCGGGTGATCCACAGGGTTCATGGCAACGCCACGAACGGTTGGGCGGATACCCTTCCAGCGGATGGCACCGGCCTTGCCGTAGCGGCGCAGGCTGTGCTCTTCGTTGCTCACTTCACCCAGGGTGGCGCGGCATTCGATGTGGATGCGACGCACTTCACCGGAGCGCAGGCGGACCTGAGCGTAGGTGCCTTCACGGGCCATCAGCACAGCAGACGTACCGGCCGAGCGAGCGATCTGACCGCCCTTGCCTGGCTTGAGTTCGATGTTGTGAATGGTCGAGCCCACGGGGATGTTGCGGATGGGCAGGGTGTTGCCGGCCTTGATCGGCGCTTCCGAGCCGCTCACCACCGTGGCACCAGCCACCAGACCGCGAGGCGCGAGGATGTAGCGACGCTCACCGTCGGCATAGCACACCAGAGCGATGTGAGCCGTGCGGTTGGGGTCGTACTCGATGCGCTCAACCTTTGCAGGAATGCCATCCTTGTTGCGCACGAAGTCAACCACGCGGTAGTGGTGCTTGTGACCACCGCCCTTGTGGCGAATCGTGATGTGACCGTTGTTGTTACGGCCAGCATTCTGGATCTGGGGTTCCAGCAGCGCAGCGTGAGGAGCGCCCTTGTGCAGGTGCTTGTGCACCACCTTGACAACGCCACGACGACCGGGCGATGTAGGTTTGATCTTGACGACAGCCATGATTACGCAGCCTCCCCGGAGAAGTTCAGCTCTTGACCTTCCTTGAGGGCCACATAGGCCTTCTTGGCATGGTCACGACGGCCAGTACGGCCACCGAAGCGCTTGGTCTTGCCCTTTTGGTTCAGGACGTTGACGGATTCCACTTCGACCTTGAACAGCAGCTCAACGGCGGCCTTGATCTCGGGCTTGGTGGCGTCGCGCAACACCTTGAACGCAACCTGACCGCGCTCTTCAGCAGCGGCTGTGGCCTTTTCCGAAATGATCGGAGCGACCAACACCTTCATCAGGCGGTTTTCATCAAATTTGAGAGTGCTCATGCGAACATCTCCTGCAGCTTGTCGATGGCACCCTTGGTGACCAGGATCTTCTTGTAGAAGACCAGGGACAGGGGATCGGCGTAACGGGGCTCAACCACCAGCACATTGGGCAGGTTGCGCGAAGCCAGGAACAGGTTTTCGTCGATCGCATCAGCAATCACGAGCACGTGGTCCAGGTTCATCGCCTTGAGCTTGGCAGCCAGCAGCTTGGTCTTGGGGGCTTCGACATTGATCGAATCCACCACGGCCAGGCGGCCTTCACGGGCCAGTTGCGAGAAGATGGCGGCCATACCGGCGCGGTACATCTTCTTGTTGACCTTGTGGCTGAAGTTTTCGTCGGGGCTGTTCGGGAAGATCCGACCACCGCCACGCCACAGGGGCGAGGAAGTCATACCAGCGCGAGCGCGACCGGTGCCTTTTTGGCGCCAGGGCTTCTTCGTGCTGTGCTTGACGGTTTCACGGTCTTTCTGGGCGCGAGTGCCTTGACGGGCATTGGCTTGATAAGCCACGACGACCTGGTGAACCAGGGCTTCGTTGTAATCGCGACCGAACAGCGTATCAGGAGCGTCCACCTTGGCGGAGGCCTGACCTTGTTCGTTCAGGAGCTCGAGCTGCATCAGTTGGCTCCTTTCTTGACCTTGACCTTGATGGCGGGACGCACGGTGACAAAGCCACCCTTCGAACCCGGCACTGCACCCTTGACCAGCAGCAGTTGACGAGCTTCGTCAACGCGCACAACGTCCAGGTTTTGCGTGGTCACGGTTTCGTCACCCATGTGGCCCGACATGCGCTTGCCAGGGAACACACGACCCGGATCCTGGGCCATCGAGATGGAGCCAGGAACGTTGTGGGAACGGGAGTTACCGTGGGAGGCGCGCTGCGAACCGAAGTTGTGACGCTTGATCGTACCGGCGAAGCCCTTACCGATCGAGGTGCCTTGCACATCGACCAGTTGACCAGCCTGGAACAGGGCGGCGGGAGCAATGCTGCTGCCGGCCTTGTACTCAGCGGCCACTTCAGGGGTCACGCGGAACTCTTGGATGACTTCGCCGGCTTCAACGCCAGCTTTGGCCATGTGGCCGGCTTCGGGCTTGGTCACGCGCGATGCTTTGCGCGCGCCGAACACCACCTGCAGGGCGGTGTAGCCGTCAGTCTCAACGGTTTTGACCTGGGACACGCGATTGTTGGACACGTCGAGCACAGTCACAGGCACGGCATCGCCGTCGTCTGTGTAAATGCGCATCATGCCCACCTTGCGGCCCAGCAATCCGAGGCGATTGCTAAGACTCATGGTTCTTCTCCAGCCCCTTGTGGGGCCTTTTAAACACACCCGACAACGATTGGCCGGGGCGACATTGCTGCCCGATCAGATCGGGGCTGATTCACCCGAAAACGAATGAACAAGCCCCAGCACTTTGCAGGACAGCCTGTGATGATAACAAATGCTTTTTATTTGTGCAAGTGGCACGGAAGGCTCAAGCGCGGGCCGTGGCTTTGCGCCGCGCCAAAGAGATCCCCGCCAGGCCCACCCCAAGCAGCACCCAGGTGCTTGGCTCAGGGATGCTGCTCGCGTAGTTGGTGCTGAACTTGATGGTGCCGTAATCTGTCACCGACCCAAGCGCGGCGCCCCCGGTTGACTGCATCCCAAGGACGCCCGTGAGGAACTGAAACCCCGCGCTGGTGATGGTCAGCCCTGAGGCCACATTGTTGGCCGTGACCAGAACGGGCGCCGGCTGAGGCCCGGACAACGGGATGGGCGGGAACCCCGCCGCCGAGAACGTGGCCGGACCCGTGATGCTGGCAATGTCCCACAAGGCGGTGCCTGGCATGTCGTAGCTCACGGCAGCGACCGAGCCCGTCGCAAAGCGGGTGCCCGACAGGTCCGCCACCACCACCTTGTTGGACAGGTCAATGCGCAGATTTTCGATGCGCGCCTCGCCACCGGTCAAAACACCAGGGATGCGAGAGCCTGTCAGGGCAAAGCCCCCCAGAGTGCCCACGCCCCCAACCGACATCTGGTCACCCATGGGGGTCAGGCTCACGCTGCCAACCTGGGTGGACACGCTGGCCCCCACGCGGTAAACGTCGCCAAACACCGGGTCGATCGCCAAAGACTCGAGTGGCTGCACCACACCCGGCTCACCAAGCGGCAGGATGCTCAGGCGCATCACATTCAGCGCGTCGACAAAGCCGCCCAATTGGTTCAAGTCGGTGCCATCGTAGTCACCCACACTGAAGTCCAGCGAACTTTGCCCTCCTAAGAAATACACGGGCTGACTGGAATATGACTCAGGCACCGGAGCGTAAAACACACCTCCGGTATCGACGGTGAAAGGGGCCGCCTGGGCACAAGAAGCCGCCACGCTCAAGGCAGCGGCAAGGAATGACAAAGGCAGCAGTCGGTTTGTGTGTTTCATGTTGGATCCCCATTT
>Ga0209066_10007311_pt1 | contig 10995 bp, 9 predicted proteins | sample All_14_2_FD_187198 | JGI IMG/M metagenome (GOLD analysis project Ga0209066, IMG submission 187198) | Freshwater microbial communities in response to fracking from Pennsylvania, USA - Allegheny Zone_MetaG_DW_15 (SPAdes) (version 2) ... | reverse complement strand
CTGGCGATGCCGACCGGGCTGTCGACCTGGGCGCCCTATCGCGGCGTGCTGCCGGAAGGCCGCGCCCGGCGGTTTTCCGGCGCGCGCCATGGCCGGACATTGGCCATCGATGCCGATCTGGCGCGTCATGGGCCGGAATCACTTGCCCTGCTGGCCGCCCTGGCGGAGGCGGATGGCGGCCTGCATTTCCTGATCGGACGGCGCTTTCTGGGCGAGGAGGAGGCGCTGGGCCTGTTCCTGCAGCGCGCGGCTGCCGCAGGCCTTGATCCGCAGCGGATGGAGGCCCTGCCGGCGGGAACCGGGCTGGAGGAATTGCTGCGTCCGGCCGATGGTGTTGTGGCGGCCTGGCCGTCGCCCGACCCGGCCTTCCTGACGGAAGCGGTGCGATATGGCCTGCCGGTCGTGCTGGCCAGGCCGGCGCTGGACGAACATGCCGGCGGGGCATCTCTGCTTGGTTCGAATGGGCTGGGCCAATCCATCTGCCCGGCCGGATCGGATTTCGCCGCAGCCGCGCTGGATTGGCTGGATCGCTGGTCCAAGGAGGATGGGTTGCGCAAGCAGGTTCTGGATGCGGTGGATGCAGCCGCCCGCGGAGAAGGGTCCTATGAACGCGGCCGAAGTTTCCAGGCCTTCCTGACCGGCGCGACGGAGGCTGCACGATGAGTTCCAAGGCCCTGTTCCGCCGCAATCTGAAGGCCATGCGCGAGGTGGCCCCGCAACTGGCGGAGTTACTGGACAAGATCGAGGCGCCGAAATCCAAGCTGATACGCCAGGGGGATGGCTGGAATATCGATCTTGGCCATGCAATGTTCTATGACAGCGAGGCGGAGGATTTTGCCGAGCGGCAATTGGCGGAGTTCTTTGGCAATCCCATCCGCATCGAGTTTTCCACGCCCGACCGGGTGGTCGATCCGCCCTGCGTGGTCACGCGCGAATGGATCAACACCCTGCTGGACAGGGTGGATGCAGCGGAGATTACGCCCAGCGATGCGCTGGCTTCGGAAGACGGGCGCTATCTGGTCGTGCTTGGGGTGGGTCTTGGCTACCATATCGGCCGGCTGATCGAGCGCTATGGCGTGGTCAATGTCGTGCTGATCGAGCAGTTCGCGGAATTCATCTGGCATTCCGCCCATATCCAGCCGTGGTGGAAATGGATGCGCCTGCTGAAGAAGCGTAAGGGCGGCGTCACCCTGATCCTGGGCGAAGATCCCAATCTGGTGATGACGGCGCTGACCAATGCGCTGCGCCTGGAACAGGGCGGGTTGATGGATGGCACCTATATATTCACGCATTACCGCTCGCTGCTGGTGCGCGACCTGCACCGCAAGATCGACGAGAACATGGTCTTCCTGGGTTCCAGCCGGGGGTTCTTCGAAGACGAATGCGTAATGCTGTACAATACCATCCGCAATCTGGCGCATTCCGATCATCTGCTCTGGCTGACGCGTTCCAGGCTGGAGAAATACACCCCTGTCTTCGTGATCGGGGCCGGACCGTCCTTTGACCGCTGTGTCGACCAGATCAAGGCCAATCGCGCGGGCGCGGTGGTGATCGCCTGCGGCTCCGGCCTGGAAAACTGCCTGTCCAACGGTATCCGGCCGGATTTCCATCTGGAGCTGGAGAACACCTCCGGCCAGGCGGAAATCATCGCCCGCGCCGCTGCGCGCCATGATCTGTCCGGAATAACGCTGATCGGGGCGGCGTCGATCCATCCCGATATCCGGGTTCATTTCGACGATTGCATCCTGTTTCACCGCGATACGATTTCGTCCACGGCGCTGCTCTGCAAGCCGCTGGAAGAAGTTTATATGAGCGGCCCGACCGTGACCAATGGCGGGCTGCGTTTCGCCCTGGGCATGGGCTTTACCGAAATCTATCTGTTCGGGACCGATCTGGGCACACGGGTGGAAAGCGAGCACCACTCGAAGAAATCGGCCTATTACGTCGATCAGGAATTCATGGATTCCTTCCCGGAACATCTGGCCGTGCGCCGGTTCGACCGGCGACAGGATGCGAATTTTGGCGGGGTGGTCTACACCAATACCGATTTCCTGTTCGCCCGGCTGTTCATGTATAATTGCATCAAGCTCTATCCCGGCGCGAAGGTCTATAACTGCTCCGACGGGGCACATATTCCCGGCGCCATCCCGTTGCTGCCGAAGCTGCTGAAGCTGCCCGCGCCGGCCCCGCGCCGGACGGAGGAACTGGCGCGCCTGCGTCGCGACCTGGAGCAGGTGAAGGCGGGCGAGACCATCGACGCGGCAGAAATTGCACGCCTATCGGCCCATATGGATGCCTGGGTGAAGCGCGTCCGGCGCACCATCGCCAGGATCACCCGCACGCGGCCGCATCCCTTCAAGGCCTATGAGGAGATGCTGGGGCATTTCTTTCCGCGCAAGGATCTGTCCGGGGACGAGCAACGCTATGAGAATGTGACGATCCAGCTGTTCGTCGGATCGCTGCTGACCCTGTTCCAGGCCTATTTCCGCTTCTATCGCCGGGTGCCGGTGGAGCAGCGCGACCGGCTGTTCGATGTCTTCATGCCGCTCTATGGCGAGGTGCTGGACGAGTTGGTGGATTATCAGAAGGGGCTGGTCACCATGCTGACGGCGGCCTGCGCCGATGAGGACATGTTCAAGGCCCTGGCGCTGGATGACGGCATGCGGAAAAGGGCGTGAGAACCAATCCATGTGCGGGATAGCAGGGGTATTCGCGGCCAAGGCGGTTGAGGGGGGGCGGATCGCCCGGGCGCAGGGGCTGATGCGCCGACGTGGGCCGGATGGGGAGGCTGTGGCCTCTGTCTCCCTGCTCGGCGGGGTGGTGACCTTCCTGCATTCCCGGCTTGCCATCGTCGATCTGGATGCGCGTTCCGACCAGCCCTTCATCAAGGATGGGCTGGCGCTGGTCTTCAACGGGGAAATCTATAACCATATCGAGCTGCGGGCGGAGTTGCAGGCGCTCGGCCATCACTTCACCACCAGCAGCGATACCGAGGTGATCCTGGAGGCCTGGCGGGCCTGGGGCGACAGGGCCATGGACCGGTTCGAAGGCATGTGGGCTTTCGCGCTGGCCGATCAGCGCAGCGGCCGGCTGGTGCTGTCGCGCGACCGTTTCGGCGAGAAGCCGCTATTCTGGTGGTGGCACAGGGGGGCGCTGTATTTCGCCTCCGAGATCAAGGTGCTGGCGGCCCTGGCGGGGGAGAAGCCGGTGATCGACGAGGACGCGCTCTGCCGCTATCTGGTCAACGGCTATAAGGCGATCCGCAAGACCGGAACCGGTTATTTCCGGGATGTGCTGGAATTGCCCCTGGCCTCTACCGCCGTGCTGGAAAAGCCGGGCAGACCGGACGCCAGACCCTATTGGCGGCTGGACTATCGCCCGGATGAGCGCATCACCGCCGAACAGGCCGAGGAGGAGGCCCGGCGCCTGACGCATCGGGCCATCGCGCTCAGGCTGCGGGCCGATGTGCCGGTGTCGATGCGCCTGTCGGGCGGGATCGATTCCAATGTCGTGGCGGGGGTGGCGGCGTCCATCCATTCCTATCCTGTCCACACCTTTTCCATCGTGGAGGAGGATGAGCGCTATAACGAAACCGCCAATATCCGGCTGGCGCTGCAGCGGCTGGGCTGTGCGCACACGCTGGTGCCGGTGCCGAAATCCGGCAATTTCGAGCGGCTGCGCGATCTGTGCTTTTATTTCGACGCGCCGGTGATCACCATCACCTATCTATTGCAGGCGGTGCTGTCCGAGGAGATCCGCAAGGCGGGCTTCAAGGTGGCGCTGGGCGGGACGGGGGCGGACGAGGTCTTCACCGGCTATTACGACCATTACCTGTTCTGGCTGGCCGAGCTGCAGGGCGAACCCGGCGCGGCGGAGCGGGAGGCACAGTGGCGCGGCACCTATGGCCGTTTCGTGACCAACCCGCTGTTGCAGGACCCCAGGCGGTTCGTGGATACCCCGCAGGAGCGCGGGCATATCTATCTGAAGGCGGATGAGTTCTCGGGCTTCCTGAAGCGCCCTTTCGCCGAGGCGTTCCGGGAACGCGATTATACGCCGGCCCTGCTGCGCAACCGCATGCTGAACGAGCTGGCGGAAGAAACCGTGCCCGTCATGCTGCATGACGATGACCTGGCCGGCATGCGCCATTCGGTGGAAAACCGCGCCCCCTATCTGGACCGGGACCTGGCGGAATTCCTGTTCCGGGTTCCGTCGCGCCATCTGATCCAGCAGGGGCTGCCGAAATATCTGCTGCGCCAGGCCGGGCGCGGCGTGGTGGCCGATGCGATCCTGGACAATCCGCGCAAGACCGGGTTCAACGCCCCCGTCACCTCGCTGTTCGATCTGAAGGACAGGGCGGTGCAGGCGGAAATCCTGGCCGATGGGCCGTTATTCGATCTGGTGCATCGTGACCGGGTTGCGTCCCTGCTGAACGCGACGGTGGACAGCAATGCGGATTCGAAATTCCTGTTCTCGCTGATCGCGGTCAAGATGTTCCTGGAGACCCAGGCGGAGTTCCAGCCATGAAATATTGCAGCCGCTGTGTCCTGCCCGATACCAGGCCCGGCATCACCATCGGGGCGGATGGGATCTGTTCGGCCTGCAAGGGCCATGACGACAAGGAAGCGCATATCGACTGGCCGGCCCGCGCGGCGGCTTTTGCCGAATTGGTGGCCGATGCCAGGGCGCGCTCGACCGGCTATGACTGCATCGTTCCCGTCTCCGGCGGCAAGGACAGCTGGTATCAGGTGATCAAGGCGCAGGAGCATGGGCTGAAGGTGCTGGCCGTGACCTGGCGCACCCCGGCGCGCACCGCCATCGGTCAGCGCAATCTGGACAATATGATCGCGAAGCTTGGCGTCGATCATATCGACTACACGATCGATCCCGACGTCGAACGCCGCTTCATGAAGGCCGCCTATGAAAAGCTGGGCGCGACCGGCCTGCCGATGCATATGGCGCTGTTCGCCATTCCGATCCGGCTGGCGGTGCAGCTGCGCATCCCGCTCATCCTGTGGGGAGAGAATCCCCAGCTGGAATATGGCGGGTCGGAGCTGGAACGGCTGGCCACCCGGCTTGATACGGATTGGCTGGCCAAACATGGCTGCCTGCAATCGACCAACTGGCGCGACTGGGTGGGGGTGGAAGGGCTGACCGAGCAGAATCTGGTTGCCTATCGCATTCCGGAAAGCCCGGATTACGAGGTGCGCTCGGTCTTTCTGGGGGCTTTCTTCAAATGGTCGAGCTTCGAGAACACCCGCATCGCCACGGCCCGTGGCTTCGAAGTGGACGGCCAGACCCGCACCGGAACCTGGGAATTTGCCGATATCGACTGCGATTTCATCGCCCTGCACCACTATCTGAAATGGCATAAATTCGGCATCACGCGGGCTTTCGATACGCTGTCGGTCCAGATCCGAACCGGCATGACCACGCGCGCGGAGGCGATCGAAACCATCCGGCGCCTCGGCCCCCAGATTCCACAGGACGATATTGCCCGGTTCTGTGCCTTCGTGGGCGAGCCGGAGCGCTGGTTTAACGATGTTGCTGAGCGTTTCCGTAACCACGGTATCTGGAAACGTGACGGAAACACTTGGAAAATTCCCGGTTTCCTGATTGAAGGATGGGATTGGGAGCACAACTGAGGGACCCGGGTTGGACGATGACGGAAGCGAAGGATCTTCGGATCATCATCCTGACCAGTGATGCGATCCATCACTGCCATTATGTGCGCGCCATTTCCGAGCACGCCAATGTGGTGCGGGTGATGGAGGAGCGGCGTCCCTTCAAGGCCGGGTTCGAAACCCGCCATGCCTTCGAGGATGATCGCGACGCCTTGGAACTGTCCCGCTGGTTCGGCGGCAGGGAACCGAAGCTGGCCGAGATGGGCGAGGTGTCGACCTATTTTGATCTGAACGACCCCGATGCGGTGGCGGAGATGCGGGAGTTGAAGCCCGATGCGCTGTTCGTCTTCGGGACCGGGCTGCTGGGGCCGGAAGTGCTGTCGGTGCGGGCCGACCGGATCGTCAACATGCATGGCGCCGATCCGGAGCGCTATCGCGGCCTCGATACCCATCTCTGGGCCTGTTACCACAAGGATTTTACGGCGCTGGTCACCACCATGCAGCGCGCCCATGTCGATCTGGATCGGGGCGGCGTGGTGCAGCGCCAGCCGCTGACCATGCATAAGGGCATGGGGATCGCCGAATTACGGGCAGCCAATACCGAAACCAGTATCGAACTGACGGTGAACGGCTTGCATATGCTGGCCCATTACGACCAGTTCATCAGCCAGCCCCAGCGCTATGTCGGGCGGCTTTATTCGCATATGCCCGCCGTGCTGAAAGATAGGGCCAGGGATAATTTCGAACGCTGGACGGCGACGCTGTGACGGCTTGCCTGCCTAGCCTGTCTGCTCCGCCGGTCTGTGTGCTGTCGGGGCTTGCGGATTGGCAATTCGTAGCGGGCTATGACGCTCCGCCGGTGGGCGAGACGGATTTCGGCTTTTCCCCCTATCGGCGGGAGTTGTGGCAGAGCGCGTCCAGCGGCCATGTCGTGAATGCCCATGGCATGGATCTGTCGGCGCTGTATCAGGGCGATTACTGGAACCGGACCTATCCCAACGGGCCCGAACCGATCTTCCGCAAGATCATGGCCCTGCCCCCCGATCGGTCGGACAACCGCCGGCGCGTCGCCCGGATCGAAGCCTATTGGCGCGAACGGGCGCCGGATGCGCCGCGCACGCTGCTGGATATCGGGGCGGGGCTCGCGGTGTTTCCGGCAGCCATGCGCGAAGCGGGATGGACCGCGTCCGCGCTGGACCCCGACCCCCGCGCGGCCGATCACGCCCGCGATGTGGCCGGGGTCCAGGGTCTGGTCTGCGATTTCCTGCGCGACAGGGCGCCCGGGCGCTATGGGCTGGTCAGCCTGAACAAGGTGCTGGAACATCTGCCGCCCGAACCGATGATCGCCATGCTGGCCAGGACACGCGATGCGCTGTTGCCCGGTGGTCTGGTCTATGTCGAACTGCCTGACGGGGAAGGCGCGCTGGCCGATGCCGGACCGGATCGGGAAGAGTTTTTCATCGAGCATTATTGCGCCTTCTCGATGACCTCCTTCGCGCTGCTGGCGCGCCGCGCCGGGCTGCGGCTGGACCTTCTGGAACGGGTGCGGGAACCGTCGGGCAAATACACGCTGCGCGGCTTCCTGGCCAGCCCGACCACGTCATGAGCGGCGAGGCCGGCCTGCTGCCCCAGGCTTTCGAGACGGGTATATTGGGCTTTCCCGTCTGGCGATTGGCCGATCCCACGGCCGCCGTGCAGGCGGTGGGGCTGGTGGAACGGCAGGGGCGCGGGCTGATCGCCTGCCGGATCGCGGAGGGGGACGCGCCGGCTGAGGCCGCCCTGCGCGATGCCGGCTTCCTGAAGGTGGAAACGCTGGTGACCCTGGCGCGCCCCCTGGCGCGGGCGGAAGCCGGGCCTAGCCCCGCGGGCGTCGATCTGGCGCGGGCAGAGGATGCCTTTGCCTGCGGCGCGGTGGCCGCGCAGGCTTTCAGCAAGGACCGCTACCATGCCGATCTCAGGATCGACAGGGCCGGGGCGGACGAGATCAAGCGGCGCTGGGCGGAAAACGCCGTGCGGGGCCGGGCGGATCGGGTCTTCGTCACGCGCTTTGCCGATGGCCGGGTCAGCGGCTTCAATGCCTGTCTGGCACCGCCGGACCGCGCCGTGATCGATTTGATCGGTGTCCTGCCGGAAGCGACCGGGCGGGGCTGGGGGGCCGTGATGGTGCAGGCGGCCATCGCGCATTACGCGGCCAGCCGCAGCCGGATCGAGGTCGGCACCCAGGTAGCCAATGAAGGCTCCCTGCGCTTCTATCGCAGGTTGGGATTTGTGGATTTGGGGCGCCAGACAAGCTGGCATTGGATGGGGTGATGCGGATACCGGTACAAACCGCCTTTACCGGCGTGTTGGCAGCTTTGGTCGGCTTTGCCAGCTCCTTCGCCGTCGTATTGCAGGGGCTGGCGGCGGTCGGGGCCACGCCCGGCCAGGCCGCTTCCGGTCTGATGGCCGTATCCATCGGCATGGGGCTGTGCAGCCTGATCCTGAGCCTGGTCTATCGCATGCCGATCGCGGCGGCCTGGTCGACCCCCGGCGCGGCGCTGCTGGCGGCCTCCGCCATGCCGGAAGGAGGCTTTGCCGCTGCGGTGGGGGCGTTCCTGCTCTCCTCCGTCCTGCTGATCTGTGCCGGGCTGTGGAAGCCTCTGGGGCGGATGGTGTCAGCCATTCCCGCCGCCATCGCCAATGCCATGCTGGCGGGCGTGCTGCTGGGCCTGTGTCTGGCGCCCGTGAAGGCCATCGCCTTCGATCCCTGGCTTGGCCTGCCGATCCTGCTGGCCTGGATCATCGCGGGGCGTATTCATAAGCTGGCCGCCGTGCCCGCCGCGCTGATCGCCTTCGTGATCGTGACCATCTTCGGCGTCGACCATGCCGAGGCGGTCGCCTTCACCTGGCAGGCCCTGCTGCCGCAGTTGGAATTCGTGGCGCCGCGCTTCGAAGTGGCAAGCCTGCTGGGCCTTGCCCTGCCTTTGTTCCTGGTCACCATGGCCTCGCAGAACATTCCCGGTATCGCGGTGTTGCAGGTGAACGGCTATCAGCCGCAGCCCGGCCCGCTTTTCGCCGCGACGGGGCTGGCCAGCCTGCTGACCGCGCCATTCGGGGCGCATGCGACCAATCTGGCGGCCATCACGGCAGCGATGTGCGCCGGACCTGACGCCCATGCCGACCCGTCCCGGCGCTGGATCGCGGCGGCCGTCAATGGCGGCTTCTATGTGCTGTTCGGCCTGCTCGCCGGCGGGGTGACGGCGCTGGTGGCGCTGGCGCCGGTCGTGCTGATCCAGGCGGTGGCCGGGCTTGCCCTGATCGGCTCCTTCGCCGGTTCGGCCATGGCCGCGTTTCAGGATCTGGAACGGCGGGAGGCTGCGGCGGTGACCTTCCTGGTCACGGCATCGGGCCTCAGCTTTCACGGCATTTCCGGCGCTTTCTGGGGGCTGTTGGCCGGGGTTGCCATGCTGGGGCTGAAGCGGATCGGTTCACGACCGAAGGCTTGACAGGCGCGCTATATCCAACGGAATATAACGGTGATCACCTATCAGGGAGTTCCCGTTATGTCGCGTATTTCGCTCTCCGCCCTTGCCCTGGCGGCCTTCGCCTTCGTGCAGCCGGTTCAGTCGGCCGAGCCTTTAACGGTCTTCGCCGCCGCCAGCATGACCGATGCGCTGAACAAGGCGGGGCAGGTATATGGGGCGGAGGCGGGGCCGGAGATCCGCTTCTCCTTCGCGTCTTCCTCCACCTTGGCCAAGCAGATCGAACAGGGCGCACCGGCCGACCTGTTCATCTCGGCGGCGGAGAACTGGATGGATTATCTGGCGCAGCGCGATCTGATCGTGCCGGACAGCCGCGCCGCGCTGGTGTCCAACGGGCTGGTTCTGGTGGCGCCGGAGGCAAGCGCACTGAAGGTTGCAGCCATTTCCTCCACCACCGATCTGCTGGGCATGCTGGGTACCGAAGGGCGCCTCGCGGTGGGTGATCCCGATCATGTGCCGGCTGGCATCTATGCCAAGGAAGCGCTGACCAGCCTGGGGCTGTGGGCGGGGGTCGAATCCAGACTGGCCCGGGCCGATAATGTGCGTGCCGCCCTGGCCCTGGTGGCGCGGGGGGAGGTGCCGCTCGGCATCGTTTATTCCACCGATGCGGCCGGGCAGGCGGGGGTGAAGGTGCTGGCGACCTTCCCGCCATCCTCCCACCGGCCGATCCGCTATCCGGTCGCCATCGTGAAAGGCCGCGACAGTGCCGACGCCAGGGCCTTCCTGGGCTGGTTGAAGGGGGCCAAGGCTATGGCTATCCTGCGGGAATTCGGCTTCATCGCCGCACCCTGAGCGCAGGATTCGTGCAAACCCGATGTTTTCCCTGACCCAGGTTGAGCTGGACGCGCTGCTGCTGTCGCTGCGCATCGCCGCCATTGCCGTGCTGGTGGCGCTTCCGCTGGCCTTTGCCTGTGCCTATCTGCTGGCGCGCGGACGTTTTCCCGGCCGCCTGCTGCTGGATGGGCTGGTGCATCTGCCGCTGGTGCTGCCGCCGGTGGTGATGGGCTATCTGCTGCTGGTGCTGTTCGGCACCAAAGGCCCGATCGGCGGCTGGCTGCTGGAGACCTTCAATTTCCGCTTCATCTTCAGCTGGACCGGGGCTGCGCTGGCCGCCGGCATCGTGACCTTCCCCTTCCAGGTGCGGGCCATCCGGCTGGCGCTGGAAGCCATCGATCCGGGATTGGAGGTGGCGGCGGAAACCCTGGGGGCGGGCTGGTTCGACCGCATGCTGGGCATCACCCTGCCGCTGTCGCTGCCCGGCGTGGTGGCGGGCGCGATCACGGCCTTCGCCGCCGCCTTGGGCGAGTTCGGGGCCATCATCACCTTCGTCTCCAATATTCCCGGTGAAACCCGCACCCTGCCGCTGGCGATCTATACCGCGCTGCAAAGCCCAGGCGGGGAACAGGCGGCGGCCAGGCTGGCGGGGCTATCCATCATTCTTGCCTTGGCAGGCCTGCTGCTATCGGAAATCGTCGCGCGCCGCCTGCGCCGGAGGATGGGACGATGAGCCTGGAGGTCGATTTCCGCCATGTCCTGGGCAAATTTCCGCTGGATATCCGCTTTCATGCCGACAAGGGCATCCAGGCGCTGTTCGGCCCGTCGGGGGCGGGCAAATCCAGCATCATCCTGGCGGTGGCAGGCCTGCTGAAGCCCCGGGCAGGGCGCATCGTGCTGAACGGGCAGGTGCTGTTCGACGCTGCGGCGGGCATCCATCTGCCGCCCCGGCTGCGGCGCATCGCCACCGTGTTTCAGGACGGCCGCCTGTTTCCGCATCTAAGCGTGCGTGACAATCTGTTCTATGGCTGGAAGCGCAATGGCCGCATCGTGCCGATGCCGCAGGCCAAGCAGTTCGA
>Ga0209066_10007310_pt1 | contig 10996 bp, 10 predicted proteins | sample All_14_2_FD_187198 | JGI IMG/M metagenome (GOLD analysis project Ga0209066, IMG submission 187198) | Freshwater microbial communities in response to fracking from Pennsylvania, USA - Allegheny Zone_MetaG_DW_15 (SPAdes) (version 2) ... | reverse complement strand
GTTGTCGCGAACCTTGCCGCGCGCGAGCAAGGGCAAAGACGTGAGGGCGGAGGTGTGCAGGGCAGAGGTCATGTTCGATGCGCCGTAAAAAATGCAAAGGAAAACGCCAAGAAAAAAGCCCGTTGAACAGCCAACGGGCTTCGAACCATTCCTGCGGATTATCGCAAGAAGCCAAGGCGGCCGGGCACGCCAACCGCGTGCGGGCGCCTTATTTCACCAGTTGCGCCAGCGCGCCCTGTGCGTAGCGTTCGGCCATCACGCTCAGGTTGTCGCCCTTGATCTTGCTGCCCTGGCCTTCGCAGCCGAATTCGATGTAGCGCTGCTTGCAAATGGCTTTGGCGGCTTCGCGGGCGGGCTTGAGCCATTCGCGAGCGTCGAACTTCTCGGGGTTCTCGGCCATGAACTTGCGCACCGCGCCGGTCATGGCCATGCGGATGTCGGTGTCGATGTTGATCTTGCGCACGCCGTGCTTGATGGCTTCTTGAATTTCGGACACGGGCACACCGTAGGTCTGCTTCATCTGGCCGCCGTACTGGTTGATGATGGCCAGCAGGTCTTGCGGCACGCTGGAACTGCCGTGCATCACCAAATGGGTGTTGGGGATGCGGGCGTGGATCTCCTTCACGCGGCTGATCGCCAGAATGTCGCCGGTGGGTGGGCGGCTGAACTTGTAGGCGCCGTGGCTGGTGCCGATGGCGATGGCCAGGGCGTCGAGCTGGGTGGCCTTCACGAACGTGGCGGCTTCTTCGGGGTCGGTCAGCATCTGGCTGTGGTCGAGCTTGCCCACGGCGCCAATGCCGTCCTCTTCGCCCGCGTCACCGGTCTCCAGGTTGCCCAGGCAGCCCAGTTCACCTTCCACCGTGACGCCCACTTTGTGCGCCATGTCCACCACTTTGCGGGTCACGTCCACGTTGTAGTCGAAGCTGGCGGGGGTCTTGCCGTCTTCCATGAGCGAGCCGTCCATCATGACCGAGCCAAAACCCAGATCGATAGCACCCTGGCAAATTTTGACGCTGGTGCCGTGGTCCTGGTGCATGACCAGCGGGATGTGTGGGTACATCTCGGCCGCGGCCTGGATCAGGTGCTTGATGAAGGCTTCACCGGCGTATTTGCGGGCGCCAGCGCTGGCCTGCAAGATGACAGGTGCGCCCACCTCGTCGGCCGCAGACATGACGGCCTGCACCTGTTCGAGGTTGTTGACGTTGAAAGCCGGAATGCCGTAACCGTTGGCCGCAGCGTGGTCGAGCAGTTCGCGCATGGAAACGAGAGCCATGAATATCCCCTAAAGCAGTTGGTAACCGGGTTGTAACTCGTGATAATTTTACCGCCCAGGGACTTGCGTCTGGATGACGCTGGCCAGGTCCATGCAAAATTCGCCACGCTCCCAGCACGCACCGCCCAAGAACCCGCACGTCCATATGAACGCTCTGGATACCGAACTGTTTTTGCTGCTCAACGCATCGGCCCACTCACCGGCTTGGCTGCTGGGCGCTGCGCGCATGGCAAGCCAGCACCTGCCGACGGTGGCTTTACTGGCTTTGTTGCCGTTGGCCTTTTTGGGACGGCGCGCTCGCTGGCAAGTGTTCGGGGTGTTGCTGACCATGGTTCTGGCCTGGCTGGTGGCGCGCGGCATGCGCGAAGCCATTCCGTCCGTGCGGCCTTTTGCGATGGGCCTGGGTTACCAGGGCATGCCGCATTCGGCCGGCGCCGGCTTTCCCAGCATGCACGCCTCCATGGCCGCCGCCTGGGCCAGCGGGCTGTGCTGGTTTGCAGCACCTCGGTGGCGTGGGGCCTGGGTCGCCGTGGCGGTGGTGGTGGCGGTGTGCATTGCCTGGAGCCGGGTTTACCTGGGCCTGCACTTCCCGTCCGACATGGGCACGGGTTTGCTGCTGGGTGCCGTCAGCGGCTGGTTGGCGCTCACCCTGGGCGAACGCCTGGGCCTGGCACGCCGCTTTCAGATCGAGCCAATCACTCAAAAAACCAGCGAAGCGAAAGCGCCCAGCCCCTCGGGTGGACGCACCGCAAGGTGACCCGCAACGGATCAGCCGATCAGGAAGCCCGGCAGATCTTCAAGGTGTTGGTGCCGCCGGGTGAGCCCATGGGTTCGCCCACGGTGATGGCGTACACGTCGCCACTGTTCACAATGCCACGGGTTTTCAGGTGGGCTTCGGCATCGGCCAGGGCGGTGTCGCGGTCGGCGCTGGTGTCCATGAGCAGCGGGCGCACGTTGCGGTACAGCGTCATCTTGCGCTGCGCGGTCAGGCTCGACGTGACGGCGTAGATCGGCATGCGCACGTTGTGCCGGCTCATCCACAGTGCGGTGGAACCCGATTCGGTCAGCGCCACGATGGCCTTGGCGCCCAGGTGGTGGGCGGTGAACAATGCGCCCATGGCAATCGACTGGTCGATGCGCTGGAAGGTTTTGCCCTTGAAGTCGGCACTGAGTTCGGCGTATTCGGCCTTCTCGGCTTCCTGGCAGATGTTGGCCATTTCGACCACGGTTTCCAGGGGGTATTTGCCGGCGGCGGTTTCGGCGCTGAGCATCACGGCGTCGGTGCCGTCGAGCACGGCGTTGGCCACGTCGCTCACCTCGGCGCGCGTGGGCACCGGGTTGACGATCATGGACTCCATCATCTGCGTGGCGGTGATGACCACCTTGTCCATCGCGCGCGCCATCTTGATCATGTGCTTCTGCAAGCCCGGCACCGCGGCGTTGCCCACTTCCACGGCCAGGTCACCGCGGGCCACCATGATGCCGTCGGACACCTTCAAGATATTGGCCAACTCGGGAATGGCTTCGGCGCGTTCAATTTTGGCAATGAGTGCGGGCCTGTGGCCCAGCGACTCACCGGCCACGTTGCACAGCTGGCGGGCCAGTTCCATGTCGGTCGCGTTTTTGGGAAAGCTCACCGCCACGTAGTCGGCCTTCAGGCTCATGGCGGTCTTGATGTCGTCCATGTCCTTGGCGGTCAGTGCGGGGGCGGTCAGGCCACCGCCTTGTTTGTTGATGCCTTTGTTGTTGGACAGCTCGCCGCCCATTTTGACGGTGGTGTGCACCGCTGGGCCCACCACCTTGTCGATGGTCAACACAATCAGGCCGTCGTTGAGCAACAGGGTGTCGCCGGCCTTCACATCGCGCGGCAGCTCTTTGTAGTCCAGCCCCACGCCCTGGATGTCGCCCAGCGCGCTGCGCGAAGCGTCCAGCACAAACGGCTGGCCCGGCTCCAGCATCACCTTGCCTTCGGCAAATTTGCCCACCCGGATCTTGGGGCCTTGCAGGTCGGCCATGATGCCGACCTCGCGCCCGGCGCGTTGGGCGGCTTCGCGCACCATGGTGGCGCGGTCAATGTGGTCTTGCGCCTTGCCGTGTGAAAAGTTGAGCCGCACCACATTCACCCCGGCGCGGATCATCGCCTCCAGCAAGGCGGGGTCGCTCGAAGCGGGGCCCAGGGTGGCGACGATTTTGGTGGCGCGTTGTGGCATGGAAGCAGTCTCCTGAATGGATGGGCGAACGGGGCGTTTGTAATTTGGTTTCCGATTATCTTGGAAACCAGTTACGAGCGTGTTTCAACCGGGTTACCACCCGTGGAACAAGCGCCCTTGCGGATCGGCGCGATCGGTACGCTCAACGGTGTCAGCCTACAATGCCCCTCATGTTCCGCTGGACCTCCATGCTATCGGCTCTCCTGTTTCTGGTGGGTATGGTTTCTTTTGCATTCGCGACAGCAGACCCCCCGACTGCACCAGAGAGGGCGCCACACCAGCCTGTTCAGGCATCTCCCCATTTAACGCATGGCCTGCAAGGAGTCGGGCTGTTCAACGGTACACCGGTGCACGGACTGATCGACATTCAACCGGAATTGCCCGATGTGCTCTCCCAGCACTTGGGTCTTGTGGATCTGACACTGTCCACACCCGAATCGGCGGCAACGGCTTGTGCAAAACCCGCTGGACTCGCACCCGATACGCGGCTAAGACCGCCTCGCGTCTGCGCCAACACCTGATGGCGCTTTGGTCCATGCCAATGGACCCATCAAACACGCCCCCAGCGTTTCACCGATCGAGCCGCTGTGCGGGCTTCTGCTTACACCTTTGGCTGTTGTGACTGGCAATGCCCTGCCCTCTCCCAGAAGCCGGTTTCCCTGCCCCGAATTTCTATTTTTCCAAATCACCACCCCTGTCATGGACCCATCCCCTTTGTCACCCGAGTCCCTTAACGTCATCGCCAACGTGTCTGTGAGCAGCGACGCCTTCTTGCTCCTGTTGTACGTTGTTTTGGCATTGCTGTTCTCATTCATGTGTTCGATAGCTGAAGCCACCTTGCTCAGCATCACGCCCTCGTACATCGCGGGCCTCAAGGAACTGCAACCCAAAAAAGCCGAACTCCTGCGGCGGCTCAAGGAAGAAAAGATCGACCAGTCGCTGGCGGCCATTCTCACGGTGAACACCATCGCCCACACCGTGGGCGCCATTGGCGCGGGCTCCAAAGCCACTGCGGTTTTTGGCAATGCTTGGTTTGGCGTTTTCTCGGTGGTGATGACGCTGCTGATTCTGTTTCTGTCCGAGATCGTCCCAAAAACGCTGGGTGCGGTGTACTGGCGCCAGCTCACAGGCCCAACGGCGCTGTTTGTGAACGTGCTCATCAAGACGATGTATCCGCTGATCCTGGTGTCGGAAAAACTCACCAAGCTCATCTCGGGTGGCAAAAACCACAACAATTTCAGCCGCGAGGAGTTCGTGGCCATGGCCAGTATTGGCCAAGAGCAGGGCCATATCAACGACCGCGAATCCAAGATCATCCGCAACCTGTTTTTGTTCAAGTCGGTGGAGGCCAGCGCCATCATGACGCCGCGCATCGTCGTCTCCGCGCTACAGAAAGACCTGACAGTTCAGGCTGCCTTGAACCAGCCCGAAAAAATGCCGTTCTCCCGCATGCCCATCTACAGCGCCAACATCGACGCCATCGACGGCTTCGTGCTGCGGGAAGACCTGCTGGTGGCCCTCAACCAAGGCAAGGCCGATATCCCGGTCTCCAGCTTCAAACGCGAGATCATTTCGGTGCTCGACACGACCCCCCTGACGCGCCTGCTCGAAACCTTGCTGGAGATGCGCCACCACATTGCCGTGGTGGTGGGCGAATACGGTGAAACCAAGGGATTGGTGACGCTGGAGGATGTGGTGGAAACCCTCTTGGGCATCGAAATTCTGGACGAAGGCGACAAGGTCGAGGACATGCAGCAGCTGGCGCGCCAGCTCTGGGCCAAGCGGGCCGAGCGCATGGGAATACGGATCGATCCGCAGTAGTCGATTTCCAAGTCCGACAGACTTCTAGGGCGCACTGCGGGGCTAGCGGTACGGCTCCGTCGCCCCCTCACTTGCCCGTGACTTCGCTCGGTGCGCGGCTGAGTTCGTTGTTTTGCGTGACCAGTTGCTGCAGCAGTTCCATGAAGGTGGTGCGCTGGCTGTCTGTCAGCGGCGCCAGTATCTGCTCTTGTGCCCGCAGCATCACCGGCACCGCATCGCGCAGGGCTTGCTCGCCCGAGAGGGTGAGCGTGAGCTGGCGCGCGCGCCGGTCTTCGGGAGAGGTCTTGCGCTCCAGCCAGCCGCGGACTTCCAGCCTGTCCACCACACCGCCGGTGGTGGAGGCGTCCAGTGCGATGTTGCGCGCCAGGGTGCGCTGGTCAATGCCGGGCTGGTTGCCCACCACTTGCAGCGCGGCGTACTGCACGGGCGTGATGCCCAGGTCGCCGGCCTCCTGCAGAAAAATGCCCACCGAAATTTGGTGCAACCGGCGAATGGCGTGCCCGGGCTGCTGGTCGATGTCGATGCTGGTGGATGGGACGGTTTTCATGGTGGGCAGCGATCGGGGTTAACCCGTACTTTTCAATGCGTCATGTTAGCATTACACTTATCGTAAGCATACTGATGATATGTATGCATTGTTTATAATGGAGACCCCATGAGCAACGTACCGTCCGAACTTCCCGTCCTGGTCGCCGGTGGAGGCATTGGTGGCCTGGCCGCAGCCCTTGCCCTGGTGCGCCAGGGTTTCAAGGTCCAGGTTTTTGAGCAAGCGCCCGAAATCGGCGAGATCGGTGCGGGCATCCAGTTGGGTCCCAACGCTTTTCATGCCTTTGACGCGCTGGGCGTGGGCGACAAGGCGCGCAGCCGTGCGGTGTACACCGACTGCATGGTGATGCACGACGCACTGGACGAAACCCAGGTGGGCAAGATCGAAACCGGCGAAGCCTTCCGCCAGCGTTTTGGCAACCCCTACGCAGTGATCCACCGCGCCGACATCCACGGTTCGCTGCTCGAAGGCGCGGTGGAAACCGGCCGTGTCGAGTTCCACACCAGCACCCGCATCGAGAAGATTGAGCAGGACGACGCCACCAGGACCGTGACCGCCATCGACCAGAACGGCAAGCGCTGGGTGGGCCAGGCACTGATCGGTGCCGACGGTGGCAAGTCGGTGGTGCGGGCGCAGTATGTGAACGACCCGCCGCGCGTGACCGGCCATGTGGTCTACCGCGCCGTGGTGGACAAGGCCGACTTCCCCGAAAACCTGCAGTGGAACGCCGCCAGCCTGTGGGCCGGCCCGAAGTGCCACCTGGTGCACTACCCGCTGCGCGGCGGCGAGCAATACAACGTGGTGGTCACCTTCCACAGCCGCCAGCAGGAACAGTGGGGCGTGACCGACGGCAGCAAGGAAGAGGTTGAAAGCTACTTCCAGGGCATCAGCCCCAAAGCGCGCCAGCTGATCGAACTGCCCAAGACCTGGAAGCGTTGGGCCACGGCCGACCGAGAGCCGATCGACACCTGGGTGTTTGGCCGCGCCACCATTTTGGGCGATGCCGCCCACCCCACCACGCAGTACATGGCCCAGGGCGCCTGCATGGCGATGGAAGACGCGGTGACGCTGGGCGAAGCCCTGCGCGTGACCGACAAGGACTGGGACGCCGCCCTGCAGCTGTACCAGAAGAACCGGGTGACGCGCACCGCGCGCATCGTGCTGAGCGGCCGCGAGATGGGCCGCCTGTACCACGCTGCGGGCGTGGAGCGCCAGGTGCGCAACAGCCTGTGGAAGGGACGTTCGCAAGAACGTTTCTACGATGCCATCGAATGGCTGTACAGCTGGAACGTCACGAATTGCCTCCAGCAAGGCTGAACACAAGGAGACACCCCATGAGCCACGAACTCGGACGACTCGAAGACCTGCCGCAGGATTACCGCGACGACCTGAAGGCGCTAAACCTGGTGCCGCTGTGGCCCAGTCTGCGCGCCGTGTTGCCGCCGGGCACACCCACGCGCGCCACGCAGGCCACGCACTGGCCCTACGCCACGCTCAAGCCGCTGCTGCTGAAGGCGGGTGAGCTGACGCCGATTGAAAAAGCCGAGCGCCGCGTGCTGGTGCTGGCCAACCCCGGCCACGGCCTGGAAAACATGAAGGCCAGCCCGGCCATGTATTTGGGCATGCAGCTGCTGCTGCCCGGCGAGTGGGCACCCAGCCACCGCCACACGCCCAACGCGGTGCGCATGATTGTGGAAGGCGAAGGCGCCTACACCACGGTGGACGGCGAAAAATGTCCGATGAGCCGGGGCGACCTGATCCTGACGCCCACCGGCCTGTGGCACGAACACGGCCACGACGGCACCGACCCGGTGGTGTGGCTCGACGTGCTGGACCTGCCGCTGGTGTACTACATGGAGGCCAGCTACCACATCAACGGCACGCGCCAGACCGTGAAGCAGGGCAGTGGCGACCGCGCCTGGACCCGCGCCGGCGTGGTGCCCACGCAGGTGTTTGCCCGCAGCGACAAGCGCTACCCCATGCTGCGCTACCCCTGGGTGGACACGCGCGCCGCGCTGCTGGCCATGGCCGGCAACGAGCCGGCGCTGGACTGCGTGCAGGTGACGTATGTGAACCCGGAAACCGGCACCGACGCTGAAAACATCCTGGGTTTCTACGCGCTGATGCTCAAGCCCGGCCAGACGCTGACGCTGCCCGCGCGCTCGCCGTCGCAGGTGTTCCACCTGATTGAGGGTGGCGTGGATGTGTCCACCTGCGGCAAAACCTTTGCACTGGTGGAGGCGGACACCTGCTGCGCACCGGGCTACGAGCCGGTGACGCTGACGAACCGCTCGGCCGAGCAGGCGGCGTTTGTGTTCATCGCCGACGAATCGCCGCTGCACCGCAAGCTGGGTGTGTACGAGGTGCGTTGATCGCCTGCGGTGCTCATTTTGCAAAGTTCGGGGAGCCCCCACCCCAGCCCTCCCCCAGAGGGGGAGGGAGCCGAAACCAAAGCACGCTGTCTTGCTCCGTCCCCCTCTGGGGGAAGGCTGGGATGGGGGCAAGCGCGGCCCAACCCATCGAGCCCCTGTTCTATTTTCTAAACCCCATTTTTTAATCCCACATGACCCCATACCTCTTCACCCCACCCGCCGTGCCCTCCGTCGCCATCCGTGGCAAGGACGAGCAGTTCCCCATCAACCGCCTGTTCTTCGTCGGCCGCAACTACCACGCGCACGCGGTGGAAATGGGCAAGCCGGTGGACAAGTCGGTCGAGCGGCCGTTCTATTTCACCAAGGCACCGCAGACGCTCACGCCCTCGGGTTCGACCGTGGCCTACCCGCCCGAGACAAAGAACTACCACTTTGAAATGGAGCTGGTGGTGGCCATTGGCAAAGCCGGTTTCCGCGTGAAGGCGGAAGATGCGCACACCGTGATCTACGGTTACGCCGCCGGCTTGGACATGACCCGGCGCGACCTGCAGCTGGTGGCGCGCGACAAGGGCCGCCCCTGGGACCTGGGCAAAGACGTGGAGCAGTCGTCGGTGTGTTCCGAGATCGTGCCCATGGAAGGCGTGGTGATTGACAGCGGCGCGATTGCGCTGGAGGTCAACGGCGAGACCAAGCAGTGTTCCGACGTGAACAAGCTGATCTGGAACATCCGCGAAATCATCGCCGACCTGTCGCTGTTCTACCACCTGCAGCCCGGCGACCTGATCTACACCGGCACGCCCGAAGGCGTGGGTGCGGTGGTGGCGGGTGACCAGATCACTGGCCGCGTCGAAGGCGTGGCCGACGTCGCACTGACCGTGGGACCGGCCGAATGAAGCTCTACAACTTCTGGCGCAGCGGCACCTCACACCGCCTGCGCATTGCGCTCAATCTCAAGGGCCTGAGCGCCGAGTACCTGGCGGTGCACCTGGGCAAGGAAGAGCATCTGAAAGACGCCTTCAAAGCGGTGAACCCGCAGATGCTGGTGCCCGCGCTGGAGCTGGACAACGGCGAGGTGCTGATCCAGTCGCCCGCCATCATCGAGTGGCTGGAAGAAACACACCCCACGCCCGCGCTGCTGCCGGCCGGCGCCAGCGAGCGCGCCCGTGTGCGCGCGCTGGCATCCATCGTGGGTTGCGACATCCACCCGATCAACAACCGCCGCATTCTGGAAGCGCTGCGCAAGCAGTTCGGCGCCGACGAAGCCACGGTGAACGCCTGGTGCGCCACCTGGATTGGCGCCGGTTTTGACGCCTACGAAGCGCTGCTGGCGGCCGACACGGCGCGCGGCGCGTTCAGCGTTGGCCACACGCCCACCGTGGCCGACGTGTACCTGATTCCCCAGGTGGAAAGCGCGCGCCGCTTCAAGGTGGACCTGGCGCGCTGGCCGCTGATCAGCGCCATCGACCAGGCCTGCAGCGCGCTGGATGCGTTCCAGCGTGCGGCCCCGGCCGCGCAACCCGACGCGGCCTGAGCCCCGCTCAACCGCTTCTTTTTTCCCGGCACCAGGCTTAGGCGCCACGCGCGCTGAGGCCGCCGCATTGTTCAAACACCGTTCATGAAACCCATGATGACATTCGCCCAGACCCTGCGCGGCCTTGCTGCCGCCTTCGCGTTCACCGCCGTGGCCAGCGGCGCCAGCGCCCAGACCCTGAAGCTCGGCCACATCACGCCGCCCACGCACGTGTGGCACCAGGTGTCGGAAAAGATCGCCACCGACCTGGAAAAAGCCTCGGGCGGCAAGATGAAGGTGGCCGTGAGCCCGCTGCAAAAGCTGGGCAACGAAGCCCAGATGATCAACCTGATGCAGGCCGGTGCGCAGCAGCTCGGCGTGTTCACCGTGGGCGGCCTGTCCAACCGCGAAGAGTCGTTCCTGGCCTGGTCGCTGCCCTACGTATTCAAGGACGTGGCGCACGCCACCCGCGCCGCCAGCACGCCGGCCGCCAAGGAAATGCTCAAGCGCCTGGACCAGCACGGTCTGGTGGGCCTGGGCTACACCTTTGCCGGCATGCGCCATGTGCTGTCGCTGCAGCCGGTGGCCTCGGCCAAAGACCTGGCCAACAAAAAGGTGCGCTCCTTCCCCAGCCCCATTTACAACGACTGGTGGAACGCCAACGGCGCCGCACCCACGGCCATGCCACTGTCGGAAGTGGCACCCTCGTTGACCACCAAGCTGCTCGACGCGGTGGACGTGGACCTGGACGCGCTGGTGGGCCTGAAGTTTCACCAGCAGGCGCCCAACCTCACGCTGACCAACCACATGGCCTTCCCGGCCGTGATCGTGGTGTCCAAAAAGTGGCTGGCCACGCGCAGCGAGGCCGAACGCGCCATGCTGATCAAGGTGGTGGCTGACGCGGAACAGTGGGGCTTCAAGACCGCGATTGACGCCGACGCCAGCAACCTGGTGAAAGCCAAGGCCGACGGCGCCCGGGTGGTCAATGCGGACATCGCCTCGTTCCAGAAGGTGGCGGGCCCGATTCGCGACAAGTACACCGCCAAAAACCCGCTGATTGCGGACTTCTACCAGCAGGCCAAGGGCCTGTAAACCGGCCCGATTCCGCCCCCGCACGGCAGACAGCGCCCCCACGTGGGCACTGTCTGCTTTGGACCTTCTGAAGGAGAGTGCCCTTGTACGCCCCCATACAAACCCTGGACCGCTGGCTCATGCAGCTGGAACGCGGCGCCGTGATCGCGCTGACCGCAGGCATTGCCGGCG
>Ga0209066_10007309_pt1 | contig 10996 bp, 9 predicted proteins | sample All_14_2_FD_187198 | JGI IMG/M metagenome (GOLD analysis project Ga0209066, IMG submission 187198) | Freshwater microbial communities in response to fracking from Pennsylvania, USA - Allegheny Zone_MetaG_DW_15 (SPAdes) (version 2) ... | reverse complement strand
GCTCGTCGGCTACGTCGGACGCGTCGCCCCGGAGAAGAGCCTCGAGCGTCTCGCCGAGCTCCGCGGGATCCCGGGGATGCGGCTTGCGATCGTCGGCGACGGGCCGGCGATGCCGTCGGTCCGTCGGGCGCTCGACGGGATGCCGGTCGAGTACCTGGGCGCCCTGCACGGCGACGAGCTCGGCGACGCCTACGCGGCGCTCGACCTGTTCGTGCACACCGGCACCGAGGAGACGTTCGGTCAGACGCTGCAGGAGGCGCACGCGAGCGGGCTGCCCGTCGTCGCTCCGCGGGCGGGCGGGCCGATCGACCTTATCGAGCCCGGTGTCGACGGGTTCCTCTACGACCCGCGTTCCGACTCCGAGCTGCGCGAGGCCGTCGCCGGGCTCGTCGCCGCCCCCGACCTGCGCGCGCGAATGGGCGAGGCCGGGCGACGTCGCGTGCTCTCCCGCTCCTGGTCGGCGATCGGCGACGACCTGCTCGAGTACTACGCGCGCGTCGTCACGGCGCGCGCGCTCACCGACGCGCGGGTCTGACAGCTGAGGGTCGCCTGCCCTGCGGGCGCCCGACGGCGGGCCTAGACTGGACCCACCGATTCAGACTGCGGCGCGCCACCCCGCGACGGAGCACAAGGAGGAATCCGTGTCCACTTCAGACGCGGCCACGATCCGAGCTCCCAAGGTCACCACCCCGAAGCGTCCTGCGGGAACTCTGTACCGCGGACGCGAGGGAATGTGGTCCTGGGTTCTCCACCGGATCACCGGCGTCGCCATCTTCTTCTTCCTGTTGGTGCACATCCTCGACACGGCGCTCATCCGGGTGAGCCCGGAGGCGTACGACGCCGTCATCGGCGCGTACAAGACGCCCATCATGGGACTCGGCGAGATCGGCCTCGTCGCCGCGATCGGGCTGCACGCGCTCAACGGTCTGCGCATCATCGCGATCGACTTCACGCGCATCGGGCCGCGCATCCAGCGGCTGCTGTTCTGGGTCGTCGTGGTCGTCTGGATCGGGTTGCTCGCGGGCTTCATCCCCCGCCAGCTGATGCACATCTTCGGAGGCGAGTGATCATGACCGCCGTTCCGATGCCGAACGCCCCCCGCCCGCGCCGCCGCGTGAACTGGGAGATGTGGGGCTGGCTCTACATGCGCTTCTCGGGCGTGCTGCTCGTCGTGCTGATCTTCGGCCACCTGCTCGTGAACCTGTTCCTGGGTGACGGCGTGAAGGCGATCGACTTCGCGTTCGTCGCCGGCAAGCTCGCCGATCCGTTCTGGGTCGTCTACGACATGCTGCTGCTCTGGCTCGCCCTCATCCACGGGTCGAACGGCATGCGCACGATCATCAACGACTACGCCCACGGGCGCCTCCGGATCGTGCTCCTCGTCGCCCTCGCGGGTGCGACGATCGCGCTCCTGACGCTCGGCACCCTCGTCCTGACGACGTTCGACCCGTGCATCGGCGAACCGTCGGCAACCCTCGCCCCGCTCTGCGCGGCGCAGTAATCGGAGCGACACAGCATGGAATTCGAAGACGGGGATGTCATCGACGGCGTCCACTATCACCGGTACGACGTCGTCATCGTGGGGGCCGGCGGCGCCGGCATGCGCGCCGCGATCGAAGCGGGGCCGAAGGCGAAGACCGCGGTCATCACGAAGCTCTACCCGACCCGGTCGCACACCGGCGCGGCGCAGGGCGGGATGGCGGCGGCACTCGCGAACGTCGAGGAAGACAGTTGGGAGTGGCACACCTTCGACACCGTGAAGGGCGGCGACTACCTCGTCGACCAGGACGCGGCCGAGATTCTCGCGAAGGAGGCCATCGACGCCGTCCTCGATCTCGAGAACATGGGCCTGCCGTTCAACCGCACGCCCGACGGCAAGATCGACCAGCGGCGCTTCGGCGGCCACACCCGCGACCACGGCAAGGCGCCCGTGCGCCGGGCGTGCTACGCCGCCGACCGCACCGGCCACATGATCCTGCAGACGCTCTTCCAGAACTGCGTCAAGCTCGGCGTCGAGTTCTACAACGAGTACTACGCCCTGGATGTCGTCATGACGAAGGTCAAGGGCAAGGACCAGCCGTCGGGCGTCGTCGCCTACGAACTGTCGACCGGCGAGATCCACGTCTTCCAGGCGAAGGCGATCGTCTTCGCGACGGGCGGCTTCGGCAAGATCTTCAAGACCACCTCGAACGCCCACACCCTCACCGGTGACGGCGTCGGCATCATCTGGCGCAAGGGCCTGCCGCTGGAGGACATGGAGTTCTTCCAGTTCCACCCGACCGGACTCGCCGGCCTCGGCATCCTCTTGACGGAGGGTGCCCGCGGCGAGGGCGCCATCCTGCGCAACGCGTCGGGCGAGCGCTTCATGGAGCGCTACGCCCCGACGATCAAAGACCTCGCGCCGCGCGACATCGTCTCGCGCTGCATGGTGCAGGAGGTCGCGGAGGGCCGCGGCGCCGGGCCGCACAAGGACTACGTGCTGCTCGACTGCACCCACCTCGGTGCGGAGGTCCTCGAGACCAAGCTGCCCGACATCACCGAGTTCGCCCGCACCTACCTCGGCGTCGACCCCGTCGTCGAGCCGGTGCCCGTGATGCCCACGGCTCACTACGCGATGGGCGGCATCCCGACCAACGTCAAGGCCGAGGTGCTGCGCGACAACGACACCGTCGTGCCGGGGCTCTACGCGGCGGGTGAATGCGCCTGCGTGAGCGTGCACGGCTCCAACCGGCTCGGCACCAACTCGCTGCTCGACATCAACGTCTTCGGCAAGCGCGCCGGCAACAACGCCGTCGAGTACGCGAAGACGGTCGACTTCACGCCGCTGCCGAATGACCCGGCGAGATTCGTCGTCGACCTCGTGAACCAGTTCAAGAACGCGACGGGCACCGAGCGCATCGCGCACCTGCGCAAGGAGCTGCAGGACGAGATGGACAAGAACGCGCAGGTGTTCCGCACCGACGAGTCGCTCGAGAAGGTCACGCAGACGATCCACACGCTGCGCGAGCGCTACAAGAACGTGTCGATCCAGGACAAGGGCAAGCGGTTCAACACCGACCTGCTCGAGGCGATCGAACTCGGGTTCCTGCTCGATCTCGCCGAGGTCGTCGTGTTCAGCGCCCGCAACCGCAAAGAGAGCCGCGGCGGCCACATGCGCGACGACTACCCCGACCGCGACGACGCCGCCTACATGAAGCACACGATGGCGTACCTCACGGGCGACCCGCACTCGGCCGACGCCGCCGACCACATCACGCTCGACTGGAAGCCCGTGGTCATCACCAACTACCAGCCGATGGAGAGGAAGTACTGATGGCCGTTGCAGAGGCTGCGCCCGAGGCCCCGGTGCAGGCGTTCACCGTCACCCTCATCATCCGCCGCTTCGACCCCGAGGTCGACGACGAGCCGCGCTGGGTCGACTACGACGTGCAGATGTACCCGACCGACCGCGTGCTCGACGCGCTGCACCAGATCAAGTGGGAGCAGGACGGCTCGCTGTCGTTCCGCCGGTCGTGCGCGCACGGCATCTGCGGCTCCGACGCGATGCGCATCAACGGTCGCAACCGGCTCGCCTGCAAGACGCTGATCAAGGATCTCGACATCTCGCAGCCGATCTACGTCGAGGCGATCAAGGGCCTGCCGCTCGAGAAGGACCTCATCGTCGACATGGAGCCGTTCTTCGAGTCGTACCGCCAGATCCAGCCGTTCCTCATCGCGAGCGACAAGCCCGACAAGGAGCGCATCCAGTCGGTCGCCCAGCGCGCGATCTTCGACGACACCACGAAGTGCATCCTGTGCGCCGCGTGCACGTCGTCGTGCCCCGTCTTCTGGACCGACGGCCAGTACTTCGGCCCGGCCGCGATCGTGAACGCGCACCGCTTCATCTTCGACAGCCGCGACGAGGGGTCGCAGGTGCGCCTCGACATCCTCAACGACAAGGAGGGCGTGTGGCGCTGCCGCACGACCTTCAACTGCTCCGAGGCCTGCCCGCGCGGCATCGAGGTCACGAAGGCGATCGCCGAGGTCAAGCAGGCGGTCCTGCGCGGCAACCCCGGCCTCCCCCAGCTCGACCTCACCGTCGTCTGACCCCCCTACTCGGCGCACCCGCCGAGTAGCTGCCGGAACGCGCGAAGCGAAGGGCGCTCGCGCGCGCCCGAAGCGAAGCCACGTCGCGCCGCAGAAGCGGCGGCGCGACCGTTAAGAGGCAGAGGCCCGGCCCCGCGGAGGCTGGGATCACCGCGGGGCCGGGCCGAGTGCCCTCGATGGGACGTCGGAGGGCGGGCCAGATGTGGCCTCACAAGAAGAGACCTCGCCCCTCCCCGATCATGACGGCATTCGGCGGAAATTTGTCCCCCGACTTCGGGGGACAACGGTTCAGCCGTACTGGATGCTGAGGCCGTTGGTCGAGGAGCCGAGCGTGAGCGGCTCGATCAGGGGGGCGACGAGGCCGTCGAGGGTGCCGAGAAGTCGAGCGAGAACTCCGTCGATGCCGAGCAGCTGGGCGAGGTACATCTTGTCGACGGCCTGCACGAGTTCGAGTCCGGCGAGTCCGCCCGGAACAGCGGTCACGAGCGTGTAGGTGCCGTCGGCCCCGACCTTCGTCGTCGCGTAGACCTGCCCCGCGGCCTGCAGGGAGACGGTGGCGCCCGGGGTGCCCGTTCCGGTGAGGTGGAGCGCGACATCCGCCCCGGCGACACCCCCGGGAGCGGTGTGCCCGGGAGGCGGTTCGCCGCCGGTGACGGTGCCGACGACGCCGTCGACCACTCCCCCCACGTCGCCGACGAGTTCGTCGACCACTTCGCCGACATCGCCGACGAGTTCGTCGACCACTCCCTCGGCGTCGTCGACGACCTCACCTCCCGATGCGGGCTCGTCGACAGGCCCCGTGACGTCGCTGGCGGGAAGTTCCTCCTCGCCGAGAGACGACGTCGTGTCGCCCGTCGACCCGGGGGCGACCTGCTCCTGCTGCTGTTCGATCGCGGCGGGCGGCAGCGGATCGGGATCGGCTGCGGGGTTGCCCGCGCCGAGGGCGAGGCTGCCCACCAGCACCGCGGCGACGGCGAAGCCGCCGACGACGGTGCCCGTTCCGGTGGCGGCTCCCATCGAGAGCCCGCCGACGATGGGGGCGGCGAGCACGCCGCTGCCGGCGACCGTCTCGAGCGCGACGGGAACGTCGGGGATCGTGAGGTCGGCGGCCGTCGCCGGGGACGCGTGCGCGAGGCTCGCGAGCAGCGACCCGCCGGCGACCCCGCCGAGGAGGAGCGGCAGCATGACGAGGGCGAGGTGGGATCCGACCTCGTCGACCTCGTCGGCGACGATCGTGCATTTCGCGCAGCCCGCGAGATGTGCGGTGAGCCGGTCGTGGTCGCGGGTGGAGAGACCGTTGCGGGCGTGGTCGCCGAGGCGGGACATCGCCCACTGGCACTCGCCCGACGCGGTGGCGTCGGAGACGTGGGCCTGCAGCCACGCTTTGCGCAGTCCTTCGCGAGCGCGGTAGGAGAGAGCGGCGACTCCGTTCGCCGTCATCCCCATGATCGGGGCGACCTCGTGCGGGTCCATCCCTTCGACCTCGGTGTACCAGAGCACCGTCTGCCAGCGTTCCGGCAGCGACCGGAAGGCCCGCGCGGTCAGCGTGCGGTCGAGCGCCCAGGCCGCCGGGTCGTCCGGGATCCTGTCGTCTTCGAAGTCTTCGATGATGTCCACCTGGATGTCGCGAGACGCGGCTCCCCAGCTCGACGCGAGATTTCGAATGGTCGTGTAGAGGTAGGGCCGGAACGCGCCGGTGGGCCCGCCGCCCGCCAGCACACGCTGGTAGATCCGTGCGTACGCCTCAGAGACGAGGTCGTCCGCATCGATCGACGAGGTGAACTGACGGGCGACGCGAGCGGCAGAACGATAATGACGGCGCCACAATTCGCCGAACGCGCGCGGATCCCCCGATCGCGCGCGTTCGATCAGCTCCGCATCCGAAGTGGTTAGCTTCGTGTCCTGATCGCTCATCCCCCTGATCCATTCCCGGGCCTCTTCCCCTGTAGGAGTGAAGACCGCCGACCGGGTGGTGAGTGCGGGCCGGCGACGTCCTTCATCAAGAGAGACTGCCCGTGCGCTCTACTATGACGCGGGCTCGCGTCACACTTCTACCCCCGTTCGGGGGACACACGATCGTAGCGTGACGACGAGGTCCAACCGAGAGCTCCACCGGTCAACCCCCCGCACCTCGGACGCGACCGCGCCTAGGGTGGGGACCCGGGAGAAGGGCAGGATGCGGGTGAAGGAACGGATCGCGGCGATCGTGGCGTGGGTTCAGGCTCGCAAGCCGGTCCGAGTGCTCGTGCGTTACGGACGGGATCGCGGCCCGATCCTGGCGAGCGGGATGGCGTACCAGGCGCTGTTCGCGGTCTTCGCCGCCCTCTGGGTCGGGTTCTCGGTCGCCGGGCTCATCGTGAGTCGCGACGCGGGACTGCAGCAGGTCATCATCGACGTGCTCGACCAGGCCGTTCCGGGGCTGATCGACACCGGTTCGGGCGGCGCGATCGACCCGGACGATCTGACGACGGGTGAGGCCTTCAGCATCTCGGGCGTCATTGCCCTCGGCGGTCTGCTGTTCACCGCACTGGGCTGGCTCGCTGCGGCGCGAGACTCGGTGCGCACCCTCTTCGACCTCCCCCCGGCGCCCACGAACATCGCGCTGCAGAAGGTCATCGACCTGGGACTCGGGCTCGCCTTCGCCGCCCTCCTGCTCGTCGCCGCCGGGTTGTCCTTCGCGGGGTCCGTCGCCACCGACGCCGTCTTCGGCTGGTTGGGCGTCGACCGCGACTCGGTCGTCGGGTTCGTGCTGAGCCGTGCGGTGACGCTCCTCGTCGCCGTGCTCGTCTACGCGGGAGCGCTCGCGGGGCTCTACCGCCTGCTCGCCGGGGTGAAGCTCCCGTGGCGCATCCTGCGCAACGGCGTGCTCATCGGCGCGATCGGTCTCGCGGGGCTGACCGTCGCGGGGGGCCTCCTCCTCGGCGGCGCCGACCGGAACCCGCTCATCGGTTCCTTCGCCGTCATCGCGGGACTGCTCATCTACTACAACTTCGCGTCGCAAGTGATCCTCCTCGGGGCGTCGTGGATGGCGGTGGGCGTCGACGACGCGGGGGTCGTGCTCGACCGGGACGTGTTCGAGTCGCGGCTCGAACAGGCGCGGGCGCTCGTCGCCGCGCACGAGCCGCAACCCGACCCGGAGCCCGGGTTCTGGAAGAGGCTGTTCCGCCGCTGACCGCGGCATCCCGGGTCGGTGGACGCCGGTAGTGTCCCAGGGGTGACTCGCCTGCGCATCGCCTCGGTCAACGTCAACGGCGTGCGCGCCGCCTTCCGCAAGGGCATGGGCGACTGGCTCGCCGGTCGGGATGTCGACATCCTCGCGATGCAGGAGGTGCGCGCCGAGACCTCCCACCTCGAGGAGCTGCTGGGCGACGAGTGGGACATCCTGCACGACCCCGCGACCGCGAAGGGCCGTGCCGGGGTCGCCCTCGCCTCTCGCCGGGCGGCGTCGGTGCACCGCGTCACGTTCGGCCCCGACGACTTCGACTCGGCGGGCCGGTGGCTCGAAGCCGACTACGACGTCGACGGCACCGTCGTCACCGCGGTGTCGTGCTACGTGCCCTCGGGGTCGGTGGGTACCCCGAAGCAAGACGAGAAGTACCGCTTCCTCGACGGCATGCTCGAACACCTGCCGGCGCTGCGGGCGCACAACCCGCTCGCCGTCGTCATGGGCGACCTCAATGTCGGCCACCGCACCCTCGACATCCGCAACTGGAAGGGCAACGTCAAGAACGCCGGCTTCCTGCCCGAGGAGCGCGCCTACTTCGACCGCTTCTTCGGCGCCGAGGGCGACGCCGACTACAACGCGGGCGGCGGCTTCGGCTTCGTGGATGTCGGGCGCCGGTTCTTCGGCGAGATCGACGGCCCGTACACGTGGTGGTCGCAGCGGGGCAAGGCGTTCGACACCGACACCGGGTGGCGCATCGACTACCAGGCGGCGACGCTCGAGCTGGCGGCTAAAGTGGTCGACGTGAAGGTCGATCGGGCTGCGGCGTGGGATGAGCGATGGTCGGACCACGCCCCCGTCGTCGTCGACTACCAGCTCTAGCCAAGGACCTCACATGACCAAGCCCCGCCTCTTCTCGGGGATGCAGCCCTCTGCCGCCTCCCTCCACGCCGGCAACTACATCGGCGCGCTGCTGCAGTGGCGCGACCTGCAGGTCGAGTACGACGCCGTGTTCTGCGTCGTCGACCTGCACGCGATCACCGTGCCGCAGCATCCGGCGGAGCTCCGCGAGGCGACCCGGCGCACGGCGGCGCAGTACATCGCCGCGGGGATCGACCCGGCATCCAGCATCCTGTTCGTGCAGTCGCACGTGCCCGCCCACGCCGAACTCGCCTGGGTGCTCAACACCCTCACCGGCTTCGGCGAGGCGAGCCGCATGACGCAGTACAAGGACAAGGCGGCGAAGCAGGGGGCGGATGCCGCCTCGGTCGGGCTCTTCACCTACCCGATCCTGCAGGCCGCCGACATCCTGCTCTACGACGCCGAGATCGTGCCCGTCGGCGAAGACCAGCGGCAGCACATCGAGCTCACGCGCGACCTCGGCACGCGCTTCAACTCGCGGTTCGGCGACACGTTCGTCATCCCCGAGGTGCGCATCCTGCCCGAGACGGCGAAGGTGTTCGACCTGCAGAACCCCGGCGCGAAGATGTCGAAGTCGGGTGAGAGCCCGCAGGGCATCCTCTGGCTGCTCGACGAGCCGACGGTGCTCGCGAAGAAGGTGAAGTCGGCGGTCACGGATGCCGACCGCTCGATCGTGTTCGACCCGGAGTCGAAGCCCGGGGTGTCGAACCTGCTGTCGCTGCTGTCGGTGCTCGGGGGCACCCCGATCCCCGCGCTCGTCGACTCCTTCGCCGGGCGGGGCTACGGCGACCTCAAGTCGGAGACCGCGGATGCCGTCGTCGCCGCGTTCGCCCCCGTGCGGGAGCGCGCCCTCGAACTGCTCGCCGACCCCGCCGAACTCGACCGGCTGCTCGCCGGCAACGCCGAGCGGGCGGAGGAGATCGCCTCCGCCACCCTCGCGAAGGTGTACGACCGCATCGGGTTCCTGCCCCGCCGCTGACCCGTCCGGCTCGACGGGCAGCTGGGCTCGTCCGACCTTCGCAATTCAGGAGATCCCGAGGTGTCGCACCCGGATCTCCGCTCGCCGCGCCAGTTCTCCTGAATTGCGAATGCGACGGTGCGACCGCACCGCGCCGATGATGGCCGCCGCGACAGTCGGGAGCTCGTGAACGACCTGTTGATAGCGAAAGCGCAGTGCCGTGCGACCCGCCGCCGCATGTCTCGCGTCACGCCGGCGGTCTCGCGCGGCCACGATCGCGGTGTCGTGGTGCTCACCTCCGTCAGTCTCGATCACCACCCAGCCCTCGACGACGAGGTCGACGATCCCGATCCCGGCGAACCGCACCTGGACGGCGACGCGAAAGCCGAGCGCTTTCGCGAGAAGCCGCACGAGCGTCTCAAGTCCGGATTGGGCGCGCCCATCGACCTGATCGAGGAGTCGGACGATGCCGATGGGGGCGGCGGCCAGCCGCGCCCGCAGCACCGGGAGCGAGACGTCCCCCCGGTTCAGGGCGCTATCGATCGCGGCGACAGCGAACCAGGGATCGAGGCATCCGACGGCTTCGGCGAGCGCATCCACGATCGAGACGTGTGATGCCGTGGCCCCTCCCGGGTCTACCAGAACCGACCAGTGCACGACGCAATCACCCGGCCGGATGCGCCGAGCGCGGTCATCCGGATTCCTGAGTCGAGCCGCGTTCACCGCGACATGTACATGGAGCGCTGCGGGCTGCGGCGTCCAGATCTCGCGGAATCGCAGCTCCGAGACGCACGCCAGGAGCCCGCCGACCCGCACCGCACGTTGGACGTTCGCGTCGGTGGTCGGCGCCGCATAGTGACCCCGCCTGACGCGGATCAGAACGCCGAGCCGCACACTCGCTGCAATCGCGTGCACCGTCCATCCCTCGGCGAGGAGCTCCTGCCGCGTGACCGTGTCATCCATCGACCCGATTGTGCGGATGCCGCCGCCCGCCGCCGCGCCAGCGCCCTCTCCCGTGGATTCCGGCATCCGAGGGTCCCTGGGAAGAGCTCGCCACCGCACGCAATTCAGGAGATCCGCACCCTGAGGGCTGCGGGACGGCGCTCCGGCGGTGGATCCCCTGAATTGCGAAGGATGGGGTTCGGCAGCTCGGTCCGCGGAGGGGCGATCGACGGCGAGGCGGCGAGGCGGGCTCGAGGGTGGGAATGCCCGGTGCGGAGCGCGAGTTGTACGCTGGTGACACGAAGCACGTGCTCCAGGGGCGGTGAAATCCCGCACCGGCGGTCATAGTCCGCGAACTCCTCGCCTGCGAAGGCGGGGAGCCGATCCGGTGGAAATCCGGAACCGACGGTTAAAGTCCGGATGGGAGGATGCACGCCGACCGAACACGCCCGCGTGCGCGGTCCGCACCCCTCCCGTCGCCCTGGACTGACCAGGAGCGACCGGGATGAGCGAGATGCAGGCGTTCGAAGCGCCCATGCGGCACGCCCTCGACCTCGCCGCGCGCGGACCCCTGACGGGCGGCAACCCGCAGGTCGGCTGCGTGCTGCTCGACGCCGACGGCCGCATCGTCGCGGAGGGCTGGCACCGCGGCGCCGGCACCCCGCACGCCGAGATCGACGCCCTCAGCAAGGTGGTGGATGCCGAAGGGCTCACGGCGGTCGTCACCCTGGAGCCCTGCAACCACACCGGTCGCACCGGTCCGTGCACGGAGGCTCTCATCGCGGCCGGCATCGCCAAGGTCGTCTTCGCGGTGGCCGATCCGGGCGCCGTCTCGGGGCACGGCGCTCAGCGGCTCGCCGAGGCCGGCATCCCGATCGTCCACGGCGTGCTGCGTGCCGAAGGCGAACAGCTGCTGCACCCGTGGC
>Ga0209066_10007308_pt1 | contig 10997 bp, 8 predicted proteins | sample All_14_2_FD_187198 | JGI IMG/M metagenome (GOLD analysis project Ga0209066, IMG submission 187198) | Freshwater microbial communities in response to fracking from Pennsylvania, USA - Allegheny Zone_MetaG_DW_15 (SPAdes) (version 2) ... | reverse complement strand
CAAGGCCAGCACCAAGGGCTTGAGGGCCGGGCGGTCGAACGCAGCAGCCTGCAGGGAGGGCTGAGGACGAGCGCGTGAAGAGCGGTGCTTGGGCATGATGATCAGACGAGGCAGGCAGGGCGGGGGCGCGTGGCAGCGCTTAGAACTTCCAGCCCAGGCGGGCGTGCAGGCGGGTGTCCTTGGTGGTGACGCTGGCCGTGGTCTTGGTGGGGCGGGCCAGGTCCAGCGCCAGGCTCAGGCCGTAGCGGCCGGTCAGGCGCAGGCCCAGGCCGGTGCCCATCAGCATGTCGCTGGCCGATTGGCCGGGCAGCGGCTCGCTCAGGCGCACCTGAGCGGCATCCACAAACGCAAACACGGTGAGGTCCTGCACCCAGGCGGTCTGGGCGGTGGCGCCGGCGGGGTTGATCTGGCCGGCCCAGTTGGGGCTGCGCAGCTCCAGCGAGCCCAGCCAGCCGGTGTCCCCCAGCGCCGAGCTTTCCAGGTAGCCGCGCACCGTCTCGGCACCGCCCATCGCAAATTGCTCGGCACTCACCAGCGGCTGGTTGGCGTATTGCCCGGCCAGGCGCAGGCCCAGCGAGGTGCGCGCCGGCAGTGGCTCGCTGTGGCGCCAATCCAGGCGCAGCGTGGCAAAGCTGCCGTCGCCGCCGTACTTGTTGCAGGCGAACTGATCCTGCGAGCCGGCGCAGAAGTCAACGTTCAAATCACGCTGCAGGATCTTGCGCTGCGCCATCGTGAACGTGGCATTGAGCGAGCTGCCCGGGCCGGTGCTGGCCGGCCACACGCCGTTGTAAGCCATCTGGAACGGCAGGTAGCGCAGCGGCGTGGCCAGCGTGTCGTTGCCCACCTTCACCTGCTGCTGCAGGTGCTTCAGATCGGCCCCCAGGCTCAGGCTGTGCCAGCTGCCGTCGCGCGCCACGCCCAGCGGCGTGATGTAACGCAGGCTGAAGGTGGTGCCCTTGCCCAGCACGTTGACACCGCCCAGGCTGGCCACCGAGCTGTCGGAGTTCACCGCGGTGAAGGCCCAGGTGTCGCCATCGTCTTCGGGGATCGCATAGTTCAGCACGAAGATGCGGGCCTGGTCGATGGCGCGCGGCGCGACGATGGCGTTCAACGCCAGGCTGTGGTCGCGCTGAAACAGGTTGCCGTAGCGCAGGCCCACGGCCAGGCGCAGCGGGTCGGTGTCTACCGCATGCTGGTTGTGCAACTCCACGCTGCCGGAGAACGGCAGCTTGTCGTCCACCTTCAACTCGGCTTCCACCGTGCCGGGCAGCTTGCCTGGGCGCAGCACCGGCTGCACGCGCCGATCGGGTGTGCGGTTCAGCGCCACCAGCTGCTGCTGCACGTCGTTGAAATTGGGCACCTGGCCTTCGGTCAGCGCGGTGATCTTGCTGCGGATGTAGCCGTGCGAGAAGTAGCGTGAGCCGGTGACCATCACCCGGTCGACCTTGCCTTCAATCACCTGCAGCCGCACCAGGCCATCGGTCACCTGCTGCTCGGGCACATCGACAAACACGCTCAGGAAGCCCTGGCTTTGGTAGACCTTCTCCAGCGCGGTGCGGGCGGCCTCGACATCAGCCATGCGCTTGCCTGGCCCCATGAAGGGCATCACCGCCTGCTCGATCAGCGCAGCGGGCAGCACCGAATTGCCCGACACCTCGTATTCAAGGATGTCGAAGCGATAGCGGTCTTCTTCGGCCGCAGGGGCCGCAGCAGAGTCAGTGGGGGCGACGGTCTGGGCCAGTGCATGAAGCGGCAAGAGCAAAGCCCCCGCAGCCGCAGCACCGACCGAGCCGGCCACAGCGAGGGCAGCACAGGTGATCTTCATTTGCTGCGCAGTCTCGCCAGCCGTGATGAAGTGGGCATGACCCGCATGAGCCGATCGACCCAAGGGTTGGCACTGCACAAGGGCACGCCGGGCCGCCCCAAGTACCCTTGTCCCACTCGGGGGGCGGGCCGGAAGCAGTCCGGACCTGGGGCCCCTTGAATATGGGCCGTTCGAGACGGTCACAGGCGCAAAACCGGGCGTGTCGCTCGCGCCTCGCAGGCAGCGCCGTTCAGCCCGGCGCGCTCAGCGTATCCAGATCGATGCCATCGGCACCGGGGGCAAAACCATGGGCCACCAGGTGCCGTTCGGCTTCGATCAGCACCTGCAGGGTGGTCTCAATGCCCACGTCTTCCACGCTCTTGGCCACCAGGTCGTAGCGCAACACCAGCAGCCCGCGCAACACCATCAGCTGGCGCGCATCACGAGGCGAGGTCGCGGCGTCTTGCAACCCGTGCAGCGCTTGTTGCAGGCCCGAAGCATGCTGCAGCGGCAGGTTCAACTGCAGGCCAAGGCGTGCGATGTGCGTGTCGAGCGCTTCCACCAAACCTTGCAGGCGCAGCAGGTGCCCGTCTTCGGTGGGCATGCGCGGCGGGGTATGGGGAGTGGGCGGGCGGTGTGGCATGGGGGTTCCTGCGCGTTGTCAGTCGACACACCACGGCGCCGGGAATGCGCCGTCAGGGATGACCGTATCGCGCCGCAGTCTGCGCAGCGCGCATGTCGTGCCTGTGGCAGGCCAGCCGTCGCACCCGCCCACCCGCGCTGCGGCATCTGGACCAGCGATGTCGTCAATCTGTCGCACACGGCCGTCAGCATCGGCGACCGTTTGCCTGTTCGCCCGTTTGCCGTTCGCCGCTATCCCTGCTGCCTGGCTTCCCACACCCCGAACACGGACCTTTGATGGACCAGCCCCGCACCCTATCGCGCACCGACACCGCCGCGGCGCCGCCCAACCTGCTGCCCCTGCGCGCTGCCGTCCGGGCCTATCCTGCCCACCCCGCGGCGCATGCCGCGCTGGCCAACGCCCTGCTGGCCCAGGGCTTGAACGACGAGGCCCTGCACAGCTACGACCGCGCACTGCGCCTCGCCCCACGCGACCCCGGCTTGCACAACAACCGCGGCACCGCGCTGCGTGCCCTGATGCGGCTGGACGACGCGCTGCAGGCCATCGACCGGGCCCTGGCCCTCAAGCCCGACTACGCCCGCGCCCACAACAACCGCGGCAACGTGCTGCGTGATCTGGGCCGGGCGCCCGAGGCGCTGGCCGCCTATCAAGCCGCCGTGCACCATCAGCCTGACCATGCACTGGCCTGGCTCAACCTCGGCCGCGCGCTGCAGAACCAGCAAGGCCATGAACAGGCCGCCGCGTGCTTCGAGCGCGCCTGGCAACTGGCCCCGCAGATGCCCGAGGTGCTGGGCGCGCTGCTGCACGCCCGCCAGAACTGCGCCGACTGGCGCGACCTCGACCTGCTGCAAACCCGCCTGCGCGACGCCCTGGCCCGTGGCGAACGCGCCGCCCAGCCCTTTGCCTGCCTGGCCGCGTTGGACGACCCGGCCACCGAGCTGCGCTGCGCCCGCCTGCATGCGCAAAGCTGGCCGCAGCAGCAGGCCCCAGCGCTGTGGCGCCCGCGTGGCATCACGCCGCGCCGCCTGCGCATCGCCTACCTGTCGGCCGACTTCCACGCCCATGCCACCGCGCACCTGATGGCCGGGCTCATCGAGCACCACGACCGCAGCCGCTTCGAGGTGCGCGCCGTCTCGTTTGGCCCGCGCGACGACGACCCCCATCGCCAGCGCCTGCAACGCGCCTTCGAACACTTTGACGAGGTGGGCCACCTGAGCGATCTCGCCGTGGCCGAACAACTGGCGGCGCAAGAGATCGACATCGCCATCGACCTGAAGGGCTACACCGGCCACAGCCGCCCCGGCATCCTGGCCTACCGGCCTGCCCCGGTGCAGGTGAGCTGGCTGGGCTACCCCGGCACGATGGGCGCGCCGTGGATCGACTACCTGGTGGCCGATCCGCAGGTGCTGCCGCCCGAGCGCCACCGCCACTACAGCGAGCAGGTCATCACCCTGCCCGAGAGCTACCAGGTGAACGACCGCGAGCGCCGCATCGCCCCGCACACCCCCAGCCGCGCCGAGCTGGGCCTACCGGCCGAAGGGCTGGTGTACTGCTGCTTCAACAACATCTACAAGCTCACCCCCACCGTGTTTGCCGTGTGGCTGCGCCTGTTGCACGCCACCCCAGGCAGCGTGCTGTGGCTGCTGCAGGGCAACGACGCCGCCACCCGCCACCTGCGCGGTGCCGCTCAACAGCAAGGCATCGACCCCGACCGGCTGGTGTTCGCCCCCTGGCTGCCGCATGCCGAGCACCTGGCGCGCTACCGCGCCGCCGATCTGTTTTTGGACACCCTGCCCGTCAACGCCCACACCACCGCCAGCGATGCACTGTGGGCCGGCCTGCCAGTACTCACCTGCCGCGGCCGCAGCTTCGCCTCACGCGTGGGTGCGAGCCTGCTGCACGCACTGCACCTGCCCGAGCTGGTGGCACATGACCTGGCCGCCTACGAAGCCCGCGCGCTGCAGCTGGCCCACACCCCGCACGCGCTGGGCCACCTGCGCGCCCGGCTGGCCGCGCACCGCCAGGCCACGCCGTTGTTTGACACGGCACGCTTCTGCCGCCACCTTGAAACCGCGTTCGAGCGCGTCTGGCAGACCCATGTTGAAGGACGTGCACCAGCGCCGCTGCACATCCCCGCCCTGCCCTGACCACCGATGCCGCAACAGCTCTTTCAGCAGGCCGTCGCCCTGCAACAGGGTGGCCGCCACGTCGAAGCCGAAGCCCTGTGCCGCCGCGTGGTGCAACAGCAGGCCGGGCACGCCGGCGCCTGGCACCTGCTGGGCCACCTGCGCCTGCACGGCGGCGATCCCGAAGAAGGCCTGGCCTGCCTGCAGCGCGCGCTCGCGGCCGACCCGGCCCAGGCTGCCGTGCACCTGAGCCTGGGCAACGCGCTGCTGCAGCTCAAGCGCCCGGCCGACGCCATCCCCCACTACCGCCATGTCACGCGCCAAGCCCCAGGCGACGCCGCCGCGCACAACAACCTGAGCGCCGCGCTGCGCGAAGCGGGCCATTTGGACGAGGCCCTGCAGGCCTGTGACCGTGCGCTGGCGCTGAAGCCCGACTACGCCCGCGCCCACAACAACCGCGGCAACACGCTGCGCGACCTGCAACGCCTGGAAGACGCCCTGCAAGCCTACGAACGCGCCGTGGCACTGGACCCGCGCTACGTGATCGCCCTGCACAACCGCGCCGCCCTGCTGCGCCAACTGGGCCGCCACGACGACGCTGATCAACACGACCCGTTTGCGTTGGGCGACCAGCACATGGCCAACGGCCAGCCGCAAGCGGCCATCGCCTGCTACGACCAGCAACTGCGCCTGCAACCGGGCGACCTGCGCGCGCTCAACAACCGCGGCGTGGCGCAGCTGCAGCTGCGCCTGCTGAGCGATGCCCGCCAGAGCTTCGAGCAGGTGCTGCAGCACACACCAGGCGACGCCGGCGCGCTGAACAACCTGGGCAACGTGCTGCGCGAGCAGGGCCTGTTGAACGAAGCGCTCGATGCCTACACCCGCGCCACCGAAGCGGATCCCGAAGGCAGCGTGGGCTGGTCGAACCGCGCCAACCTGCTGTTCGACCTGAAGCGCCCAGCCGAAGCCGTGCCCTGCCTGGACCACGTCATCGCCCTGGCGCCCGATCCCGCCCATGTCCACGACTACGCCCTGGGCAACCGCTGGCACGGCCGCCGCCTGTGCTGCGACTGGCAGGCCGCACCCGAAGACACCGCCGCCGTGCTGCAGGCTGTGCGCGCCGGGCAGCGCGCCATCCCGCCCTTTGCCCTGCTCTCGGCCTGCGATGACCCGGCCCTGCACGCCCAGTGCGCGCAGCGCTACGCCCACGACCGCTTCCCACCCCAGCCACCGCTCTGGCCTGCAGGCCGCATCGCCGCAGACGCGCCCAAGCTGCGCATCGCCTACCTCAGCGCTGACTTCCACGAGCACGCCACCGCCTACCTGATGGCCGGCCTGTTCGAGCGCCATGACCGCGATCGCTTCGAACTGATCGCGCTGTCTTACGGCCCCGATGACAACAGCCCGATGCGCCAGCGCCTGCTGCGCAGCTTCGACCACTTCGAGCACGCCCGCGGCCTCACCGACCTGGCAGCAGCCCAGCGCCTGCGCGACCTGGGCGTGCACATCGCCATCGACCTGAAGGGCTACACCGGCCAGAGCCGCCCCGGCATCCTGGCCCACCGGCCCGCGCCCATCCAGGTGAGCTGGCTGGGCTACCCCGGCACGCTGGGCGCGCCCACCATCGACTACATCGTGGCCGACCGCCACGTGCTGCCCCCTGATCAGCACCGGCACTACACCGAGCAGGTGGCCACACTGCCGCACAGCTACCAGCCCACCGACGACCAGCGCCCGGTGGCCGACACCCCACCGCGCGCAGCCCTGGGCCTGCCCAACGAAGGCTTCGTTTTTTGCAGCTTCAACAACCCCTACAAGCTCACCCCGGCGTTCTTTAACCTGTGGATGCGCCTGCTGAAGCAAGTGCCCGGCAGCGTGCTGTGGCTGCTGGGCGAGCCCACCCAAGCGGCCGATGCGCTGCGCCGCGAAGCGCAGGCACGCGGCATGGACCCGGCCCGGCTGGTGTTCGCGCCGCGCGCGCCACAGGCCGAGCACCTGGCCCGCCTGCGCCAGGCCGACTTGGTGCTCGACACCCTGCCCTACAACGCCCACACCACCGCCAGCGATGCGCTGTGGGTGGGCGTGCCGGTGCTCACCTGCGAAGGCCAGGCCTTTGCCGGCCGCGTGGCGGCCAGCCTGCTGCGCACCGCTGGCCTGCCCGAACTGGTGACAACCGACCTGACTGCCTATGAAGCCCTGGCGCTGCAGCTGGCGCGTGATCCCGAGGCCCTGATACGGCTGCAGGCCCGCGTCACCGCCGCCCGCCACAGCCCGCTGTTCGACACCACCCGCTTCACCCGCGATCTGGAGCGCGCCTACACCGAGATGTGGCAGCGCCATGGCGCGGGCGCCCCACCGGCGTCTTTCGCGCTGTGAGTGTCAGCAGGCCATCACCCCTTTGCTCGCGCCGCTTCAGAGCCCACGTGGTAGGCCACACGCCCTCCCAACGCCAGCGCCTCGCGCGCCAGGGGCGGCACGTCGGCGGGCCGCAGGGCCTTGGCAATGGCCAACGAGCCCTCGCCTTGAAGATCCAGCAGCGATGAGCCATCGCGCCCACCAACGGGATCAAACAGCATCACCCAGGGCTTGAGCGGCTGGGTGCTGTTGACGGTGGTGACCATCCCCAAACGGCCATCGGACAGGCGCACCGCCGTGCCCGGCGGGTACACCCCCATGCTGCGCACAAACGCGCCCAGCACCTTCTCGTCAAACTGGCTGCGGCGCCGGCCCCACAGCAGGGCCAGGGCCTCATGCGGTGTCAAGGCCAGGCGCGCATCCAATGGGTTGCAGAGGTTGTCGTAAGCATTGACCACCGCCACGATGCGCGCTGGCAACGCGATGTCAGTGCCTTGCAGCTTGGCTGGGTAGCCGGTGCCATCGGCATGTTCATGGTGCTGCTGGATGATCTTCTGCGCTTCGGGCGACAGCGCCATCTTGCGCGCCAGCGCCACGCCCTTGGCGGCATGGGTCTGCAACAGCGTCGTCTCGGGGCGGGTCAACGGCCCGGTGGCTCGGGTGATGCGGTCTGGAATCTCGAACTTGCCGATGTCATGGAACAGCGCACCCAGGCCGATCAATTCGATCACCGGGCGCGGCAGCTGAAGCACCTTGGCCAACATCAGCGACAACAGCGACACATTCAACGCGTGGTGATAGGCCGATTCGTTGCCTGCGGTGTCGGCCATCACGCGGATCACCAGGTCGGAGCGGGCGAGCATCTCGTCCACCACTTCCGTCACCAGCGCTTGGCCCTGCTCGCGGGCCGCGGCGGGGTTGGCATGCAAGGCGCGAGACAGCGCCTTCACCTTCCTGGCCCCCTCGTTGAGGGCTCGTTGACATTGCCTTGACGATTCACGCTCAGCAGCCAACCGCCTGGCGCTCTCAACAGCGGGCTGGGCAGGATCGACGCCGACTGCGGCAGCCAAAGGCTCCACCGCTGGTACCACCGTCACATCAGCGCCCGGCAGCGCCGGCTTGGGTGCATCGACCTCACTGAGCCGAGGAAACCATTGCACCCGCTGCAGGCCCAGCCCGCGGATGATGGCGATCTGCTCCACCGAGCGGATCTTGAAGCTCGACTGCGGGAAGGGGTGCGCCATCCACGACAAATCAAGATGCACATACATGCCCACCTGAAGCTCCTTCGGATCAACGAAGGCATCTTCTTCCGCATCGCCTTGTCTACTGCTCACTGCATCTCCATGTCTACTGTACCGGCACGGCTGGTTACTGCATCCGCTGCCTCGTCTCAACGGTTTTGGCTGGCCCCTTGTCGTCACATCCCCCCATCAGATCGGCCCTGAGAGCTGGCGCTGACATGGCCGGGATGCGGCAGCCATCGAGGCCGCAAGGTCATTGCACCTCGGCCTTGAGCAAACAGCGAATCCAGGCGCGGCGCGCCTGCTCCGGCTTGAATTGGGTCACAAACGCTGCCACCTGGGAGGCCTCCAGAAACTCGAAGCCACTGACGTTGCCGAACTTGCTGTAGGGCTTGGTCCAGATGCGACGAAGACGCCCACTGAATGGCGACACCCCCTCCTCTTCCCCCAGCAACAGGTCAACACGGCAGGCAACAAAGTCGAGCGGGTGCGCCACGCTGGTCAGCACCTTCACGCCCCCGTCACCGGCGTCGACGATCAGCCCGGCAATGTCGCTTTCCCGCTCCTGCGGCTTGAAGAGCCAGACGGGCACCTGATCGCGATCCACCGGCACCAACAGAAACTCCACACGCTCATGCTTTCGCTGTTCAAGGGTCTGCATAGATTGCTCCAAACTGATCATCAAATGAAGGAGAAGGACCGCGCCGCTGCTTAACGAGCTTGGCCCCGGTCAAAGAAACTAAACGCGGAACACCGCCACCGTTTCCATCAGGCCATCGGCCTGCTGCTTGAGACTCTCAGCAGCCGCACTGGTTTGCTCAACCAAGGCGGCGTTCTGCTGGGTGCCGTAGTCGATCTGATTCATCGCATTCCCGATGCGCGCCACGCTGTCACGCTGCGACCCGGTCACTTCGCAAATGTCCACCATCAGCGTAGAGACCTGCCCAATCGCCTGGACGACCAATTGCATCGTGTGGCCGGCCTGCTGAGCCAGCTCTGCACCCCGCTCGACCCGCTCGCCACTCGACTGGATGAGCGTTCGGATCTCTCGCGCCGAGTCAGCCGATCGTTGCGCCAGCGCACGCACTTCATCCGCCACGACTGCAAACCCGCGGCCCTGCTCACCCGCGCGGGCAGCTTCTACCGACGCGTTCAGCGCCAGGATGTTGGTCTGGAAAGCAATGCCGTCGATCACGGCAATGATGTCTGCGATGCGCTGACTTGACTCGCTGATGCCCTGCATGGTTTCGACCACTTCAGAAACCACCGCATGCCCTTGAGAGGCGACATCATTTGCACGGCGCGCCACGCCGCTGGCTTCAGAGGCAGAGGCCGCACTGGTGGCACTGCCCGAAGACAGCTGCTCCATGGACGCCGCCGTTTGCTGGATGGCGGCCGCCTGCTGCTCTGTGCGGTTCGCAAGGTCCGTGCTTCCCAACGCGATCTCACCGCTGGCACTCGCGACGGTGTGAGCACTCATGTGCACCTGCCGAACCAGTTGGCGCAATTGCTCCTGCATGGACGCCAACGTCCTCAGCAGCGTGGCTGTTTCATCATGGCCTTGAGCCTCAATGGTGTGGGTGAGATCGCCCTTGGCCACATCACTCGCCATCGCGATGGCCTGCTGCAGCGGATTCACGATGGAGCGACACAGAACCAGTGCAATGCCGATGCCAATGCCCACGGCGCCCAGCATCAGCACCGCACTCCAGTAGCCGGCCCGACGGCCATCGGCGAAGGCCGTCAGCGCAGTTGCAGCACTGTGCCCTGCGATGTCCCGTTGCAACTCATCAAGAAGCTTGGCCGGTTCGCGGTCAATGCCCCGCACTGCCATGTCGCCGATCGAAGGCTCCAGGCCAGTGCTCTGGAACTTCTGAAAGCCGTCGCGATAGCCCACCGCCATCTGACGATGCGCCGCGATGAAGCGATCAAGCTTTGAGCGCACGTCCGCTGTCAAGGGCCGCTGCCGCAGGCCCTGGGCGATGACATCCACCTGCCTTTCCTCTCGCTGAAAGGCATCCCAATGCTTGGCGAGCAGGGCACCATCCATGCCTCGCAGCAAAACGTTCTTCCACTCCTGCACTTGTGATTTGAAGTGGCTCTGCATGCCGGCCACGCTGCGCTCGTCGTCCACCCGCTCCATGACATCGACGCGCAGCGTTTGCAAGGAGCTGTTCATGATGAACAGGCCTCCGACGCCGGCCAACAGCATCACCAACAATGTCAGCGCAAACGCCAAGGGTAGCTTTTTGCTGAGCTTCATTTTCACCACCTCACAAACCAAGTTGACAAGTGAGTCGCCTCATCATCAAGACGCGGCATCTTCCAAACCTCTGTTCGCCTCGACCTGATTCAACTGATCAGACGCGTCGATCTACCCATGTGTAGTTCAGACATGTGACATAAACTCCATGCCTCCAGACGTACTGAGGCCGCCATGAAGTACAAATCTTTCGAAGTACAAGCTTTGCTCGACACGCCCATAGGGGAAGTCGCCGAACTTCCGAAAGCGGGCACGCCACTGGAGCAGCCCCTGGTCTATGACAGCGCGGCGCGCGCGCTGAAAGAACTGGCGCGCGAGGGAGCGCTGGCCGTCATCGACGAGCAGACCACCTCCGTTAACGGCGCCGAACTGATCACTGGGTTTTCGTTCCGCCGGCTTGTCTGAAGCGGTTCTTGGCGGCAATGCCATTGGCCAGATCTGCCGCATCACACCACCTCCACCCGCCCAGCGGTCGCCACGAGATCACCGCTGCACAGCACATCAGCCCCGCGCTTCTTGGCCTGCCACTTGGCCGCGGCAGCCGCACTGGCCACCTCCTCCG
>Ga0209066_10007306_pt1 | contig 10999 bp, 10 predicted proteins | sample All_14_2_FD_187198 | JGI IMG/M metagenome (GOLD analysis project Ga0209066, IMG submission 187198) | Freshwater microbial communities in response to fracking from Pennsylvania, USA - Allegheny Zone_MetaG_DW_15 (SPAdes) (version 2) ... | reverse complement strand
ACGCAAAGCATGATAGCCAGAAATTTCTTCATAGACATATCTCCTTGTAGTTCTAAGTGTAAACGTTCAACTTAGCTTAAATCACATTAAACCATGAATCAAGAGAAAACGCAAATAGGTTTGGCTGAAAACGGGCTTGGAGTGGATAATAAAGGATGAATTTATGCATTTTTTGCATACATAATTGAGGGTACTCCCCCTGACCGAAGGGAGCAAATACTGTATACTGATATGATATTGCGAGGTGCTGCATGATACGACATACAACCTTTATCAAACACGATGGAATTGTGTATGGAATAACCCGTACATTTCACATCTTGTGTTTAGTATTTACCTTGTTTCTCATTTGGGGCTTGTCACTGAACCTTTCGGAGGGTGTCAGACTGAGTACCATGCCCCATATTCCGATACTCCTGCTGCTCAGCCTTGCAGGTACGCTCTATCGCGACAGCTGGTACTTCAATACGCAGGACAATACGGTTACAAGCATCTATGGGTTTGCTTGGATCTGCAAGCGTGAGACGTTTTCATTCTCTGAAGTGGAGCGTTTGGAGCTAACGCACTTTGTCAGAGGAAGCAGTGATAAGGATGCAAAACCAATCAAGCGGCGTCTGAAGGCGATGCTGGTTCTTTCCCTCAAGCTGAAGGACGACCAGATCAGGACGATTGAAATCATTGCAGAGAAAACCTCCGGAGGCAGAACCGAATCAGCACTGCAGGCCCTCGCTGCAGTCTCTGGCCTTCCGATGTATGTGGACAGGCCCCGCGATTTGGATCTCAAGGTTTCCTACAAGGATCTCTAGATATGAGAAAGCCACCCGATCGGGTGGCTTTTCAACACTTACTTGCTCTTGTTGGCGTCAGCCTGGGCCTCTTCCATACTCACCTTGCTGCGGTCATCCTTGTCGTAGAGCCAGCAGGCGACCTGGTGCTTGTCCTCGATGTCGAACATCGGAGGGATATGGCATGAGCACCACGGCATCTTCTTGGGACAACGGTCGTAGAAGTAGCAACCATTGCGCTCCTTGTCCGGGGATGGTACATCGCCGGTGAGGATGATGCGTTTTCGCTCCCGCTCCACCTTCGGGTCGGGAATCGGGGCTGCACTGAGCAGGGCGGTCGTATAGGGGTGCAGCGGATTGTCATACAAGCGCACTGCATCGCTGATCTCTACAATCTTTCCCAGATACATTACCGCAACACGGGTGGAGATGTGCTGGATTACCGCCAAGTCATGGGCGATGAAGATATACGTAAGGCCGAACTCCTTCTGCAAATCACCAAGCAAGTTCAAAATCTGGGACTGGATCGAAACGTCCAAGGCAGATACCGGCTCGTCGGCGAGAATGATTTTCGGGTTCAGTGCAAGGGCGCGCGCGATGCCGATTCTCTGTCGCTGGCCGCCGCTGAACTCATGCGGATAGCGGTTCTTGAATGCCTTGTTCAGTCCTACGCGCTCCATGAGATTCTCGACCTTGCGTTCGATATCCAGGGAAGAGAGCGGCTTCTCCAGCAATTTTCGGTTGTTATAAATCACCAAAGGTTCTGCGATGATCGACCTGACCGTCATGCGGGGGTCGAGGGACGCGTAGGGATCCTGAAAGATCATCTGGATGTCGCGTCTTGCTTTAAGCATGGTTCTCTGGTCGGCCTTGACCAAGTCGACACCGTTGAATACAACGCTGCCGCTGGTGGGCTTATAGAGCTGGGCGATTGAACGTACGGTGGTGGATTTGCCGCAACCGGACTCTCCTACGATACCCAGCGTTTCTCCGGGGTATACGTCAAAAGAGATACCGTCGACGGCACGAATGGCTCCGACTTGCTTCTGAAGAAGGGAGCCGCTGGTTATGGGGAAGTGCTGCTTAAGGTCCCTGACTTCCAAAAGGGGTTTCTTTGGTGTGCTCATGTTGCCTTCTCCTCTACGTTCGCCTCTTTCAATGCCTTGGCTTTTGTTGCTTCATCGCTGTACAGCCAGCAGGCAACTTCGTGTCCTTTTCCCAAATCCTTTACCGGTGGATATGCATGTCGGCATACTTCCATCGCCTTGTGGCAGCGGGGGTGGAAGGGACAGCAGGGAGGCAGGTCGATGACGTTAGGCGGTTGCCCCTCGATGGAGAAGAGCCTGTTGCCCTTCTTGGTGGTATCCATGCGGGGAACACTCTTGATCAAACCTTCAGTATAGGGATGAGACGGTCTTGCATAGAGGTCTTCGGTGGCTGCTTTTTCGACAATCTTGCCTGCATACATGACACAGACCTGATCGCACATACCGGCCACCACACCCAGATCGTGGGTGATAAGAATGACAGCAGTTCCCATTTTTGTGCTGAGCTTGTCGATCAGTTCAAGAATCTGGGCCTGGATGGTGACGTCCAAGGCTGTGGTCGGTTCGTCGGCTACCAGCACTTGTGCGTTGCAGGAGAGTGCCATGGCGATCATGACCCTCTGGCGCATACCGCCGGAGAACTGGTGGGGGTAGTTCTGGATTCTCTTCTCTGCCGAGGGGATGCCTACCAGCTTGAGCATATCGATCGATCGCTTGAGAGCCTCCTGCTTGGAGACGTCCTTCTCATGCAGACGGATGGTCTCCACCATCTGGGTGGAAATCCTGAGGAAGGGATTGAGGCTGGTCATCGGGTCCTGGAAAATCATGGAAATCTTGTTGCCCCGAATCTCGCGCATCTCCCGTTCGGATAGCTTGAGGATATCAACACCCTCAAAGAGGGCTTCTCCTCCCACCACCTTTCCCGGAGGAGAGGGGATGAGGCGCATGATGGAGAGGTTGGTGACGCTCTTGCCGCTTCCGCTCTCTCCTACGATGCCCAAGGTTTCTCCCTCGTGCAGGGTGAATGATACTCCGTCAACTGCTTTTACAATGCCGGCGTCGGTTTTAAAATATGTTTTTAGGTCCTTGACTTCGAGGACCACCTTTGCTTCGGTATTCAGACTCATGTGTGTCCTCCTAGAGTTGGTTCTTGCTTTGCGGATCGAACGCATCCCTCAAGCCGTCACCGAAAAAGTTCATGGCAAAGAGGAAGATGGTCATGGCGATGGCCGGGAAGATCAACTTCCACGGATAGAGGGTCATGCCATTCACGGCGTCTCCAACGAGGGAACCCCACGATGCATACGGAGCCTGGACTCCAAGACCGAGGAAGGAGAGGAAGGACTCCTGCATGATGAATGCGGGAACCCTGAGCGTTGAATAGACAATAATGACAGAAAGAGAGTTGGGAACCATGTGGCGGAAAATGATACGTCCGGTGGAAGCTCCCATGCTGCGGGCCGCTTCAACGTATTCGCTGTTCTTCAGGCTCATGACCTGGCCGCGTACCATGCGGGCGACGGTCAGCCAGCTGACCATTGCCAAGGCAACGAAGAGGTTCATGATATTGCGACCGAAAATGGCCATGAAGATGATGACCAGCAGCATGTACGGCAGGCCGTACATAATATCGACAAAGCGCATGAGGAAGAAGTCCACCTTGCCTCCTGCATACCCGGCGATGGCACCCAGGACGATTCCGATGATGACGCTGGTGATGGTTCCGATCAGACCGATGGCGATGGAGACCTGTCCTCCGTAGATGATGCGGGACAGCATGTCGCGGCCGCTGTAGTCGGTTCCCAGGAAATACTTGCGTTCATGTTTTTTAGTGGCGGTAATTTCGGCGGTAAGCTGATCATTCACCTTGATCTCGCGGTCGATGGGGAACTGGGCCCTGCCTTCGCTGATCTCCTTGCGGAGCTCGCGCTCGGCGTTGCGGGTGATCGTGGTTTTAATTTTGCCAAGGAGGTTGGTCTTTCCCATGGCGAAAATCCCCTTCTCCCCGAGGGTGTCCATCTCGATTTGGAGGTTTGCCTCATACTCCTCTGCACTCAGGTCGGGGGTGGAAGCCTTCAGGTTGTTGAGCACCTGGTTGCGAATTTCATCCCTGGTCTGCTTCTCGATGACGGCAATGTCAACGTTAAGCAGGTTTGCGTAGATGGTTTCTATCTCGATGAAATCCATACGGGCAAGATTGTGCACCTTTTGGGTGGCGGGATCGGTCCACAGGACCTTGTCGACGCTGATCAAGAATTCAGTGTCGATCTTCTCCTGCAGCCGGTCGATGGTTCTCTGGTCGGCGCTGCTGAACGTGAACGTACCTGCCGCCTTCTGGCGTTCGCCCTCTGCATAGCAGAAGTCCCACACCTTGTTGGTTTCGTTTGCTGCAATCCATGTCTTGATCTGGGCGGACTGCTCTTCGGTTACTTTCAAGGATCCTGCTCTCCAAGCCTTGAAATACAGGTCCTCAAGCTTGGTCTCCATCATCAGGTCGCCGGCATTCTTGGTAAATGAGGGGCGCAGGTGCTGATGGTCGAGAATGATTTGGTCGTAAGGGTAGATGGGAAGGAACATTGCGCTTGCTGCAAGAATCGAGTACACGGCAACAATGATCATACCCAAGACTGCCATTTTATTTTTCTTCAGTCTTCTCCAGGCATCCTTGCCCAGACTATTGCCTTCAACCACCTGGTCAAACTCGTTGAGGGCCGTTAGTTTGGATTTCTTTCTAATAAACAACATGGTCCTCTCCTTATTTGTAGGTAATTCTCGGGTCGAGTTGGGCGTAGACGATGTCTACGATGAAGTTCATGATAATCAGGATGACCGAGTACACGATGACGACACCCACGATCAGGGTATAGTCGCGGTTGAAGGAACTCTGGACAAAGAACTTGCCGAGGCCCGGTACACGGAAAATCTGCTCAACAACAATCGAACCGGTGATGATACCTGCAAATGCGGGACCGAGGTAGCTGACGATCGGGAGCATGGCCCCCTTCATGGCGTGCTTGAAAATAATGGAAGTGCTTTTCATTCCCTTGGCTTTTGCTGTGCGGATGTAGTCGCTTCTCAGTGTTTCCAGCATGGAGGAACGCGTAAGTCGGGCGATGTTTGCAAAATAGGCGAAAGAAAGGGAGAGGGCGGGGAGAATGACGGTTTTCCAACCTTCTCCTGTGGTGTACCAACCACTGGTGGGCAGCCATTTGAGCTTCATCGCAAAGATCAGCTGCAGGACCGGTGCGATGACAAACAGCGGGACCGAGATGCCGATGACGGCTATCCCCATACTCAGGTAATCGATCCATGAGTTTTGCTTGACCGCCGCAATGATTCCCGCCGAGATTCCAAAGAGCAGGGCGGCGAACATTGCCCAGCTGCCGAGTACGATTGACTTGGGAAGGCTGTTGCCGATGTAGTAGTTGACGTCATAGTCCTTGTATTTGAAGGACGGTCCTAGATCGCCGCGCAGGATATCAAACATATAGCGGCCGTATTGTTGGATCATGGGTTCATCCAGATGATATTTTGCCTCAATGTTTCGCTTTACCACCTCGGGAAGGTTTCGCTCTGTAGCGAACGGACCACCGGGTGCAATGCGGACAATGAAGAAACTCAGCGTGATGATGATAAGTAGCGTAGGAATCATTCCTAATAGGCGGTTCACGATATATTTCGTCATTCGTTTCCTCTTGTGAGATTTTTGTTGCATGGCATGGAAGGGCACAATAAGCCTGTGATCATACAGCATTTCAGATACTATACCAAGACAGTCATTTATGCAAGAATTACGATAATTATGCAATTCCAATACTTTTTGCAAAGCTATAAGAGTTTTGGGTGCAAATAGATACAGGAAGAATAACCATTTGCGGTTATTAACACTATTTCAGTATCTGTCAGAGTGTTTATAAGCCTTGGGAGGTAGGAAAACGCCTCACTTTCATGCTAATCTGCCACTCTGTACAATAAGTCATTCAGGAGAACCTCATGAAAAAAGTATATATGGAGAATCTTGGTTGTTCCAAGAACCAAGTTGATGCCGAAACATTGATAAAACTGCTGGAGGACGACCAGTTCATCCACACCCAGGAGGTGGGAGAGGCCGATTTGATCATGGTCAACACCTGTGGATTCATTGAATCGGCTCGTCAGCAGTCGATTGAATCCTTCTTTGCACTTCATGAGGCCAATCCCGATGCAAAAATCATTCTCAGCGGTTGTATGGCCCAGCGCTATGCAAAGGAGCTGCAGGAAGAACTGGGGGAGGCTTCGGCCATCTTCGGCAACCGCGACCTCTCAAAGATCAATGAGGTGGTCAGGCAGGTTTTTGCAGGTGATCGGGTTGTAACCATTCCCTCCTATCCCCCCATGGAGAATGAGGTGTATGAGCGCAATGAGTTGCTCTCGTTCCCCGGCAGCGCCTATCTGAAGATAAGCGAAGGCTGCAATCACTGGTGTTCCTACTGCGCAATTCCCTTGATCAGGGGAGGACTGAGGAGCAAGCCGATGGATGTAATTATCACCGAAGCGAAAGCCCTGATCGAGCGTGGCATCAAGGAGATCAACCTCATCGCCCAGGATTTGGCCGCCTATGGGACCGATGGAGCCGACGGGCAGAGCAAGTTCATGCAACTGCTTGAAGCCCTGGTTGCATTGGAGGGTGATTTCTCAATCCGTCTGCTCTACATCCATCCCGATGCCTTCCCCGTCGAGCTCATCCAGTTCATTGCTACTCACAAGAAGGTACTGCCGTATTTCGACATTCCATTCCAGCATGCCGACCAAAGAGTCCTGCAAAGCATGGGCCGCACCGGTACGAAGGAGAGCTATCTTGCACTCATTGAGGCGATTCGCAAGGCTGTTCCTGAAGCGGTTGTCCGTTCGACGATACTGCTGGGGTATCCGGGAGAGGATGATGCGGCGTTTGCCGAGGTGCTGGACTTCCTATCCAAGGCCAAACTCGATTGGGTTGGTTCTTTCACCTACAGCAGGGAGGAGGGAACCAAGGCATACAAGCTCAGGGGCGAGCGCGAGCACAAGAAGGCGAACAAAATCGCCCAAATGTATCAGGCGCAGCTTCAGGCTTTACAGGCCCCGATCACCCATGCAAACCTTCAGCGGTTCGTCGGCAAGGAGTTTGAAGTCCTCATCGAGGAGCTTGTTGAAGGAGAGGACCTTGCCATCGGGCGCATGTATGCCCAGGCTCCCGAGGTTGACGGACTTACGGTTGTCGTGGGAAGGTCTCTGAAGCCGGGTCGGAAGGTGCTGTGCGGAATACGCTCAGTCAATGGTCTGGATTTGGAAGCCATTCCGGTACAAGGAGCTGTTCATGGCTGATATCGAAGCAATGTTGGATGCACTGAACGACCAACAGAGGGAGGCGGTTCTTGAGAACGGCCGACCTCTGCTGGTGCTGGCAGGCGCCGGCAGCGGAAAAACGAGGGTCATCACTACCAAGATCGCCTATGCGGTTGAGAAGCTTGGTATCCCCGCGTATAAGATTCTTGCTGTCACATTCACCAACAAGGCCGCCAGTGAGATGAAGCAGCGGGTGAAGGTGATGCTTGACGGCAATCCCCAGGCTGATGAGTGCACCATCCGTACTTTCCACTCCTTCGGTGCATGGTTGCTCAGGCGTTTTGGTTCGGAAATCGGCCTTGCCTCCAATTTTACCATTTATGATGACGATGATTCACTTTCCTTGCTTGCGTCCTGTTTCCCGAATTACAAGAAGCGTGAGCTTGACCCTGTCATGCGAAAAATCTCCTATGCAAAGGACCGGGGGCTCCGGCCTACGGACAATCTCTCAAGCTTGAAGGTGGATGGAACCTTCAAGCGAATGTATGAGGCGTATGAGAGAAAGCTTAGAAGCATCGGCAACGTCGACTTTGCCGATCTGATCGGTCGGAGTATAGAACTGCTTGAGGAGAAACCCGGCGTATTGGATTGGGTCCATCACAGGTTCTCCATGATCCTGGTGGATGAGTACCAGGACTCCAATGCCGCGCAGTTCAACCTGCTCAAGCTTCTGGTCGGACCGGCGTGCTTCATTTGTGTTGTCGGTGACGACGACCAGTCCATCTATCGTTTCCGAGGGGCCGAAGTACGCAATATTCTCAGCTTCCCCGAACTCTATCATGGAACGAGAACGATCAAGCTGGAACAGAACTATCGCTCCACCAAGCATATTCTCGATGTTGCCAACTCAGTCATTAAAAACAACAAGGGCCGCCATGACAAGAAGCTGTGGACTGCCAAGACCAAGGGATCAAAACCCAACCTCTTATATATACAGGATGAGCAGGACGAGGCGATGAGGGTGAGCAACATTCTCCTTTCGGACAAGAAATTCAATGAAAGTGCAGTACTCTACCGAACCAACGCCCAGTCTGTTGCCTTTGAGACCATGTTCAAGCGGCTTTCCATCCCATACAAGGTCGTCGGGGCTCTGCAGTTCTATGACCGTGAAGAGGTGAAGGACGCCCTCGCCTTGTTGTTCCTGCTTACCAATGAGAAGGATGAGGTGAATTTCAAGCGCATGATCAACAAGCCTGCAAGGGGTATCGGTCCGGGGGCTTTGGACAGCATACTCTCCTTTGCCTCTCAGACCGACGGAAGTCTTTTTGCCATGCTCAGGCTTGCCATCCAAGGCAATATTCTTTCCGCCAAGGCAAAAGCCGGTGCTTCGTATTTCTTGAGAATGTTCGAGCATGCCCAGGCGATGCTCGGAGAAGGGGAGCTGGTCGATTGTGCAAACTTTTTGATCAGGGAGGCGGGGTTGCTGGACTACTATCAGGAGCTCGACAGCCAGAACAGCACCGGCAAGGTAGGCAACCTTGAAGCGCTGGTCAACGCCCTCTCCTCATACGACTCCTCATTGGAGGGTTTGCTGCTTTTCCTGGAACAGCTCTCGCTGGACCCGACCACCTTGGGCAGGGAGGACCCCCGTGACAAGGAAGGGGTCACCCTGATCACCATGCACAATACCAAGGGGTTGGAATTCGACCGGGTGTTTGTTGCAGGGCTGGAAGAGGAGCTTTTTCCTGGAAGGGCGAGTGAGAGCGATGACGACATCGAGGAAGAGCGACGCATATTTTATGTTGCCGTTACCCGTGCTCGAAATGAATTGTACCTTCTCTGCGCCAGGGCGAGAAAGATTTGGGGTCGGACAAGCTACCAGCACCCAAGCCGCTTCCTCGATGAAATCGACTCCTCCTTGGTCAGCGTTCAGGGCATCAGGCCCGGATCGTTGCATGCTTCAGGGTTCGAAGGGTTTTCAAGCCTCGGCGAGAAGCGAAGGGAGCACCTCAGTGCCGCTAAACCTTCCTCTTCGTGGGGTAGCAGCGGGGGCTCGCTCATCCAGAAAGGCTTTGGCGGCAACGCCAAGACCTTTACCATGAAGACCGTCCACGATGAGGCTGATGCCGGACCTCTATTTCCTGTCGGTCAACGGGTGTATAGTGACAGCTATGGAGAAGGCGAGGTGGTGAATGTGCGGATGAACGGAGACCGGGAGGTCATCGAAGTCCGCTTCGGCGGGGGAAGAAAAGCCACGTTTATCAGCAAGTTTGCTCAGCTTGAGAAAATTGGGAGTGAGTGATATGACCGATGGGGGGAAAGAGACTAGACAAGAAAGGCCGGAAGGTTATACAATGCCTACCGTTGTCCGTGCGCGTTCGTTCTATCTGTATGATAGGCGGGGTGTACGATATACCGATTTTTTTCAGAATTATGGCAGAGCCATTCTGGGGCATCGACCCGAACAGATCCAACGGTCCATAAAGGCCACGGTCAGTCGCGGGTTGATCAGTGAATATCCTTCGCTGTTCTCAGGAAGGCTTGAAAAGCTGCTGGCAATGCTGTTTCCAGACTTTCCGGTAATCAGGGTATACTCTGATCAACAGAAGGTTCTTCAGGTGGTTCAACGGATATCGAATGATGCAATATTTGATCCCGCGATCTCTCCTGAGCATGCAAGCCGTACAGTGTCCTATTGGCGACCGTTCCTAGGTTTTGGCGGGGCAGATTCCGTGATGCTCCTCCCTATCCTACCTTTCCCAGGGAGTTTCGTACCTCAGGTCGTTTGCCTCAAGGAAGAAGCCTGTACAGCTTGGCTACCGCCCTCGGATTGCGTTTCACCGTTGTTGCTTGATTTGCTCATCAAGACCACAGCGTTCCTGATACGCACACTTAAAGCGGAGGATACAGTTGCAAAGCGAATGAACAATCCCCTCCAGGGAGTGTTCGAGACCAGAGGTCCGTACGGATTAACCGGCCTTTGTGCTCAACGCTACGAGGAGTTTGCTTTGGAGGCCTTGGCCCTCAAGGTGATGCTTCCTCCTTCTGCTGACGTACCGTTCATTGTTCCTGCTGAGTATTCGGCCGGTGATGTACAGGCGTTTTTGCAGTTGTCGCGTCGGTATGCTGGTGCTGTAACATACTAAATATGGCAGGTCGGGGTGCAAGACATCCTTCTGTCCATGCAAAAAACACACGCAAGGCTGGTCCTTGCAGAACAGGATGAATAGATGAAGACTATTTTTGTGAAACCGCTGACAGTTCAGAAGAAATGGTATCTGATTGATGCAGAGGGAAAGGAGCTTGGCAAGGTCGCAGTTGCCGCTGCACGCATCCTTCGCGGGAAGAACAAACCCATTTATGTGCCTCACCAGGACATGGGTGATTATGTGATTATCATCAATGCTGAGAAAGCTGCTCTTTCGGGCAACAAGTACCAGGACAAAATGTATTATCGCCACTCGAACTACCCCGGTGGACTTCGTTCGTACAGCTATGCTGATATGATCAAGCGCAACCCGGTCTACCCGATGGAACGTGCCGTCAAAGGTATGCTTCCCCGTGGTCCGCTCGGTCGCAAGTTGTACACCAACATGAAAGTCTATGCAGGTGCGAACCACCAGCAGCAGGCTCAGCAGCCCATCAAGGTTGAAATCTAAGGTAGGAGCGAAAAATGGCAAAGAAAGAAGTTAAAAAAGTTGTAGATCTTGGTCATGGTGTCGGTCGCCGCAAGACCGCTGTCGCTCGTGTCTATCTGCGCGAAGGCGAGGCAGCGTTCCGATGAGCGAGACCGTGGAACTGTTCACGGACGGGGCCTGCAAGGGCAATCCCGGCCCCGGCGGCTGGGGCGCGGTGCTGCGCTTC
>Ga0209066_10007304_pt1 | contig 11000 bp, 9 predicted proteins | sample All_14_2_FD_187198 | JGI IMG/M metagenome (GOLD analysis project Ga0209066, IMG submission 187198) | Freshwater microbial communities in response to fracking from Pennsylvania, USA - Allegheny Zone_MetaG_DW_15 (SPAdes) (version 2) ... | reverse complement strand
TGCAGGAAGGGCGGTTGATCAGATCTCGTTTTTCGAACGGTCGTTCTTTTCAAACGGTCGTTCGAATCAGGGCGCATTTATACCCCAGACTGAGGCGCTTGTGGGGGGCAAGTCCGCAGGAATCCGCAGGTTTTGGGGTTTGTCTCGGTCTTGTCCCCTCAAATGAGAGGGGCGAAGCGCCGTTTGAGGGGGCCGCTTGGTGGCGCCGGACGTGGTGGCCCGTGGCGGGCAACCTCAGGGCGGCGAGGCAAGGTGGGCGTCCAGTTGCAGGCTCGGGCCGTGCGCCTGCGCGGCGGGTCTGACATGGCCGCTTCGTCCTGAGGTCCGCGCTTTGGGGCCACGGGGACGCGGCGTTAACGGCATTTGAAATAGGCCTGCGTCAGCCTGGCCTGTTGGGTACATATCACGCGAGGTGGTTTTGGGTATCGCATGTTGGGTGAAGGAGTTTTGGGTGTTTTCTGGTAAGAGTGGGCTAGTAAGGTCGGGGCATTTGGGGTATTGGTTTGTACTTCGTGCGGGTTACGACTTGGCATGAAGAAGTGGCTGTTTCCCTGGGGGAGAGGCGGGTATATGGCCATGAGCAGTTTCAAATTGCTCGACCTCGCTCTGGGATGTTGTCTGTTTTATGGATATTGGTTAGTCATATTGGGGGAGAGGGTCATTCGCCATATTGGATGGTATTTTTCACCCCTTGCGCAAGGGTATTGAGGGTTATTTTGCGTCAATGGCAAATAAACCCTCTAAATATAGGCAGATCAATTATTCAAAATAACGCCTGCAGTTAATCGATTGTCGAATCTGTTCAGCCAAATTGATCTACCCGGAGAGAACCATGATCACCACCTTCTTGCGCAAGCCGGCACTCACCATGCCTCTGGCCGCCATCGCCTTTGCCGTGTCGTCGGCCTATGCCGCCCCCGTTGTCGGACCGTCCGACATGTCGTTCTACGACACGCCCGCTGGCGTGCCTGGCGGCGTGCATGGCGACCTGATCTCGTACCGCGAGACCACTGTCAACCTGGGCGCGGGCGCGCCAGCTGCCAGCGCCTGGACGGTGAAATACCAGTCCACCAACTCGCTGGGCGCCGCCAATGTGGTCACCGGGACCGTGCTGGTGCCGACCGCAGCCTGGACCGGCCCGGGCCCCCGCCCCGTCGTGTCGTATGCCGTGGGCACCCATGGTCTGGCGCAGCCTTGCGCACCGTCCATCCAGTTGAACAAGGGCACGGACTACGAGGCCGCCAACATCGCCGCAGCGCTGAAGGCCGGCTACGCCGTGCTGGTGTCCGACTACCAGGGCTACACCACGGGCAAGACCCCGACCTACCTGGCAGGTGCCTCGCAAGGCCATGCCGTGCTGGACATCGTTCGCGCTGCATTCCAGTTGCCGACGGCAGGCCTGCAAAGCAACGCCAAGACCGCGATCTGGGGCTACTCGCAAGGCGGCCAGAGCGCGGCATGGGCCGCTCAGCAAAAGTCGGCCTACGCACCTGAACTCAACCTGGTGGGTGTGGCGGCCGGTGGTGTGCCCGCTGACTTCATCCGCACGGCGAACTACCTGGATGGTGCCAACGGCGCCTCCTTCCTGCTGGCCGGCGTGATCGGCCTGTCTGAAGAGTATCCGGATGCGATCCCCATCAACTCGCTGGCCAACGCCAATGGCCAGACGACCATTGCACGCGGCAAGACCGAGTGCGTGTTCGAAGCCCTGTTCGACCTGATGAACCACAGCCTGTCCGAGTACACGGTGGGCAACAAGACGCTGGCGCAGTTGACCGCCATGCCCGCGATCAACCAGACACTGAAGGCGCAGAACCTGGGTGGCGAGAAGATCCCCGTGCCGCTCTACCAGTACCACGGCCAGGCTGACGAGTTCATCCCTCTGGACCAGACCATCCTGCTCAAGCGCCAGTACTGCGCCAAGTTCACGGACGTGACCTTCGACGTGTACCCCAGCGAGCACATCGCCACCCAGTTCCAGGCCGCACCTTATGTGCTGAGCTGGCTGGGTGACCGCATCGCCGGCAAGGCCACGCAAGGCACCTGTTCCACGTCGTTGCCAGAGCCCAAGTCCACGGCCAATCCGGTCACAGGTAACCTGGTGGTCTCGCTCAAGAGCTGGCCCCTCAAGGCCACCGTCAACCTCAAGACGCTGGCCCAGACCGTGACCCTGCCCGCCACCTCGTCGTTCTCTGCGGAGACCGACCTGACGGCGCAGCGCCTGAATGGCAGCCTGTCGATTCCTGACTTCAAGCAATCGCTCAAGATCATCGGCATCGGTGCCCAGGTGGGCCTGAAGATCACGCCGGTCGGGCAGGCCACAGGCACGGTCACGCTGGACAACAGCGGGCAGTTGCATGTGCATGGCAAGGCCTATGCCGACATCACCGTGTCCTCGGTGTGGGGCGTGCCTTTCGGCGAGTGCAAGACCGTCACCCCGGTCGAGTTCCCGATCGACTTCGACGGCCCTGTGTCGTCGCTGGGCAATGGCAACCTGACCTTCGTCGGCACAACCAGCTTCCCGATGATCAAGGGTTGCATCATCTCCGGCATCCTGTCGGTGATGATGTCGGGCAAGGGCCAGACCTTCTCCTTCACCGTGGCCCCGCCTGCCCCGACCAAGTACTGATGGTTTGATCAGGTTCCTGGCTTGATGCAACCCGCCTGCCTGCGTCCCACGCGGGCGGGTTGCGTTGGAGACACTTCACACCGCTTTGAGGAGAGCAACATGGCCCAGGCTCATCTGGTTTCGAACACGGCGCCCAGCAAATGGCGTTGGGCGCTGGCTGCCCTGTCCCTTGGCGCCATCGCGCTGGTCTGGTGGACGCGTGGCCCGACGGCGCAACAAGCCGAGCCCGCTGTGGCCCCGGCACCCGTCGCCCCCTTGATGGCGACGCCACCAGCCGCGACGGCCGAGCCCGTCAACGCCACCAACACCATGGCACAGGCTGCACCCGAGGCCAGCAGCCCGGACGCCGCGGCCCTGGTGCAACAACAAATGCTGGCCGCCAAAGAGATCGAGCGCCAGCCCGACATGAAGCCCCTGGTGGGCCCGATCAAGGACAAGCCGGCTTTCGTGTCGGACATGGAGTGGGCGATGCTTCAGGGCGCAGCCCAGCAGCACGCTGATCCACAGCAGGAACTCACCCGCCTGGTCAACTTCCTGCGCTTCAACAAGCAATTGGAGTCGTGGGAGGGGCTGCCCAAGTCGGCCGACGCAGGCAGGCGCCAGGTGCTGGCCTCGCAACTGCTCGAAGACTTGCCGCAACGTGTCGCCAACGGCGAAATGGAGTTGAAGGCTGCCCAGCAAACCCAGGCGGCTTTGCTCAAGGATGCGGTGCCTGATGCACAGGTCCGCAGGCAACGTGCGGCACAGGAGGCCCGGCGCTTGACCCAGGCGGTGCCGCCGCAGTGAGTCAAGGGTCGGCGTTGCATTGACCCGCTGGACGAGCGCTCGGCAAGCCACTAAGCTGCCACAAAATCGCAACGTGGGGGTTTGACATGTACAAGCTGTTCATCGCCAACAAGAACTATTCGTCCTGGTCATTGCGGCCCTGGCTGCTGATGACCGAACTGGGTCTGCCCTTCAAGGCGCATCTGCATGTGTTCGGCGAGGGCGCCAACTGGGCGGCCTTCCGGGCGTTTTCGCCGACGGGCAAGGTGCCCTGTCTGCAGGCGGACGACCAGGTCGTCTGGGACTCCCTGGGCATTGCCGAGTGGCTGGCCGAGCGCCACCCTGGCGTCTGGCCTCTTGAGGCGGGCGCACGTGCCTGGGCCCGTTGTGCGGCGGCCGAGATGCACAGCGGCTTTGGCACGCTGCGTGGCATGTGTCCGATGAACTGCGGCCTGCGGGTTCGCCTGCATGAAGTGCCCGCAGCCCTGCAAGCCGACCTGGACCGGCTGGACGAGTTGTGGCGCGATGGCCTGGCGCGATTTGGCGGCCCCTTCCTGGCCGGGCCGGCCTTTTCGGCAGTGGATGCTTTCTTTGCGCCTGTCGCCTTCCGTATCCAGACCTATGGCTTGAGCCTGTCGCCCTTGGCGCTGGCCTACGCCCATCGCTTGCTGGCCTTGCCCGGCATGCAGCAGTGGTACGACGAAGCCCTGCGTGAACCCTGGCGCGAGCCGGGGCACGAGGCGGCCTCGCTTCAGCATGGCGAGCGCCTGTCTGACGAGCGCGCGCCCGTCTGAATCCGATTGGATGAATCCGGTTTGAAAGTTTTTGCGTAAGGGCTGTAAGAACGCGCGGCCTGGCACGACTACCCCGTGTGCCGAACGCGTTCTGACGTCGGACGACAACTTCCTCAACCCTCTTCCTCACGGAGAAATCACCATGACCCAACGCACATCCGCTTCCATCGCCGCCGCAGCCGCCCTGATGGCCTTGTCCTCTGCCGTGTTTGCCGCAGAAGCCCCCGGCGGCAGCAGCGGCGCCGCCGTGGCGGCCAGCGACAAGGTGCATTGCTATGGCCTGCACAGCTGCAAGGGCAACAGCGATTGCAAGACGGCCGAGCACAGCTGCAAGGGCCAGAACGCCTGCAAGGGCCACGGCTTCAAGGCCATGGACGCCAAGTCCTGCTTGAGCAAGGGCGGCACCATCGGCGACATCAGCGCCAAGTAAGCCGGGGGCGCGCCATGAGCACACTCCATGAGGCCCATGGCCGCCTGACGCAGCCTTCGCCCGGTTTCGGGCTGGGGCTGCGCACCACGCACTACACGGATTTTCTGGCCGCGCCCCAGGCGGTGGACTGGCTGGAGATCATCAGCGACAACTACATGGTGCCCGGCGGCAAGCCCCTGCGCCTGCTGGACGCCATCCGTGAGCGCTACCCCATGGCCATGCACGGCGTGGCCCTGTCCATCGGCTCGGTCGATGGGCCCGATGACGCCTACCTGCGTCAGCTCAAGCAACTGGTTGACCGTGTGCAGCCCCTGTGGGTGTCGGACCACCTGTGCTGGACCGGCGTACACGGCCGCCAGTTGCATGACCTGATGCCGCTGCCCTACACCGACGAAGCCCTGGACGTGGTGGTACGCCATGTGCGCCGCGTGCAGGACGTGCTGGGCCGCCGGCTGGTGCTGGAGAACGTGTCCAGCTACGTGCACTTCACCCAGTCGCACATGAGCGAGTGGGATTTTGTCTCGGCGGTTTGCGAACAGGCTGACTGCCTGCTGCTGGTCGACGTCAACAACATCTACGTCAGCAGCGTGAACCACGATTTTGATGCGCAGGCCTATCTGGCGCGTTTGCCCGCCCACCGCGTGCAGCAGATCCACCTGGCGGGCCACACCCACAATGGCGACCACATCATCGACACGCACGACCACCCTGTGGCCGACCCGGTGTGGGATCTGTACGCCCAGGCCTGCCAGCGGTTCGGCCCTGTGGCCACGATGATCGAGCGCGACGACCACATCCCGCCCTTGCCTGAATTGATCGCCGAGCTGAACCACGCTCGCGCTGTGGCGGCCGACAGCTGGCGGGTGGCAGCATGAGCCAGACGCTGGCCGAGATCCAGTCGCGCATGCAGGCCCATGTGCTGCATGGTGACAACGCTGCGCTTGCAGACGTGGTGGCAGGCTCAGGCTTGAGCCCCGAGCACCGCTTGGGCATCTACCACCATGCTTACCGTGCGCGGCTCACCGAGACCTTGCGCGACAGCTTTGGGCACACGCTCAGCTACCTGGGCGACGACTGGTTTGACCACCTGGCTGCGTCGTTCGTTGCGCAGCACCCATCCCTGCATGCCAACTTGCGCTGGTACGGGCAGGGCTGGCCGGCGTGGCTGGCGGCCGAACTGGTCGAGGGATCTGCCGTGGGCGCCCACCCTGAGGTGGCTGAACTGGCGCAGCTGGACTGGGCCTTGCGCCAGGCCTTCGACGCGGCCGATGCGCCGGTGCTGAGCCTGGCCGAACTGGCCGCCATCAACGAGGGTGACTGGACCGGTGCCGCGTTGCCGACTCAGCCTTCGGTCAGCGTGCTCACGCTGCATCACAACACCTTGAGCCTGTGGCATGCGCTGGACCAGGACGAAGCGGTGCCGCCCGCCGAGCGGCTGACTCAGCCCATGGGCGTGCTAGCGTGGCGCAAGGTCGGGCAGCCGCACTTTCGCAGCGTGTCGGCCATGGAGGCGGTGGCGCTTTCGGCCTTGCTGCAAGGATGCAGCTTCGAGGCGATCTGCGGCGAACTGCTCGCGGCCTTCCCGGATGAGGACACCACGCCGGTGGCTGCCACGTTGTTGCGCCGCTGGGTGGACGACGGCGTGCTGACCTGTCAGGCTGACTTGACCTGATCGCTTGATGCCACCCGGTTGCGGCCTGCGCGCTTGGCCTCGTAGAGCGCGGCGTCTGCGGCGGCCACCAGCGCGTCAGCCGACAGCCTGGGCTGGGCCCGCAAGCTGGCCACGCCCAGGCTCACTGTCACAACCGCAGCCGTGTCAGACCCTGCATGGGGCAGGCCCAGATGCAGCACCGCCTGTCGCACACGTTCGGCTGCGACCATGGCCGCGGCCGCATCGCTGCAAGGCAGCACGGCGATGAACTCTTCACCACCCAGCCGCGCGACCAGATCGCCCGGCTGGCGCAGGCTGTTGCCCATGGCCTGCGCCACGCGCGCCAGGCAGGCATCGCCTGCCGGGTGGCCGTAGTGGTCGTTGTAGCGCTTGAAATGGTCGACATCCAGCATGATGACCGAGACCTCGCTGCCATCGTGCTGCGCGCGTTGCCACACCTGCTGCAGGTAAGCCTGGAAGTGCCGGCGGTTGTACAGGCCTGTCAACGCGTCCATGCGTGAGAGCGTATGCAGGCGCTGCTGCACATCATGCAGGTCCTGCAGCACATGCTGGCGCGTCAGGGTCAGCAGGTAGTGACGGCGCTCGTCGCGCTCCAGCGCATAGTTGGTCATCAGGGTGAAGACGACTGACGCAGCCAGCAAGGTCAGGATGGGCAGCGTCAGTCGAGGGTTGAAGGCGGGCAGCATCAGCACACCGCCAATGTGGACGGCATAGATCGCCAGGGACATGGCCAGCGCATACCAAAAGCGCAAGCGCTGCACGACATTGCCGTACACCACCACCACCATGAAGCCGACGTGGTAGTACTGGCTCATGGGGCTTTGGCTGGACGCGAGGATGAAGGCCAGGCAGGCCGTCGCGACCACACCACTGACCATGACCACGCCCTCTACAGCCGTGGGCTGCAAGGTGCGTTTCAACCAGTCTCGCTGAAACATCAATGCCAGCAAGACGAGTATGGCTGGCGGCGTGAACACAGCCAGTCGCACCTGTACCGCCAGCCAGAAGACGTCGGGCACCAGCAGGTAGTCGGACAGCAAGAAGCCGTTGAAGATGAAGAAAGCCAGTACCCCGCAGATACTGAAGTAGCGCATGCGCTGGTCGGCGCCATCTTGCAGGAATTGCTGCTCCAGCCGGGGTGGGAAGCGCAGCAGCGAGAAGGTCTTGTTCGTCCAGGCTGTGGCCAGGGCGACCTCGGCGCGTTCCGGGTCCATCGGCTTGTCGGCGGGCGCCATGGGCGGTGGTGGTGACACAGGCTCGCGGCCAGGTGTCGGCCATGCGCAAGAGGGGGTGAACGCACAGACCTGGTTGCGGCCTTGGGCCTTGGCCTGGTAAAGCGCTTCGTCGGCTGCGGCAATCAGGGTGGCCGGGCTGGCGTGAGCCGCGTCTGGCCGCACGCTGGCCACACCGATGCTCAGTGTGAGTTGGTCTGATGTGGGTGAGTCTGTATGGGGTAACTGGCGCGCTGCCAGCGCCAGGCGCACGCGCTCGGCGGCCGCCTGGGCTTCCTCCAGGCTGGTGTGGGTGAGCACCGCCACGAACTCTTCGCCACCAAAGCGGGCAACCAGGTCCTCGGGCTTGCGCAGGCAGGCCTGCAGCACCTGGGCGACCTCCTGCAGGCAGGCATCGCCTTCAGGGTGGCCATAGTGGTCGTTGTAGCGCTTGAAGTGATCGAGGTCGATCATCAACACCGCCAGTTCTTCACCATCGTGCCTGGCGCGGGTCCAGACCTGCTGCAGGAACTCGTCGGCATGACGGCGGTTGGCCAGCTCGGTCAGCGGGTCGAAGCGCGAGATGCGGTCCAGTTGCTGGTTGCCTTGTTCGACCTGATCCTGCAAGACGCGCTGGTGCTGCATCATCAGCCAGTTCGCACGCTCTTCATGTTCGCTGCGGTAGCTGGCAAACAGGGTGAACGAGGCGGTCGAGACAATGATCAGAGACAGCGATGCCATGAGTGCCATGGGCGGATTCGGCATGGCGTACACGGCGAAGGCGTAGAGCGCCAGAATCAGGGCATCCACACGCAGCGCCATCCAGAAGCGCATGCGGATCACGCCGCCGTTGAACATCAGGATCATGGCCAGGGTGGCCAGGTATGCGGGGGCCAGCACATCCCGGCTGTGAAGCGAGAGGTACACCACAATGCCCCCCGTGAGCACGCTCTTGGTGAAGGCAAACCACTCGCGGGCCTGTACGCTGATGCGTTTGAGGCACAACAACCAGGCCAGCATGAGGGGGGTCTGGACAAAGGTGCGCAGGATCAGGGCTGTGTCGAACTGGTCAGGCAGCATCAGCCAGTCGGCCACGAGCATGGCGTTGGTCAGGAAGATGACCAGCACCACGCCGATGCGGATCAGTCTCAGTCGCTCGGCAGCTTTGTCGGCCAGGTACTGGGTCTCCATGGCGGGCGCAAAGCGCAGGTTCCGAAAGCCACTCGCGAGCACTTCTTCAAACTCGTTTCTGATGGTGGTTGTGGGTTCGCCATGCGCATTGCCCGCCTGTGCCGGAGGCGGTGACATGCAAGGTGATGGCAGGCGTGGGGTTTCAACCATGAACAGACGCGGTCTGGTTGACCACGGATAAGGAGCGATTGCCATTCGGCACCGATGCGCCGGCTTTGACAAGGTCGCGGGTTACCTTGACCTGTCTCCAGTGTGGCCAAGGGCGCTTTCACGGGCTTCAGGGAATACCTGCAAGTGTTCTGGCGGTCCATGACTTATTGCAAGTTCACGCCCCCCTGTTTGCTGGTGGCGTGCTGGCGAAGTCGGTCGTCGGGCGCCGGCGTGACTTAAACACGTTTGCGCCATTCAATCGCGCTGAGTCCCTTTGTTCATGGGGCTTTCGGGCTACTCAAGCGTCACGCACTCTGACAACATGAGGGCATCAATCGTTGCCAACGGGCTTGCTCTCATCATGTGGATACCCGAGTCTATCTATCGCAAACTGCCAGCAGCCTATGTGCTGGCCGGCTCGGCCCTGATCCCGGCTTTTGGTTTCAGCGGACCCAGTGCCATCAGCACCCTGATGTTGTTTGCTGCGGCCGCCCTCACGGCGCTGTGGCGCTACCAGCACCAAGAGAAGGATGTGGCCGAACCGGTCAAGCCTTCTTCTGCCGAGCGGGATGAATGGGCCCAGCGGCGCGCACGCCGTCAGGCCAGCATGCGTTTCGACTGATCTGGCGTCTGTTCGCCTTCATGCCGGTCTGGGCCCGAGTGCCGTGATCTGCGCCGCCGTCGACGCCTGAAGGGCGCTGCACCTCGGTACCCCCTTTCCCCATGCCCCTTGCGTGGTCTTGGCTGACCACTGTGGCCTCGCCATGGCTTGCCCGTGGGCAGGCACGCCCATTGCTTGTATACAAGTCTGTACATCACCTGGTGTCTCAGTCCGCCTCAAGGCGGTGCGCAGGTGGTGCTTTGTGCAACAGGCTGGTGCAAGGAGAAACGCATGGCAATGGATCAATGGAATCGTCGGTCTTGGATCAAGGGTGTCGGGGCAGCAGGTGCCGGTGTGGCGCTGGGCGGCTTGTCTGACCTGGTGCTGGCGCAAAAGCCGCTGACGGTGGGCATGATCTACGTGGGTCCGAAGGATGACTTCGGCTACAACCAATCCCATTTCGAGGCCGCTTCCGAGATCAAGAAGATGCCTGGCATCAAGATCGTCGGTGAAGAGAACGTGCCTGAAACCCAGGCGGTCCAAAAGACCATGCAGGGCATGATCTCGCAGGACGGCGCGACGCTGCTGTTCCCCACGTCCTTCGGTTACTTCAACCCCCACATTCTGGATGTGGCCAAGAAGAACCCCGACGTGCGCTTTGCCCATTGCGGCGGCATGTGGGACGCGGCCAAGCACCCCAAGACGGTGGGCAGCTTCTTTGGCTACATCGACGAGTGCCAGTACCTCAACGGCGTCATCGCCGGGCATGCCACCAAGTCCAAGAAGATCGGCTTCATCGCGGCCAAGCCCATTCCGCAGGTGCTGCGCAACATCAATGCCTTCACGCTGGGCGCGCGCTCAGTGCACCCGGACATCACCTGCTCGGTGATCTTCACGGGCGACTGGTCCATGCCTGTCAAGGAGGCCGAAGCCACCAACAGCCTGGCCGACCAGGGTGTGGACGTGTTCACCATGCACGTCGACGGCCCCAAGGTCATCGTCGAGACTGCAGCCAAGCGCGGCAAGTTCGTGTGCGGCTACCACGCCTCGCAAGCCAAGCTGGCGCCTCAGGCCTACCTGACGGGTGCCGAGTGGAACTGGATCACGCCCTACAAGCAGATCGTGGACGCGGCCCGCACAGGCAAACCGCACCCCAACTTCCTGCGCGGCGGCCTGAAAGAAGGCTTCGTGAAAACCTCGGCATATGGCCCGGCGGTGTCGGAAGGCGCACGCAAGGCGGCCGATGCCATCAAGGCCTTGATGCTCAAGGACGAGTTCGAGATCTTCAAGGGCGAGATCAAGGACAACACCGGCAAGGTGGTGGTGCCCAAGGGTGCAACGATCAAGCAGATCGACCCGGTGCTGGAAGGCATGAACTACCTCGTCGAAGGCGTCATCGGCAAGGCTTGATGCCGCCGGCAACGGCTGTCTGTGGTTTGAACAAGGGGTGTCCATGAGCGACTCGCGCCTGGTTGGGGTGTTTGACAGCGTGGTGCTGCCGGTGCTGGCGCTGGCTGGTGCGGTGTTGTTGTTCGGGGGCTTTGTGTGGCTGGGTGG
>Ga0209066_10007297_pt1 | contig 11006 bp, 14 predicted proteins | sample All_14_2_FD_187198 | JGI IMG/M metagenome (GOLD analysis project Ga0209066, IMG submission 187198) | Freshwater microbial communities in response to fracking from Pennsylvania, USA - Allegheny Zone_MetaG_DW_15 (SPAdes) (version 2) ... | reverse complement strand
TCGATGCGATCATCCTTCAGATGCCACGCGAACGCATCAGCTATCAGCTTCTCGAACCGTGCTCCTGCCGCCTGCGCAGAGCTGCGACTACGCGGCATGGTCCACCGCCCACAGGATCACACAGAGAATCAGACAGCAGGCGATGATAAAACTGAGGACGTGCATAAGTCGTTGTCTCCTTGGTCCCCATTCCGGGGATGTCGTTGTGATGTGAACGCTAGCGCATGAACGCCTGCGACGCAAAGAGAATCTTCGACACAGGCCCACACAGCAGCCTTCCATCCTCCACGCTCAGCACATCGTTCAGCACGTAGTACGCCGCCACGCACTCGAAGCCACGAATGCCCTTCAGCCTATGCGTCACCCCTGCCGGCGTCGTGGCATAGTGCGACGTCGCAAAGTGAACATCCTCCGTCACCTGGATCAGAAGCTTCTGCCTGTCATACGCAGCCGCCAGCTCGACACAGCGCGCATACTCCTGCCACTCCGTACCGTGCACGAGGTTGCCGATGCCGTTCAGCTGCGCCGCAGTCACAATCGAGCAGGCACGCAGCAGGCCCAGGATGGCCTCATGGTTCGGCCCGTAAAGCTCCGCAGGATCGATGACAGCACGCGCACGCAGGTTCGCCGCCGCATCATCCCCATCGACACACAGCAGATCAGACCACCACACGTCGATGCCATGCGTGACCAGCTGCCGCTCAGCCACCACACGCGCCAGCACGTCATCGCCCGCAGCCTCCGCAATCGCCTCCGGAACACCGAAGCGTGCGCCATCCTTGCGGCTGAAGCCTTCGCCCTCGAGCAGATCAGCGGCACGCCTGATGACCTTCTCAGCAGACAGGATGATTGGATGCTGAGCCATCAGTATCCCCTCCGTCCGTTGTGAGTCTTTGAGTTGTTCAGAAGAATGTGGAATAGACGCGCCTGCCACTTGTGCGTGAAAGAAACAGTGATGGCCCATCTACCTGATTCAAAGTAGATTTCCACGTCATTCGAAGTCGTTGTCATGTTCTGGACGATACCACTGACCTACGACAACGGCCTATACCACGCGCGCCAGCGCCTTACTTCCCTCTCCAGCGTTCTTCGTACTTCCCTGCTGCCATCGCGCAGACATAGAGGCGGGCCAGTCGAAGAGGCGCACGTCAGCAGGTAGCCCGGCTGTCTGACCCAGAGGATGGGTCCGAGATTCCGGTTGAGGGAAGTCTCCTGGGTTGTCAAGATTCAGAGGCCCTGTCACGTCATCGAAGCTTCAGCTTCTAGAACGTGTTCTGCGCTAGTCCTGCGAGATACACCATGCCACCAAATCGACCGCAGATGCAACTCTCCATTCATCTGAATGGATGTAGCTATCTGCGATCGATAGCTGCGCGCTCAGGCTCAGCTAAAGCGTTCGTTAGTGCTTTTCTCAGATCACTCCGAGCTTGGTTCGGTTGAACACGTCCTGCTGAGCGCACGCTGCTGAGCCGATTCCATTTGCTTCGACGGTTACCGAGAAACCCCACCGCATCGCCTGCCCGATGTCGGCAGCCTGAACGACGTAACGGAATATCGTCCCAGACAGCGGCGTCGAATCGGCCGAATCGACTGGGAGGGAGATGCTCGTACTGCCCCGCAATACGCGAAGTGATGCGGTGGCGTTTCCTGTAACACGGTAGCGCGCATAGCATTCGAGCACGTCGCCCGCTAGCACGTCTGTCATGTCAATGTTCTGTGCCCTTATCACCGAGTAGGCACTACCGTTGGCGCTGTTGTCCTTGTCAAGCTGGAACCATCCGCCAGCCGTCACACCATCACCGTCAACCGCTGGCACAAAACCTGATGTCGGGTCAGGTGTACCGGCAACAGCGGACCACCCTCCGAGAGCAGAGTTGTTGAGCGGGTTAGGGAGCAGACCATTCCCCTTAGCTGTCACGGGCCAGGGCGGTAAGACCGCGCCACGGGCAAGCGCGCTAGACATCGGCGCGGAAAGTTTGGCGTGCCCCGCATTGTTGAAGTGAATATGGTCACCCGAATTGTATGCCTCAGCCATGTAACCCGTAGCAGGATCAACGGTTGCCGCGAACTCATCCGCCACGACTACCGCGTTGTCGAACGCCCATGACAGTAGGGCTAGATTGTAGGCACGAACGCGACTAATCCGCTCACTCGCTGCTGGGCTTGTAGCCGAAGCCCCGTTAGGTGGCACCATTCCAACGATGAACGGAATACCACGCTCGTCACAGAGTGCTTTCATCGACGCGATATTTCCGATGAACACGGCAGGGGTAATGGCCTGGGAAGCATCGTTGGTGCCGCACATTACCCAGACAGCACCAGGAGCATTCAGATCAAGAAGACCAGGAAGCCTGACTAGCAACTGATCGGATCGCTCACCCGCGTATCCGGCTCGGATCACACTCACAGTCTCTGTCCCTACAAGCCGAGCCGCAACAGTGGTATAGGAGAACGCCACATTTGTCGCCCCCGAACCAGCAGTGTGCGAGTCGCCTAGTGCCAGAACGGTACGCCCCTGGGGTAACGCGCTTGGAGCGACGAACCCGCCAATCGTGGCCGATAGTTCGGTGCTGTCCGCGATCGCCTGCAACGGCAGATTCACCACCGGAACCTTCGACGACCCATCCAACGGGGCGACACCTGACGCGGCACCCTTCTGAGTCGCAGGGATTGCCGCATCAGCTTTCGCTCCCTGCGCCGTGGTAGCAAACGTGGCCGATAGTTCGTCCTCGGAAAGCCGCCCTTGTTCCGTCAGAGTCTCAAGCGCAGTCACATCCGCGATCGTGGGATAGCGCGCGTCGAACGCGGCGACAGTCGGCGCCGGCAGAAGGTAAGTCGCCAGATCGACAAGCGGGATGGCGTACCCTGCCGGCACGTCCGGGAAGTCAGCCATGCCCTCAGCCCTTCGGAGTGTTCGGAACCGCGTAGACGATGCCGCCCGCAGCTCCCAGGGATACCAGGCCAGCCAGCAGCGCCGTCAGCCACCCGGCGAGCGTGATGTCCTCGAGCGCGCCCGAAGCGTAGGGCAGGATGGCGCCGATGAACGCGACCAGGAAACCGACAACCGCAGCCGCGATAGCCTTCGCATACTGAGACATGATGACTCCTTCTAGTTGACAATCTGCGGGACGATGTTGAACAGATAGGCCACTATGGCTAGGATACCGCCGCCCGCCGCGATAACCGTCCACCACGGCGCACGCCTACGGTCAGCCTCCGCCTGCATTTGCGAGAAGTGACTGTTCGCCTCAGCCTGTACCTTCGTGATCTGCGCGAACGCATCCAGGAAGCGAATGTCAACGTAGGCATTCCGCTGCTCCCACTCCGAGCGCGGCACATTGTGATTCGTGTTCTGCTCGATGCGTGACAGCGACTGCCCGATGTGATCGATCTGCACAGCCATCACGGCGATGCGCGCATCTGAATTCATGGCGGGCAGCTCTGTTTCGCTAGGTGGAGCGTTCATTACTTCGATCCAAAGACCTTCGGCAGCTTGTCGAAGTCATCCTGGCCGATGGTCTGCACTGTGTAGCCGTTCAGCATGGCGATGTCGTACTCACCCTTCGTGACGTAGCGCCGCGCGCAGTACACGCCACCCTGAGTCGTCGCCTGCGGGTTGTTCGCGCCGGCATCCAGGTAGACGGCGTAGACCTCAGGCGAACGGTCGCCCTTGACGTATGCGATGGGATTGCTCATGCTGTCCTCCAGTGTGTATTGCAGCGGTTTCGGCGAGGGTTCAGGCGTCGGGAATGGAACAGAGCCGCCGCCACTCGCAGAGCCGTCACCCACCCAGGAATTGATGTCCACGTACTGCCAGTACGCGGGCGGCTTGATGATGCTCGAGCGGCCATCCCACACCTCATGATGCAGATGCGGCCCAGTCGAGTACAGGCCCGTACCGCCCACATAGGCAAAGATCGTCCCGTACTCCACGCGCGCACCCACGCCCATGCCCTGCTCGCGGTCGAAGTGGTAGTAGCCGTGCCGCTGCCCGTTGTCGTACTGGATGAACTTCGCCCAGCCGCCGCGCGCCGAGTAGTAGCCAGAAAAGTCGATGACACCAGGCCCGGACGCAGGCACGCCCGTACCTCGAGCCTCCGGATAGTCGATACCTCCGTGACCTTCGTAGGTCGTCCACCAGTAGAACGGGCGCGGCATCTTCATACCTCTACCACCCTCGCGCCTACGGTCATCTCATCCGATGACAGGTTGAACTCCACACGCTCGATCTTGCCGGCAAGCGAAGGCGACTCGAACAGCTCGAACGTCACCGGCTGATCCGCCGTCGTATCCCAGTTGGCAACGACCGTAGCCGTCACGTCGCGGCTCTGATTGTTCGCGCGCGTCACCACATGCTGCGCGAAGCCGATGCCAGGCCAGGGGTCGTTAGTCCGGTCGATGTAGCGCACCCTCGAGGGAGGGTCAGTCAGCGCGTACCAGTCCACGCGACCACCCTTGTAGCGCACCACGCAGGCATCACACCACACGTCATCCTCACGGCTTATCGCCTCCGTGCCCGCGTACAGGCGCAGCAGGCCCGTACCGCCGTACTCGATGGCTGTGCTGCCTGCCGCCTCATAGTCAGCGTTGCGCAGCGTCCACTCACGCAGCTCATTACAGACAAGCCGCAGGCCCGCCGCCTGCACGATAGGCCGGAGGAACTCGAGCGCCGTGCGCCCCGCCTCCCACAGCAGAGAGTCAGGCGTCCTGTCCACCATCGCCGTCCGCGTCGTGTACGACAGGCCATTCAGCTCCTGCCAGATGTACTCATACGTTGCAGTGTTCGATGTGTTGCCATCGAAGTATTCATCATCGGTCGGGTCCAGGCTGCGCTCGCTCGCCCGCACGTCACTCCAGAACACCGAGTCAGCCGATGTGAAGCCGTGATACAGACGGATGAGGACAGTCTTAGTGTTCTCCGGGAAGTTGACGTTCAGCCGATGATCCTTCTGCCCGTTCGCAGACCGGTCACCCATAGAATCATCGCTGTAGAAGGAACCGGTACCATCGTCCAGGCTCCACAGCACCTTCATATCGCCAGCAGAAGCGCCGGCAACTCCTACGTTAACGCCTGCGCTATTCTTCTGCCGAGCACGGAACATGAACTTCTTGCCGCCGAATAGGGACGCCGCGTCATAGTAGGCAAGCTGAATGTAGCCGCCCGTACCCGAGCCAGACCCGTAGATGCGGAACGCAGTATCGGAGCTGTTCGCTGCCCACGTCGCGCCCGTCTGCCGCGCCAGCGATCCAGATCCGACAAGCGACCAACCGGACGTGTCCACAATCGCGGCGCCGTTCGCAACGATATTCACCGAGTCAGAATAGGTAGTCACGTCCGCGTCATCGGTCGGCGTAGCCTCGAGCGCCGCGCCAGGGATGCAGCTCCCCAGCACGTAGTTCACCACGCCGCGCAAGCTTGACTGATACGTGAACGCGCCGTTGTCATCGACCAGCGCGCGCACGTCCTCGAGGATGGCCTCATCAGATGCGACGCGCAGCATCGGTTCACCCGTTGCCTGGTCACGCTCCCACCCTCGCACATTCAGATCGAACGTCCTCGCCTGCGTGTCGCCGGGATACGTGGCATCCGCCGTGATCGTCACACGCGGAATGGGTGACTGCCGCGTGTCCAGCAGCTCGAGGGTCGCAGAATCGATCTTGCCCAGACGGAGGGACGCCTGCACATACGGCGCCGTAGTCGAGTCGAACGTGATCGTGCCGGCGTCCTCACTGAGCGGCAGTGCGACATCCGGCGTGCCCTGCACGAAAGCCTCATACAGATGCGTCGAGCCTGTCACGATGCGACCTCCTGGAACGTCACAGACAGCACCCACACATCGCGCGTGGCATCGTCCAGCGTCAGCGTGATGTCGCCGCTCACCGCGTAGGACATCACGATTGCATCACGCTCCGTCGAAGCGATGTCAAACTCCGTGCCGTTCGCGTGCAACAGCTCCGCCTCCAGCGCGTCAGCCTCCGAAGCGAACACCATGCGCAGCGTGCCAGTCCGCAGCTTCGCGGGCCGATAGGTCACGTCCACATCCTCGACGCCGAGGACGTTGTGCATGATGTTGCCCACGCGCCGCGAGGACTCGAAGCCGTCGATGACTTCAGGCGTCATCACGTCGATTCCGCTAGTGATCGTGGTACTCACGGCTCCCACACCCTTCCGATGCCGGGACCAAGCTGTACCTCCGGGCGGAACGTTCCTAGCTTCGCCTGGATCGCAGCCCGGAATGTGTAGTAATCCGTTGTGTCAGTCAGCTGAATCTCCTGGACGATAGGGTTCGCCGCCTGCGCCTCCGCATCAGCCCGCGCGGCTGCGTATAGCTCCCACCGCGTCTGATCGGCGTCCTTCGTCTTCTGAATCTGATCACGCTCAGCATCGCCGGTACGCTTCGCAGCATCCTCGCGCGCCTTCGCCAGCGCCGTCCCTACCTCGAACGCTGCGTTCGTTGCATCCATCGTGTTCTTCAGCTCGAGCCACGTCTGGAAGTCCACGTTTCCGGACGCCGCCTGCACGCCCGCCATCGCTTCTTCCATCGTCGTGCCGGCAGAGTCGAAGTCACCCGCCAGGATGAGGACAGCCTCCGACAGATCAACGTTCAGGATATCCTTCAGCAGCTCAGCCTGCTTGCGCGTGTTCTCATTGCCGAGCAGATCACGCACGCGCGCATCAACAGCCTCCCTGTCGAGCGCATCACCGACCTCGAGGAAGTCATTCAGGATTCCCTCCTTGACCTCCTTAGACTTCTCCGCCAGCTCGTCAAAGGTCGTCTTGATTCCACCGATACCAGCAGCGACAGCCAGGCCAGCCAGGCCAGCAGCAGGGCCGAACGCGCCGAACGCATTAGCAGCGACCTCCTGGAACGCATCACTGATCGACTCAGCCGAACCGTCGAAGGAAGCTGCGGTTTCACGCGCCGTCGAATTGGCTTCCTGCTTGAAGTCCTCAGCGCCGCCCTCAGCCTTCTTGAACCCATCCTTCAGGCTCTTACCCACCTTGTCGCCGGACGTGTCGGCAGTCCTGGCAAGCTCCTTGAGGTTCCGCTCCATCTTCTCGGTAGCGTCATCCTTACCCAGCGTGTCCAGCTCATCGCTCAAGTCCTCGAGCGTCTTGCCGAGCTTCTTGGTTTCCTCCTGCGCACGTCGCGTGTTCGCGTTGATGTCGTACTCGAGTGCCATTACTCCTTCACCCCCTTCAGCGCCAGCGCCGTTGTCTTCATCACAGTCTGCACCAGCAGGGACGCCATGCGCGGAGTCATCTCCGCAGCGGCCCGGTAGAACGGTCCCTGCTTCCGTCGAGCAGGAAACTGCTTGTGCTTCGTGGAACCGAACTCGACAGCAGGCCCAGCCTGCGCCATCGTCAGCCCTCCAGACAGCGGACGCCCCTTGCCGGCAGAACGCACGCGCACATTGGCATTGGACACTGCCACTGTCGATGTCGCAGAGATGACGCGCTTCTCGAGCGTGCCAGACGCACGCCTGTCGATAGCCTTCTTCCACTCAGGCGTAATGATCGCCTTCGTGTACTTGCGAATAGCAGCAGCGAAGCTACGATCAATCGCCGCCATGGCAGCGACCGCCGCCATCAGCTCAGGCGATTTCGTCACATCGATCTGCCCCATGAGGCAGACCTACGGAACCAGAGTCGGCTTGCCCTTGACGCCCAGGGAAACGCTGCCGGTCGGAACAGTGTCAACCGCTCCACCGATGGCGCCGGGAGTGATGATCACGGTCGCCGTGTAGGCGTTGCCACCGTCAGCCGGCGCGAACGTCACCACGACCTCATCACCCTCATTCGCCAGCAGGTACGCCGAGAGTGCGTTGACAGTCTCCCAATCCTGCGCATACTCCAGGTCGAGCGTCCAGGTTGCCTTCTTGCCGAAGCTGAACACGCTGGAAGGGCTCAGGCCCTTCCATGTGACAGGCGCGTTGTCGGTCGGCGTGAACATCACGCTCGAGACGTGCGACTCGTAGTTGTCCAATCCGAAGGTTAGGGAAGCATCCCCCATGATGATCGGATCGACGGCGATAACAGCCATGACGTTTCCCTTCCTAACTCAGAATGCTTGTGATTGCGATGTCGTAAGCGATGTGCTCAGAGTCGAACTCTGTCTGCGTGGCCGAGTCCCACACGATGCCCCACGTCAGCAGCAGTGGGAGCAGGATTTCCAGCAGGTCATCCAGCTGATCCTCCGCCTTCTCTACGTCCTTATGCGGGGATACCAATACCAGCGTGAAGCTGGCAAGCATCTTCTTCATCGGCGCCGCAGGAAGCTTGCGCAGCGCGTCAGTCTTGACGATGAGGGTCGGCTGGCTGAGTGCATCCACGGCGCGCACCGTGCGTACCAGCTTGATCTTCTCCAGGCCAGGGGTTGCGGCGATCAGCGGCTCGAGGTATGCGATGAGGCTGGAACGACTGCTCATGCGATCACCGGCCTACCGCGCTTCGGGCGGAGCAGCTGCCGCACCTGCCAGTCGAGAGGGAACGTGGACAGCCCGTATTCGCCGTTGTCGAGATTGCCGGACGGAGACGCCTTCGAGCTGTTCCACACGTTGCGCGCCTGCATCAGCTGCGCGATACGGTACGACTCAGGGATAGCCTCAGCATCCTGATTGACGATGTACCCGTCCTCATCGATGATCAGATCATCGGACGTGTCCAGGGCTGGAGCGTAGGCCAGCACGGCCTCCTTGGCAACGACAAGCAGCTCGGAGAGGGTTGCATCCTCATCCTCGCCATCGTCGGTCGGAGCATCCACCCACTGATCGCGGGCCGACTCTACCGTGTGCCAAATTGCCATGCTGGCCTACGCCTCTCTCAGTCCTTCTTCGCCGTGCGCTTCGTCATGTGCGGCGCGTAGAGCTTCCGCTTCTCCGTCAGCTCCGCCGCTTCGGCCTTGATTTCTGCGAGCCTGGAATCGATGCGCGCAACGCGAACGTTCGCATACGCCTCATCCATGCTCGCCAGCTTCTTAGCCATGACTCAGCTCCTACGGCGTGTACGGCGCGACATCCACGATGCCGAGCGCGTTGTTCACAAAGAAGCCGCCATAGCCGAAGAAGCCGACATCGACTCCACCGTTGGCGATGTTCAGCGCCTCCGCGCGCACCGGCGAACCGGGGAGCGTGTAGACATCGGCGGCGCCACGCGCAACCACAAGGATGTGATCAGCCGTGATGTTGCCGTCGAACTTGAACTGGAAGCCATTGAGCGAACCGCCCTCGAGGCCCAGCGCGCCGCTGAGGTATCCGAGGATGTCCGACTGCGGGAACTTCAGCATCCCCTTCGCGAGCGTGTTGCTGATTACAGCGCCGGTCGGCGTGAGGCCAGCCTGCGTCACCGCAAGCGCGCCATCGATGAGCTGCGACCAGCCCGCACCGATGGTCAGCGATGCGGGGTTGTCCGCCTCCAGGGCCGTCGCCGCTGCGAGCGCCTCGGTCCGCACCAGAGCGTCGAGCCAGTCAGCGAACGACTGCCGCATGATCCGGTCGTACGCCTCGAAGAAGCCAGGCGTACCGAAGTCCCGATGCTCGCGGGCGATGTCGTTGCCGCCAGCCCAGCGGGTCGCCGTGTCAGACACCTGGGTGAAGCTTGCGACAGTAGACGGAATCTCCGTCTTGTTACCGGACCAAGTCGCGCCAGAAGGCTTCGCGTTCCACTTCCAGCCGGTCATGTACAGCGAAGTCAGGTTCTGCGAGCCGAACAGCGGAACATACTTCTGCTCCGTGACCACGCCATCCTGGACCTCGCCCAGCCACTGCTTCGGGAGAAGCGGCGCGATGTCGCCAGCTGCGTTGTACGTGATGTCATCGATGGCGAACAGGCCGGACTCGCGCATGAACGCGGCCTTCACGACCTCGATGTCCCGCTGCGTGCCCTGGCCAGCACCGACCTTCTGCACAAGCGCGAACAGGCCGTTACGGGTGAGAGGCTCCACCTTCGGAGCGACCGTGCGCCCCGCCAGCATGACCTCAGATGCTGTTGCGTCAGCCACAGCGTCCTCCTTCTCTTCTTCGTCCGGCTCTTCGTCCGGCTCGGTTTCCGTCGTGGCGGGCGCCTCGTCGGGAGCTTCGTTGACCGATGTCACGACATCGGGGTTATCTTCTTCGTCCTCTTCGGGATCGATGGCGAACAGGCCGGCCGACGCGAAGGCTCCCTGCGTCACCAGCGCCGCGCCAGTGAGTGTCGCCGTCGCCGTGCCATCCGGGTGCCGCGTGATGTCGCGCAGCTCCGGGGAAAGCCGCACAAGGTCACCGTGATCAGCCAGCCACGCATCGCCCTCATCGGTGTCAGCGATGCGCCACTCCGAATACAGGCCAGCCTCAACAGGCTCGAAGCGTGCGCCCCTGCCCATCGGGTCATAGCGATCATGCTGCCGATTCAGGCCGATGACACTGTGATCACGCGGCACCCGAATGTCGCCCTTGCGGAACTTGACCGGAGCGTTACCAGTCTGTGATACGCGAGACTCCTCATCCCAGGGGATGATGATGCCGCGAACCGTTCGCGTGTCCTGATCGACCGCGAACATTCCGAACTCAGCTGGATAGTCCATTAGTCCTCCGTTGCGATAGCGGGCTGTGCCCTGCTCGAGAAGTCGAAGCGCACCGACTGACCACGCGGCAGGACATCATCCTGCGAAAGTCGCGACTCAATCGGGCGATACCAGTAGGGCAGGGACATATCATCCAGGCTCGAACGGTTACCCTCCTGCGTGACATACGTCAGCGATGCCGTAGCCGTCGAAGCGTCCAGGACAGACCCTGGCAGGTTGAAGAATGCGGCGATGTCCAGACGGCTCGCATTGCGCCCTTCGACGTACAGTGACGTTTCGCCGGCGCCGTGATCCTTGACCTCGATGTTGCTCGGAGTCACCGTGACAGCGTTACCAGCGCGGCGCGCAGTCACCCAGGCGTCGCGCGTGGCGATGGTTTCCTCATCGTCAAGCTGCGTGTCGTCCGTCAGATGCAACTCCGTCAGCGGCGCCGGAGTCTTAGCG
>Ga0209066_10007296_pt1 | contig 11007 bp, 11 predicted proteins | sample All_14_2_FD_187198 | JGI IMG/M metagenome (GOLD analysis project Ga0209066, IMG submission 187198) | Freshwater microbial communities in response to fracking from Pennsylvania, USA - Allegheny Zone_MetaG_DW_15 (SPAdes) (version 2) ... | reverse complement strand
GTCTTGCCGAGTTCGTGCTGGGCGGCGTCAGCCATGATCTGCTGGCCGCGCCGCCGGTCCCCCTGTTCCTGTCGCACTAGCCCTTGCGGCTGGCGCCCTTCGGAAAGGTCTCCCGCAGCAGGGTGGACACATCCTTGAGGATGGCGTCAGCCGCCGGTTCGGCCAGCAGCGTATGGATGCCGCCGAAATGCCGGTGGCCCGTCACGGTCAGGCCGAACACCCCCGCCAGATGGGCGTCGAACGCCTTGACCAGCCCGTCCAGCGCGCCGGTCGATCGAACCCAGTGGTCCGGCGCTCCGGAGGTCGAGATCGACAGCAGGCGCTTGCCGGTCAGAAGCGGGCTGGAGCCCCCCGCGCCCGGCGCATAGCCGAAGCCCATGCTCATGACCCGGTCGACATAACCTTTCAGGATCGCCGGCGGCGCGTTGAACCAGAACGGATAGACGAAGATGAAGCCGTCTGCGTCGGCCAGCAGCGCCCGCTCGGCGGCCACGTCCGGCCGGGGCGCGAAGGGCGTCGTGGCGGGGATCTCGTCGGCCTGGAGCCGGGGGTCGAAGTCCATGGCGTAGAGGTCTCGCAGGATCGCCTGGTGGCCCAGCCCCTTCAGCGTCTTCACACAGGCCTCGGCGATGGCCGCATTGAAGCTGTCGGCCTTGGGATGGGCGAGGATGACGGCGAGTTTCATGACCAGTCTCCGGATTGTCGAATGGGGCGGGGCCGGATCAGGCGCCGCGCCGGCCGAGGGTCTCCACCGTCCGCAGCCAGTCTGCCCGGCGCGCGGAATCGGCCTCGACCGCTCCGCCCAGCAGCGTGCGGCGCACGGGGCTGACGCCTGTGACCAGGAACAGGCCCTTCTCCAGTCCCGCCAGGCCATGGCCGCCCAGCACATAGCGGAACAGCGGCGTCGGCATGCCCATGGGCACGATCAGCCGCGCCGACTTGCCCGTGAGAATGCTCGACATGGCCGCCTGCGGCGAACTCAGCGAGTAGCCGGTGCGCAGCAGCTGTTCGAAGAAGCCCTTCAGCAGCGCCGGCGGCGAGCCGAACCAGATCGGGAACACGAACACCAGATGCTGGGCGTGCTTGATCAGGTCCTGCGCCCGCTCGATGTCCGGCGCGATCACCGAGCTCTTGTAGTCCTGAAGCGACCGGACCAGGGGAAAGTCGAGCGCGCCGACGTCGAGCCGGTTGACCTCGTGCCCCGCCTCAGTCGCGCCCTTCGCATAGGCCTCGGCCAAAGCCGCGCAGAGATGGGTCGGCGCGGGGTCGGGGTGGCCGTTGATGACGAGGATGCGGGTCATGCTCGCTCCGTCAGTGGGCGGTGTAGCCGCCGTCGATCACCAGTTCGGAGCCGGTGACGAACTTCGACTCGTCCGAAGCCAGATAGACCACGCCCCAGGCGATGTCGTCCGGTTCGCCCATGTGGCCGAGCGGATGCAGCGACGCGACGCCCTGACGGGCTTCCTCGACATCCGGCTGGTCCTCGAGGAAGTGCGAGACCATCGGCGTCCAGATGAAGCCCGGATGGATCGAGTTCACGCGGATTCTGTCCGGAGCGTAGATCATCGCGTCTGTCTTGGACATCAGCCGCACGGCCCCCTTGGACGCGTGATAGGGCGGCGCGTCGGGCGCGCCGACGAGGCCGTAGATCGACGACAGGTTGATGATGCTGCCACCGCCGGCCTGTTTCAGATGCGGGATGGCGTGCTTGGTGCAGAAGAACACACCCTCGACGTTGATCCCCTGGACCAGGTCCCACTCGGCCTCGGTGATCTCGTGCGTCGGCTTGCTGGCTCCGGAGATGCCGGCGTTGTTCACCAGCACGTCGATGCGGCCGAAGTGGGCGGCGATCTCGGTCATCACCCGGGCGACCTCGGCCTCGCTGGAGACGTCGCAGCGCCAGTAACGGGCCTGGCCGCCACGGTCGCAGATCTCCAGCGCCAGGGCTTCGCCCTCGGCGTCGTTCACGTCGAGCACCGCCACGGCGGCCCCCTCATCGGACATGCGGGTCGCCGCGGCGCGGCCAAGGCCCAGCGCGGCGCCCGTGACGACCGCGATCTTGTCTTTCAGCCTGTTCATCCGGCACGCGCGGCGGGCCGCGGCCCGACGTCCTCCTGATCGCCCCAAGGATACCGGAGCCAATATATATCAGTATCCGGGATCTGGGCTTCGCGGCCTTGATATCGCTCAACGCAATCCGGATCGACGCCGTCGACCGTCAGGCGTGATCCGCGCCCGCCGCAACCGTCACCGGCAGCTTGAGGAAGACGCGCCCCGCGGGCGACGCCGGCGGCAGGGCGCCGGCGCGAATGTTCACCTGCAGCGAGGGCAGGATCAGCGCCGGCGGGGCCAGCGTGGCGTCCCGGGCCTGGCGCCGGGCGACAAAGGCGGCCTCGTCGATTCCGTCGTGGACGTGGACGTTGTGCGCCTTCTGTTCGGCCACGGTGGTATCCCAGGCGAAAGCGGTGCGGCCCTCGGGCAGGTAGTCGTGTCCGACGTGGATGCGGGTTTCCGGGGGCAGGGCGAGAATGCGCTGGATGGACCGGTACAGGGCCGTGGCGTCCCCGCCGGGGAAGTCGGTCCGCGCCGTACCGTAGTCAGGCATGAACAGGGTGTCGCCGACGTAGGCGTGGCCGTCGACGAGATAGGTGACGCAGGCGGCCGTATGTCCCGGCGTATGCATCACGCTGATGGTCGAGCCGCCCAGAGGCAGCTGATCGCCATCCGCGACGAGCCGGCCAAAGGCGGAGCCGTCCGGCATGACGTCATCGGCCTCGAACATCGCGGCGAAATGGCGCTGGACCTCACCGATCCGCTCGCCGATCACGACCGTCGCGCCGGTCGCCTTCCGCAGATAGTCGGCCGCGGACAGGTGATCGGCATGGGCATGGGTTTCGAGCACATAGCGCAGATCCAGGCCGCGCGACCGGACGGCGGCCAGGAGGCCGTCAGCGAAGGCATGCGAAACCTTCGCGGAGGCCGGCGCGTAGTCGAGCACCGGATCGATGATCGCCGCGGCGCGGGTGGCCTCGTCCCAGACCAGATAGGTCACCGTGGACGTCGGCGGATGGAAGAATGCCTGTTGCTGAATGGCCATCGAAATCTCCTTTGACCCGCAAATATATTCCATGTTGCTAAATTAGCAATAGTGCATATAATGGCGTCATGAACACGATGCGCACCGAGGGTGATTTCGAGGACAACGCCCGTCCGGCGGCCGATCTCCTGCGGGTGCTGGCCAATGAACGGCGGCTGCAGGTGCTCTGCGCCCTCCGGCGACAGGAGCTGTCCGTGGGCCAGCTGGCAGAGCATGTCGGCCTGTCGCAGTCGGCGTTGTCACAGCATCTGGCGCGGCTCCGCGCCGACAGGGTGGTGGACACGCGCCGCGACGGCCAGACGATTTTCTATCGCATTGCTGACGGCGAGGTGATGACCGTGCTGGACGCCGTGGCCGGCGTCATGGCGCGGCGCCGGGAGAGGACGAGCCGATGATCGAGCTGACCATGGCCAGCGCCGGCCTCGCCATTCTCAGCGGCGCGCTCGTCGGCCTGCTGCTTGCGCTGTTCGGCGGAGGCGGGTCCGTGCTTGCCACGCCGCTGCTGCTGTACGTCGTCGGCGTGCGCGACCCCCACATCGCCATCGGCACCTCCGCGGCCGCGGTGGCGGTGAACGCCCTGATCAATCTGATCGGCCACGGCCGGGGCGGGCGGGTCAAATGGCCCTGCGCCACCGTCTTTGCGGCGGCAGGCCTGGCCGGATCCTTCATCGGCTCGACCCTTGCCAAACAGGTCGATGGCCAGAGGCTCCTGCTGTTCTTCGCCCTGGCCATGGCGGCCATCGCCCTGTCCATGCTGCGGCGGCCGAAGAACGAAGGCGATCCCGCCGTCCACATCACCTGGCGCCTGACCCTCAAGCTTGCGCCGCTCGGCCTGCTCACGGGTCTCGCCGCCGGGTTCTTCGGCATTGGCGGCGGGTTTCTCATCGTGCCTGGCCTTATGGCGGCGACGGGCATGACGCTGGCCAATGCGGCGGCCTCGTCGCTGCTCTCCGTCGCCCTGTTCGGCGCAGCCACCTCGGCCAACTACGCGGTTTCCGGCCTGGTCGACTGGCCGGTGGCCGGCCTGTTCATCGTCGGCGGCATGGCGGGCGGCGCCCTCGGTCTGCGCGGGGCGGCGTTGCTGGCCTCGCGGGCGACGCTGGGCCGCCGGCTGTTCGCCGGTCTGGTGCTGCTCGTGGCGGCCTATGTCGCCTGGCGCGCTGTCTCCGGCTAGCGATAGATCGCGCAGAGGGTGTCGATCACGCGGATCGCGGCCGGATCGGCCAGCCGGTAATAGATCGTCTGACCCTCCCGCCGGGTCGTGACCACCCCCTCCGCCCGAAGCTTGGCGAGATGCTGTGACGCCGCCGACTGGGCGAGCCCGACGTAGTCGGCGAGATCTCCGACGGAACATTCCCCGTCGATCAGGCGACACAGCAGAATCAGCCGCTGTTCGTTGGACAACAGCTTCATGAGTCGCGCCGCCGCCGCGGCGCTGTTCTCAAGGTCGGCCAGGGCGGAAGCCGCCGGCCTGGAGTCCTCGGGGAGCGCGACCATATCTTTCATGTCTCTAATATAAGGGTGACAGAGCCCTAGCCGCAATGCGTCGGGGACGAGGCAGGGTCGCGCCGTCGGATCACGCCTTCCAGAGTGGTCGCCGCCGCGACGGTATTGGAGATCGTGCCGTACTTGCGGACGTTCCGGTGCAACAGGTCGAGGCGGGCTTCGCTCTCGTCCGTATCGACGACGAGCAGGTAGTCGATACGCGACAGGAAAGGCGGGGAGTCCTGCCGCGTCGCCGTGAGGCGAACCTCGACGCCGCGCAGTTCGAACGCCAGCAGGGGCGTCACCCGCTCGATACCCTTGATCATGCAGGCGGCGATCGCGGCCAGGAACAGCTCCGCCGGATTGAAGGCGTCGCGGCGTCCGCCCACGTCCGTGTCTAGGACAAGGGTCGCATCCTTGGCCCGCGCCAGCGCGCCATGGGCGTCCACCCGCTCGGCGCTGACGCTGTAGTCCATCAATGAGCCCCTTCCGGTCGGGCGCCATTGTCGGTGGCCGCCCTGCCATCATCGCGCAGGACCACATAGATGGCCGGAATCACCAGCACGGTCAGCAGGGTCGAGGAGGCGAGGCCGAACAGCAGCGAGATGGCCAGGCCCTGGAAGATCGGATCGAACAGGATGACCGACGCCCCGATCATCGCCGCCAGGGCCGTCAGCAGGATCGGCTTGAACCGGATGGCGCCCGCCTCGAGCAGGACGTCCCTCAGCGGACGGCCATCCCCCTGGGAATGGCGGATGAAATCGACCAGCAGGATCGAATTTCGCACGATGATCCCGGCCAGGGCGATGAAGCCGATCATCGATGTGGCCGTGAACGGCGCCCGGAACAGGATGTGGCCGATGACGATGCCGACCAGGGTCAACGGGATCGGCGTCAGGATGACCAGCGGCAGGCGGAAGCTTTTGAACTGGGCCACGACCAGCACATAGATTCCCAGGATCGCGACCCCGAAGGCCGCGCCCATGTCCCGGAAGGTCACCCAGGTGATCTCCCATTCGCCGTCCCACAGCACCGTCGGATTGCGCTCGTCGGTCGGCTGGCCGTTCAGTCGGATGGCCGGCTCGGGCAGGCCCTTCCAGTCATGCGACCGGATCGCCTTGTCCACCGCGAGCATGCCGTAGATCGGGGCCTCATACTGGCCCGCCAGTTCGGCCGTGATCATTTCGGCGTCGCGGCCGTCCCGCCGATAGAGCGGCCAGGAGGCCGTCTCGCGCGTCGCCTCGACCACCTCACCCAGCTCGACCAACCGCGCGCCGCCGCCCACCCGGGTCGCGGCGACGGGCATGGTCGCCAGCCGCTCGGACCAGCTGCGGTCGGATTGCGGCAACCGCACCGCGATCTCGAGCGGCGTGCGTCCGCCGCCGCGCTGGGCGTAGCCCACCGTCTGGCCGCTCATGATCGCGCCGATGGAATCATAGATGTCCCGCTCGGCGAGACCGAAATACTCGGCCTGCTCACGGTTGGCGGTGAGCCTCAGCTGCGGCCGGGGCTGGCCGTAGCTGTCATCAATGTCGACGATGAAGGGCACCGTCTTGAAGATCGTCTTCAGTTCCGCGGCGACCGCGCGACGGGTGGCGGCGTCGGGTCCGTAGACCTCCGCCAGCAGCGTCGCCAGCACCGGCGGACCGGGCGGAGCCTCGACCACCTTCAGCGAGGCTCCGGCCGGCAGGGGCAGCCTGGCCAGGCGTTCGCGCAGGTCGAGGGCCACGGCGTGGCTCGATCGCTTGCGGTCGCCTTTCGGCGCCAGCGCCACGGACAGGTCGCCCATTTCCGGGCGGGCCCGCAGGAAGTAGTGACGCACCAGGCCGTTGAAATTGAACGGCGCGGCCGTGCCGGCGTACGACTCCAGCGACACGACTTCCGGCAGGGTGCGCGCGATCGACGCGGCCGCGGCCAGGGTGCGCTCGGTGGTTTCCAGGCTCGTTCCCTCGGGCAGATCGGCGACGACCTGGAGTTCCGACTTGTTGTCGAACGGCAGCAGCTTCACCGTCACCGTCTTGGTGGCGAACATGGCGCAGGCCAGCAGCGTGGCCACGCCGACCGCGCCCAGGAAGATCCAGGCGCTGCGACGGGTGGCGATGATGCGGCCGGCGAGCCGGCGATAGGTCCTGCCGAGCCGGCCTTCGCCGTGGTCGGCGGCGTGGCCGCCGGCCAGCGTCTTGCGGGCGAAGCGGATCATCAACCACGGCACGATGACGACGGCGACGAAGAACGAGAAGACCATGGCGGCCGAGGCGTTCACCGGGATCGGCGCCATGTACGGCCCCATCAGGCCCGAGACGAACAGCATCGGCAGCAGGGCGGCCACGACGGTCAGGGTGGCCACGACCGTGGGGTTGCCCACTTCGGCGACGGCCTCGATCGCGGCCTGGGTGCGGGGGCGGCCGTCGTTCATCGCCCAGTGACGGGCGATGTTCTCGATCATGACGATGGCGTCGTCGACGAGAATGCCGATCGAGAAGATCAGCGCGAACAGGCTGACGCGGTTGATCGTGTAGCCCATCAGCTTGGAGGCGAAGAGCGTCAGCAGGATGGTGGTCGGAATGACCACGGCGGTGACGGCCGCCTCGCGCCAGCCGATGGCGAAGCCGATCAGGATGACGATCGACACCGTCGCCAGGCCCAGATGCATCAGCAGCTCGTTGGCCTTTTCGTTGGCCGATTCTCCGTAGTCGCGGGTCACGGTGACATCGAGGCCGGCCGGAATGAGGCTGCCCTTCAGCGCCTCGACGCGATGGCGCACGCTCTCGGCGACGACGACGGCGTTGGCGCCCTGGCGCTTGGCGATGGCCAGGCTGACGGCCGGCGTTCGCGTCCAGCCGCCGTCCGCGCGGGCGTAGCGCCAGACGCGGGCCTGGTCCTGACGCGGCGCCTGCACGATGTCGGCGACATCGCGGAGATAGACCGGCTCGCCGGTGACGGACGACACGGTCAGCAGGCCGACGTCACGGCCCGAGGCAAGCGAGCGGCCGGCGGCGATGTCGACCGCCTGGCCGCCGTCGCGAATGGAACCGGCGGGAAACGCGCGATCCGCCTGCTTCACCGCCTCGATCACCGCGCCGAGCGGCACGCCGCGCAGGGCCAGCCGCTCCGGATCGGGCTCGATGCGGATTTCGTCGGGTCGTCCGCCGACAATGAAGGTCAGGCCGACGTCGTCGACCTTGGCCACTTCGGTGCGCAGCTTGGTGGCGATGTCGTACAGCGCCTGGTCGGTCCAGCGTCCGGCCATGCCGGGTTTGGGGGACAGGGTCAGCACCATCGCCGGGACATCGTTGATCCCGCGGACGACCACCACCGGTTCCGGAATCCCGACCGGTATGCGGTCGATGTTGGCGCGGATCTTCTCGTGCACCCGGACCGCCGCGGCGTCGGGATCCTCGCCGACCTTGAACCGCGCGGTGACCAGCACCTGGTCGTCGTTGACCTGGGTATAGACATGATCGACCGCGTCGATGCTCTTGACGATCGCCTCCAGCGGCTTGGCCACGAGTTCGGCGGCGTCATCGGCTCTCAGGCCCGGCGCGGCCACCATGATGTCGACCATGGGAACGCTGATCTGGGGCTCTTCCTCGCGGGCGATCGTGGCCACGGCCAGCAGGCCGACCAGAATCGCCGCGAGCAGGAACAGCGGCGTCAGTGGAGAGGCGATGGTCGCCTGGGCGAGGCGACCGGAAAGTCCGAGCTTCACGAGCCTGCTCCCGGAACGATGATGGTGTCGCCGGAGGCCAGCCCGGACAGAATCTCGACCTGGGCCGGGTCTGACGACGGGGCCAGCTGGACGGCGATGTCGGACGTCTGGCCCGACCGGTCGACCAGGCGCACGAAGTCCACGCCATAGCGGGTCGAGATGAAGCGGCGCGGCACGGCCAGCGCGGCGCGCTGACCCGCCTTGATCCGCACGCGCACCCTCTGGCCGACCAGATCGGCGGCCAGACCGGGAACGGCGATATCGACCGTGACGCGACCGGCGGTGACGGACGGGTAGAGTTGCAGGATCGAGCCGGCGTTCGGCGCCGCGGCGAGGTCCTGGGGATCAAGCGCCACCGCATCGCCGACTTTCAGGGCGCGCGCCTGGGCTTCCGGGATTTCCGCCCGCAGCAGGGCGACGCCGGCCGTGACGGTCGCGATGGACTGGCCGGGCGTAACCACCGATCCGGCGGGGACGTCGGCGCGCAGGATCCGGCCGGTCGCGGGCGCCAGAACCGCGCCCTGGGCGCCGAGCTCCGCGCTGGCGGAACGCTGGGCCCGGGCCGCGGCCAGGCCGGCGCGCGCCGCGCTTGCGGCGGCCTCGGCCTGGTCAAGACGCGCCTGGGCGTAGATGCCCTTGTCGAACAGGGTGCGGATGCGGGTCAGATCGGCCTGGGCGCGCGCCGATTCGGCCGCCGCCGCCGCGACCTGGGCTTCATAGCCGCTGGTCTCGAAGCCGAGCCGCTGGTCGACGACCACGGCCAGAACGTCGCCCTTGCGGACCAGATCGCCGGCCCGGACGTTCAGTCGCGCCAGGGTGCCGCCGATGCGGGCCCGGGCTTCGCCCATGTCGCGCGTCGTGACCGTCGCGGCGACCGGCTTGTAGTCGGTGACCATCACGGGCCTGACAGTCAGGCGTTCGCCTCCCGCGGCGGCCTTGGGCGCGGGCGGGGTCTCCGGCTCGCCGCCACAGGCGGCGAGCAGAAGCGACAGGGCGAACACGGCGGCGGTCGGCGCGAAACCTCTCATGGGACGTCGGATCCTTAACGGCGTGGGCGTTCGGACGCGGCGCCGCTGTCGGCGTCGAGCGAAATGGTGGGCAGGCCCGCGGCCTTCCAGGCCATGATGCCGCCCGCGAGATGGGCGTCCGTCTTCAGACCGGCCTTGAGGCAGGCGTCCACGGCGGTCGCGGACCGCTTGCCGGAACCGCACTGGAACACGATCGTCTGCGCGTCGGGCGCTGGCAGGGCGGCCGGGTCGAAGGTGCTCAGCGGGAAGTTCAGGGCCCCGTGAATGCGTTCCGCGGCGAATTCGGCGGGTTCGCGCACGTCGATCAGCAGAATCTGGCTGCGGTGCAGGAGGGCGCTCACCTCGGTGGGGGTCAGGTCGCGGGTCTTGGGCTTTCCAAACATGGTCGGTCTCCTGGTCTGGCTTGCGCCGGGCTACATATCGTTATATTCGTATATTCGCATATATGAGATAAGGAAACCCGTTCAAGACGTTTCCGATAGGTCCCTTCAGAGGACCCGGCCTTGATCAGGCTCAATGCGAGGCAGAGGAAAAGCGACAGGATATGAGTATGAAAAAGCCAACAATCGCCATTCTGGGCGCGGGTCTGGGCGGAACCGTCGCGGCCTTCGAAATCAAGTCGGCCGTCGGCGCCAGCGCCGATGTCACGGTCGTGAACCTAGGTGACACCTTCCACTTCGTCCCGTCGAATCCGTGGGTCGCCGTGCATTGGCGCAAGCGCAAGGCCATCGAGGTGGTGCTGCCGCCGATCATGAAAAAGCGCGGGATCGCCTTCACGCCGGTCGGCGCCAGGCGTCTGCATCCGGCGGAAAACCGCATTGAGCTGAACGACGGCCAGAGCGTGGCCTACGACTATCTGGTTATCGCCACCGGTCCCGACCTGGCCTTTGACGAGATCGAGGGCCTGGGCCCCAACGGCTTCACCCAGTCGATCTGTCATGTGGACCACGCCGAACGGGCCGCCGCCGCCTTCGACGCCTTCGCGGCCAATCCCGGGCCGATCGTCGTCGGCGCCGTCCAGGGCGCCTCCTGCTTTGGCCCGGCCTACGAATTCGCCATGATCCTCGACACCGAGCTGCGTCGTCGCAAGGTTCGCGACCGGGTGCCGATGACCTTCGTCACCTCGGAACCCTACATCGGCCACCTGGGCCTGGACGGCGTCGGCGACACCAAGGGGCTGCTCGAAAGCGAGATGCGCAACCGGCACATCAAATGGATCACCAACGCCCGGGTGGCGAAGGTTGAGTCCGGCATGATGCATGTCGAGGAAGTGGCCGACGATGGAACGGTCAAACAGGCGCACGACCTGCCCTTCGCCTTCTCGATGATGCTGCCGGCCTTCCGCGGCGTCGAGGCCGTGCGCGGCATCGAAGGCCTGACCAACCCTCGCGGGTTTATTCTCGCCGACAAGACGCAGCGCAATCCGGCCTTCCCCAACATCTTCTCGCTCGGCGTCTGTGTCGCGATCGCCCCGATGGGCAAGACACCGGTGCCCGTGGGTGTGCCCAAGACCGGCTTCATGATCGAGAGCATGGTCACGGCCGTGGCCCAGAACCTGCGCGCCCTGATCGAGGGCGAAGCCGCGGACAAGGAAGCGACCTGGAACGCCATCTGCCTGGCCGACTTCGGCGACGGCGGCGTGGCCTTTTTCGCCCAGCCCCAGATTCCGCCCCGGAACGTCAACTGGT
>Ga0209066_10007295_pt1 | contig 11007 bp, 9 predicted proteins | sample All_14_2_FD_187198 | JGI IMG/M metagenome (GOLD analysis project Ga0209066, IMG submission 187198) | Freshwater microbial communities in response to fracking from Pennsylvania, USA - Allegheny Zone_MetaG_DW_15 (SPAdes) (version 2) ... | reverse complement strand
GGCCTGCTCCTTGGCAAGTCGTGCAGCTTCCTTGGCCTCTGCGGCGGCGAGCATGGCGGCCAGCTTCTCGGCCTCGGCCTTTTCCTTGGCAGCGGCTTTCTCGGCGGCTTCCTGCTCTTTGGCCAGACGGGCGGCCTCCTTGGCGGCGGCTTTTTCGGCTTCGGCCTGTTCCTTGGCAAGACGTGCGGCTTCCTTGGCGGCAGCCTTCTCAGCCTCGGCCTGTTCTTTGGCGATCCGGGCGGCTTCCTTGGCGGCCTCCTTCTCGGCCAGTTCGCGGGCCTTGGCTTCGGCCTTCTCCTGCGCGGCCTGTTCTTTGGCGAGACGCTCGGCCTCCTTCGCGGCCTCCTTTTCAGCCAGTTCCTTCGCCCTGGCTTCCGCAGCGGCGAGCATGGCGGCCAGCTTCTCGGCCTGGGCGCGCTCCTTGGCGGCGATCTTCTCGGCGGCTTCGCGTTCCTTGGCCAGACGCGCCTCCTCCTTCTCAGCCAGCGCACGGGCCTTGGCGGCTTCCTTCTCGGCGAGTTCCTTGGCCTTCACGGCAGCGGCGGCGGCGCGCATGGCCTCCAGCTCCAGCAGGGCCTGCGCCTTGGCGGCAGCGGCGGCTTCTTCCTTGGCAATGCGCGCGGCCTCCTTGGCCTCGATGGCTGCCAAGCGTGCGGCTTCCTTCTCGGCCAAAGCCTGCGCCTTTGCGGCTTCGCGTGCCTCGATGTCGGCGGCGACCTTCGCCTCCATGGCAGCGGTCAGCGTCGTGGTGAAATCGATCATCTGCTGGCTGAGCTCCGCCGCCGTGGCGGTGAGCGCCGGGGCGGCGTCTTCGAGCACGCGGGGCTGGATTTCAAGCGCCTGGAGTTTCTGCGCGGTGTCAGCAAGAAGGGCGAGGAATTTGGGATCGAGCTTGGTGGTCGGTGTCATTGCGATAGGTCGGAAAATGGGCGGGGATCAATGATCAGAGATGGGGGGATGTAAAGCGCGGATGAGGTGCTCCGACCGTACGTTGGGTGTGTTTGGCGTCCATGGGTTGCGGCATATCCCAGCACCCACTCCGCCAAACCGCCCGACTTTGGGGGCGCTCGTACGCCGTTGCGTTTGCATTACGCTGGCAGACGGGCGGGCTGTCGCCACACCCATCTTACGAGGAGGGCGGGGGCTGCGAAAGGTGGCCTGAACTGAGCGCCTTTCCTGCATGGCTTCTTGACCTCGGCGCTGGCTGCGCAAGCCTGAGGCCATGCGAAAACAACCCCTGCCCCTGCGCATTTCTTTTCTGGCCCTGCTCGCCTCCACCGTCACCGGCTTCGCGGCGGAATATGCCCCGCTTTTCCTGAGTGCGAATCAGTTGTCCATCGCCACGGGCAAGCCTTCGCTGGTGCTGATGTCCAGCGGCTCCACGCACATCCCAGTGTGGTCCATGTCGGGCGGCACGGACGGGCAGTCGGTCAGCGGTGTGGTCACGGGTCTGCCCAAGGACTGCGGCGGCGTGCGGGTGGAGATCACCGTCACCACCACCGACGACGAAACCAGCCCCGCATTGGAAGACGTTTACCGCGTCCACCTCTCGCAGATGGTGGACGGAGCCCCCTTCTCCAGCCGCCACCTGCAGGGCGACCCCGTGCGCACAGCGCTGCCCGCCGCGCCCTTACACTCTCGCACCATTGTTCTGGAGTCGTATTACCAAGTGGTGTCGGACGCCCCACTCAGCATCCGCATTCAGCGCGAGCCCGCCGACCCCGCCGACACCTTCACCCGCCCCACCGGCCTGGCCGTGGTCAAAGTGATACCCCTCAGCCCCCTGCCGGAGTCCCTCGTTGTGCAGGAAGCCAAGGGCTACAATTCCTGGCCGATGCTGCAGGCCATCGGCAACAAACTGGTCTGCGTTTACACACGCGGCTCGGGCCACACCATCCATGAAGACGCCCGCGCCACCTACGCACGCACCTCTACGGACGGCGGCAAAACGTGGACCGCCGAAACCCTCGTGGCCAATTCCCCCGGCTATGGCGATGTGCCCGTGGGCAAGGGCCTGGACTCCACCGGGGCCATGCTGCTCTGGGTGCGCCGTGTGGGCAAGGATTGGCACCAGGATCTGTACCGCAGCACCGATGGCGTGGAGTTCACCCTCATCTCCACCCCCAAGCTCGACGTGCGTCCCGTGCAGATCACGGATGTCTTCGCCGTGCCCACCGTCGGCCTCGTGTCCCTGTGGTTCGCCGGAAACTACGGCACGGATCCCACCAACTCCTGGGGCATGGTGACCAGCAAGGACGACGGCAAGACCTGGACGCAGACGCCCGTGGAAATGAATCTGCCCAAAGAACAGTGGCCCACCGAACCCGCCGCTGTTTACCTCGGCGACGGCAAGATCCTCTGCATCGCCCGCACCGAGATGGGCGGCCCGAGCAGCGTGCGCTCCCAATTCCAGATCATCTCCACCGACTACGGCAAGACCTGGACCCGCGCGCAGACGAACATCACCGACGTCGCCGCCTCCACCCCGAGCCTGATCCTGGATGCCAAGACCGGCCTGCTGAGCCTCTACTACTACCAGCGCGGCCGCGCCGGCCTCCTCCGTCGCCGAGTCGTCGATCCCAACCTCGTGTTCGACCACCCGCTGCTGTGGCCTGTGTCTGAAGCGGTCGCCGCAGGCAGCCAGATCGCGTATGATGCCGGCAACGTGAACGCGACAGTGATCGGAGACACGCACTACCTGTCCTTTTACTCCGGCAAGGCACCCGACACGGCGGTGCTGGTGTCAGAGCTGAAGGCGCCGGAGGGCGGGGGGAAGAAGTAGGGGGCTGGAAGCCAAGTACGATGGGCACTCCTGCCCGTCGGTCCCAGGACTCCGCCGGAGCGTGGAGTACACAAGGTAACCTAATGCACCGCTGCGTAGCGCCTGTGGCGTAGCGGAGGGTTTCGTGTTGCAGGCGGCTTTGAGATGAGTCGTGGGCCAGTGTGCCTGCGGTGCCGCTGATCGACGGGCAGGAGTGCCCATCGTACTTATGCTCAATCCACAAACAGCATCTCATTTCCTGCCAGCAGCGCCTGCGCATACTGCGCCCACACGGCGGCATCCTTCTCCCGCCCACTCACAAACGCCTGGGCCACTGACGCCTCATGGGCACTCGGCTTCCGCCCAAACAGCCGCGCATACACATCCTCCACACGGTGCTGCATGGCCCATTTCCCAAGCACTTCGGACTGCTGCTGCATGAAGGGGGAATTAAGAGCGAAGAGGCCTTGCAGTGGTGTGATGGTCTCGGTGCGCCAGGGATTGTGCGCGCCGGGATCCGGCACGTCGTGGATGCGCAGCATGGGGTCCATGTCCTGGCGGTCGGAGGCGCCGTAGAGGGAGCGGCGGTGATTGGCCGCGTCGCTGATGGATGAGGCGGGGCCGCCGATCTTGAGATCGATCTGGCCGGTGGCGCTGAGGATGGCATCGCGCCAGGATTCCCAGTCGAGGCGACGGCGCAGCATGCGGGCGTAGAGTTTGTTTTCGGGATCGCGCTGCTCGGAGGTGGCGGCGACGCTGCTCTGCTGCCAGGTGGCGGAGTTCAAGATCTCACGGTGCAGCCACTTGAGGGACCAGCCGTGCTCCATGAAGCGACCAGCGAGATCATCGAGCAATTCGGGATGCGTGGGGGCTTCGCCGAGGTTGCCGAACTCGCTGGGGGTATCGACCAAGCCGCGCCCGAAGTGGTGCTTCCACACGCGATTGACGATGACGCGAGCGGTCAGCGGTGCGGCGTCTTCCACGATGGCCTGCGCCAGCTCCAGGCGGCCGCTGCCGGTGGTGAACTTGCGCGGCAGACCCGTCTTCGAGGGAAACATGGAGAGGAAGCGGCGTGGCACCGCAGCGCCGAGGTCATTTGGATTGCCGCGCTTCATGAGTTCAAGATCACGCGCCATGCCCATCTTGTAGTCCAGCTTGGTGCCGTGCTCCTTTTCCTTGTTCACCACGTAGAGCGCCGCATCCTCCACGGCATTCGCCATGGGCATGTTGTAGTGCGGGGTGGAAGTTTTGATCGTCGCAATCTTCGCTTCGCAGTTCTTCATCTGCTCCGCGAGATCTGCGGGCTTCTTTTTCTTCAAATCAGCAATCTGTTTTTCCAGCGCGGCCACCTCGCCACGCGCCTTGGCCACCGGCTTCCAGAATTCATCCTTCATCGTCGGCAGTTCGGAGAGCTTCACGGAGGCGAAGACGCCGGCCAGCGCATAATAATCCTGCGCGGAAATGGGGTCGGACTTGTGATCGTGGCAGCGGGCGCAGGCCAGCGTGAGGCCGAGGAAAGTGCGGCCGATGGCGTCCACATGCTCCTCCCATTCATCCGCGACGGTGGTCTTGATGATCTCCGGCGGGAGCTGCAGCTCTTTGAAATAGGTGGGGCTCAGGCCGATGAAGCCCAGCGCCACGCGATCCTGCGGGCCGCACTCGGGCAGGAAATCCGTGGCAAGCTGACGCAGCACGAAGCGGTCATAGGGCATGTCCTCGTTCAGCGCCTGCACCACCCAGTCGCGGTAGAGGTAGGAGTATTTGGTGGAGTCCAGCCAGTCGGGGGTTTGGTCCGTGTAGCGCGCCAGATCCAGCCAGTGGCGTGCCCAGCGCTCGCCGTAGTGGGGGCTGCGCAGGGTTTCATCCACGGTGCGGCTCCAGTCGGCGGCGGCCTGTTCAGCGGGCGGCAAACCGGTGAGGTCAAAGGCCAGCCGACGCTGCAGCACGCGCTCGTCCGCCCTGGGGGCTGGCTTCACGCCTGCGGCCTCCATCTTGGCGAGGATGAAGAAATCGATGCGCGTCTTCGGCCACGCGGCGTCCTTCACCTGCGGCAGCCCGCCACGCTTCAGCGGCGCAAACGACCACGGCACCGGCTTGGGGCCCTCGTCCTTTTTGGCGATGGCCGTCCCGGCCGCTGCGAGGAGCAGGAGGGTCAGGCAGAGGGAGCTGGGGGTGAGGAAACGCACCAGCAAGGTACAGCGCCTAGGGCGGGAAGCTTTCCAGAAAAGAGATCCTATGAAACCTATTCCGGCCTATGCGGCGTGTCGATAGTATGGTATGGCAAAGCCTCAACTGTGGCTGCGCGGGTGCGGGCTAGACTGGGACTGAGTAAGGCACACTGCATGACGATTTTTATTGAGATCGCGATTGGGGCCTACGTCTGCCTGCTAGCATGGCTGCTGGTGCGTGGGCTGTGGATGCGGGCGCAGGCGCGGCGGGCGATTCGCGAGGACTTGAGGAGGCGGGGGATCGAGAACGAGCGGCTGCGGAAAGCGACGGTGTGGGATAGCGGCGGCTCTTTTCCTGCGGGTTGTTGGTCTCTGAGTCTGCACTATGATGTGAGCTATCCGAGGGAGGGGCAGAAGGAGGGGAGCCTGTGGTATATGGCGCACTTTGTGCCGGTGATCGGGAAGCTGCGCGGGCTGGAACTGCTGGTCGAAAACGGGCGGATGGTGGGAGAGGAAGAGGAAGGTGGGTCAGTCGGCGCTGGGTGATGCGACGCGCAGAATCGGACCTATGGGGACCTATCCGCCCTATCGGGCCTATGCCGCTCCACCTCCCCCTTGTGAAATTTTTCACAAATCCCAGTTGCCCACCTTATTCACACTCGGATACTGCGAGCCATGGCCTCCCCCGTCCAGTATCTTCCCGGAAAAGAACCCCATGCGCGTGAAAAGCGCCTGATCTTCAAGAACATCGACCGCGCCGGTTACAATCCGTCCATCGAGTGTTACATGGAGAATGGCGGGTATGAGCAGCTCAAAAAGGCGTTCACCATGGAGCGCAGCGCCATCACCAACGAGGTCAAAGCCAGCGGTCTGCGCGGCCGTGGGGGTGCAGGTTTCCCGACCGGTGTGAAGTGGGGCTTCATCCCGCCGACGAACACGAAGCCGGTCTACCTCATCTGCAACGCGGACGAATCCGAACCCGGCACCTTCAAGGACCGCTACATCATGCACCAGGATCCGCATCAGCTGATCGAAGGCATGACGATCGCATGCTTCGCCGTGGGCGCCAAGCTCTCCTACATCTACGTGCGCGAAGAATTCCCCTACGCGGCGAAGATCCTCGAAAAGGCCATCGCTGAAGCGCACGAAAAAGGCTTCCTCGGCAAGAACATCCTCGGCACCGGTTTCGACTGCGAGATCTACGTGCATCGCGGTGCAGGCGCCTACATCTGCGGTGAAGAGACCGGCCTCATCGAATCGCTCGAAGGCAAGCGCCCCTACCCGCGCATCAAGCCCCCGTATTTCCCGGCGGCACTGGGCCTCTACATGAGCCCGACCATTGTGAACAACGTGGAATCCCTCTGCCACGTGAAGCACATCATCGAGATGGGCGGCGCGGAGTACGCCAAGCTCGGCACGCCGAACAACACCGGCACCCGCATCCTCTGCGTGAGCGGCGATGTGCAGAAGCCCGGCTACTACGAAGTCGAAGTCGGCAAGGTCACCATGGGCGAAGTCATCGACGTCCTCTGCGGCGGCCTCAAGCCCGGCCGCAAACTGAAGGCCATCATCCCTGGCGGCAGCTCCTCCAAAGTGCTGCGGGCCGATGAGAAGTACAAGCTCAAGGACGGCCGTGAGCTCGGCATCATGGACATCCCCATGGACTTCGACACCATGGCGCAGTGCGGCACCATGGCCGGATCCGGCGGTGTCATCATCATGGACGACAGCCGCAGCATGACCTGGGTCATCAACAACCTGAACGCCTTCTACGCCCACGAATCCTGCGGCCAGTGCACCCCCTGCCGCGAAGGCAGCCTGTGGATGAAGAAGATCAGCGACCGCATCGTGGCCGGCGACGCCAGCCCCGACGACGTGGACACCCTCGAAACCGTCGCCAACCAGATCGAAGGCAAGACCATCTGCGCCTTCGGCGAAGCCGCCTCCTGGCCCACCCAGAGCTTCATCAAGAAATTCCGCGACGAACTCAAAGGCGACTGCAAACCCGATTTGGCAGGCAAGATCGTCAACGAAGAGACGCTGGTGGCTGCGGCGGGTTTGGTGGTGTGAGCACCGCGTCTGACAGCGAGAAGCTGTGGAGTTTCAGACGGATGATGATCGTTTTGATTTTCATCGTCTTGGTCGTGTGGTTTGTGGTTGCGACCAACGTCAAAAATTCCATCGCCTACCCACCCTGGAACAACACCATGTTCATGGTGGGAAGGATGAAGGAGCATCTCACGCCTGAATACGTGGCCTCCAAGATCGGCCCTGCAAGCCCGCGCGATGAAGTGCTGCTGCGTACGGACTGGGCCTTTGATGAGGCCATGGTGCAGAAGATCGACATGCACCCAAGCCTCGCCACGCCCAACAAAGATGGCTGGGGCTCCCTCTACTACATCGTCTGCGACTTCAACAATGACGGCCAAGTCCCCACCCCCGAGCTCATGACCGTGCCGCCCAAACCCGGCGCGACGCAGAAGGAGCTCTACCAGCCCATCGCCATCTTCTCCGCCGGACCTGATGGCGATCCGGCGACGTGGGAGGACAAGATGCCTCCCGGATTTACGAGGTAAAGTGTGGGGCGAAGCCAGCGAGGCGTTGGCCTTTGATTCAAGGCTCGACAGCACAGGCCTCGCTGACATAAAACGATGCCATGCGCAAATCTACCACGGCCTGCCATGAAGCTCGGGGTTCAAAAAAGAACGACTGCTGCAGGTTCGCGGTCATCTTCGGCCTCTTGCTCGTAGCTTTGCCGGGGCTGACCTCGTGCATGAAATTCATCTACGGAACGACAGCATCGTCCACGGCTGTGGCCATCAAACACCTGCAGATCGGCATCACCGCCTTTGAAATGGATTCAGCACACTTCCCCATTCCGAAATCCGACTGGCACGGCCCGGATGTCTCTCTCCGCACGCGCGGCCCCCTCGTGTCGGCGCTTCTGGGGCAGGACGCCACGCTCAATCCCAAAGACGTCAAGTTCATCGACTTTCCCAACGCCGTGGCTCACAAAAACGGCCTCTGGCAGGACGGCGAGGAGTGGGTGATCAGTGATCTCTGGGGCGAGCCGTATTACATCGTGCTCGACACGAACGGCGATGGCAAGATCGCCAATCCCGAGTTTGGCGCGGATCAATCGGACGCCGAATACGCGAAGCGCTGCCGGGCGAATCCGCCGCCTGCGACGCTGCCACTGAAGGTGCTCATCTTCTCCTCCGGCCCGGACCGCGATCCCAAGACGTGGAAGGACAATGTGTGCTCGTGGCGGTCGCGCTAGTCGCAGAGTGCCTGGACAGCCCGCCCTGCCTCAGTCTCCCCTGCCCTTTGACGTCCTCGCCACCCGTGCTCTAAATGCGCCATGAAGATCATCGGCACCGCACTCCTCTCATTCGCGATGGTGGCCCACGCGGAGATCACCAGCTTTCCCATCGTCCCCTCCGCGACCGATCCTGAGATCAAGCAGTTCGATGACCCGCACTGGATCTATGTGAATCACGACCTCGTGATTGGCCAGCCCGCAGACGGCGTGAAAGACCGCCACGAACTCCTGCTCTGGCTCACCGGCACCGGCGGCACGGGGCATGGCGCGCAGGGCTTTGCCAATCTCGCCGCCGAGCTCGGTTATCATGTCGTCTCCCTCATGTACCCGGATGACATCCCGGCCACGGCCTGTGCCGCCGACAGCAACCCCAATGGCTTTGAACCATTCCGCATGGCCATCATCCAGGGCGGCAAGGCCAGCTATCAAAACGGCCGCAAGGAGATGACCATCACACGCGCTGACAGCATCGAAAACCGGTTGATCAAAGTGCTGCAGGTCCTGCAGCAAAAGCGCTCCCGGGAAAACTGGGTGCAGTTTCTCAAAGCCGACGGCTCCCTCAAATGGGAGACCATCGCCGTGGCCGGCCAGTCCCAGGGCGGAGGCCATGCCGCGCTGATGGGCCTCAAGCACCGCCTCGCACGCGTCCTGTGTTTTGGCGCGCCCAAGGACTACCACAAAAGGCTGGACGCCCCCGCCGCCTGGTATGCCCTGGAATCCGCCACGCCCAAAGACCGCTTCTTCGCCTTCAATCATCATCAAGACCCCAAAGGCTGCACGCCCGAGCAGCTGCTGAGCAATCTCAAAGCCCTCGGCCTCGGCGCTTCCGGCCAGCCCGCCGAGGTGGATTCAGAAGCCTTCCCCTACCACCACGCGCGGATACTTTATACCAGCCATCCGGCGGTGACCGTCACCGGCGTGGACAGCGAAGGCGCCAAGACCGCCCACGGCTCCGCCATCAACACGAAGAATGCCGAGCGCTGGAAACAAGTCTGGACGTACATGCTCACGGAATGATGCGGCCCCCGGACGGCGAGGGGGTTTTAGAAAAGAGGGAGAGTGAGAAGGAAAGCAGCCCGCGCTGGGACGAAGGATTCTACGGACGCGCACAGCGCATCCCTACCGGCTCTGCGTGCATGCGTAGCTTCAGGGATGGTAGGGAAGCGCTGCGCGGGTCCGTGATTATGGGTCTATGCCTTTCGCAGGCGCTCAAAAAGGTTCGCCGTCCTTGCAGCGTTGAGCAGAAGGCGTTTTGCGGGCTGTTTATTGATCGAGGATCAAGAGCTTCCTTCTTCGCTAAAGCTACGAAGACGTGTCACATTTCTTCCTCCTCACTCCACTTTCCGAATCACCCGCACCGCGTACACCTTCGCCGTCAGCTCGGAGAGCTTCACCGGCTCCTTGTCATCCCGCAGCGGGTCACGCGCCAGGTATTCCAGGCCGTCCTTCCCGACGATGACGCACCAGTGCTGGATGCCGCCGAGGAGGAAGTATTTCACCACGGGGTAGGCGCCCGCTTCCAAGGCCGCGTCCATGACCTTGTGGCTGGCGGCGGGATGGTATTCGGCGGCGAGTTTTTTGTCGGTCACGCGGGGGATGGCATTCCACACCACCCAGCCCTGCGGCTGGAAGCCGTCGGCTTTTTTAAGGCGTGTGTTCAGTTCCTTCGGCGTCAGTTCCACGCCGAGGTCTGTGCAGGCCATCGCCACGCTGGAGACCAGGCAGCCGTGGCTGCCCAGCGTGCCGGTGGAGGTGCCGAGCTGATCTGCAGCCCAGCGCTTGTCCTTCTGCAGGTGCGTCTTTCCAGCATCCGGCAGCCGGATGTGCAGGGGACTGCCGCCGGTGGAGGCAATGGCGGGAGCCATACGCGCCCAGCACGTCCGCAGCATCACACAACTGGTCGCCGCGATCACCAGCACCAGCAGCCCGATGAAAGCGTAGCGGCGCATGCGGAAGGCTTAGTGGCCCTTCTTTTCGCTGTGCTCCGTGGGGCCGGAATGAGCATCGCCGTGCACTTCACCTTCGTGCCCCTTGTGCATGCCTTCATGCAGGACCTGCGTTTCCTTCCAGGAATGCTTGCCACAGGAGGTGGAGGCGAGAACAAGGGCGGCGGCGCAGAGGAAGAACGAGGCGGTTTTCATGAGGAATGGGTCCCGCATCCTATCGGGAGCAGCCCGCCGTGCAAATGACAATTCTCTGCCGGTGAGACATCTCTGCCCCCCGCAATGGCCCCGCCCACCGCACCGAGCGCCTGCGGGGGACTCAGGCAGCTCTCTCCGTCTAAGGTTCGGCCTGCCCCGGCCGTATTACCCGGCGTGCACGCGAGCCATTCGTTTTGAGAGGCCGTAAATTCATCTTGTCGGAATCGCGGGCCACCGTGTATATACATGCAGATCAACAGTTTTTATTGAAATGAACCCGTCGCAGCCTGGAACCCCGCAGAACCCTCAGCAGCCCCCAAATCCTGGTGCCACCCAGCCGTTGCCGCAGGGGTATCCTCAGGGCTACCCGCCATCGCAGGGCTATCCGCCGCAGATGCCGCCGGGCTATCCTCCAGGCTACCCGCCACCGCAGGGCTATCCGCCGCAGATGCCGCCGGGCTATCCTCCAGGTTACCCACCACCGCAGGGCTATCCGCCGCAGATGCCCGGCTATCCCCAAGGCTACCCTATGCCGCAGGGCTACCCGCCCCAGATGCCCGGCTATCCCCCCGGCTACATGCCGCAGATGCCCATGCCGGCCATGATGCCCCCGCC
>Ga0209066_10007294_pt1 | contig 11010 bp, 9 predicted proteins | sample All_14_2_FD_187198 | JGI IMG/M metagenome (GOLD analysis project Ga0209066, IMG submission 187198) | Freshwater microbial communities in response to fracking from Pennsylvania, USA - Allegheny Zone_MetaG_DW_15 (SPAdes) (version 2) ... | reverse complement strand
GGGGTGGTCATATACGTCTCCTTGAGATCGGCTCAGCGCGACGTACGTCGCACCGCCGCCGACTCTAGCGACTCCGCCACGGCGAGCGCGAGCACTTGTCCGCGGCGTGCCGCATGCCGTAACCAGGGCAGAATGGCGGCATGAGTGTCGGCATCCTGACCAGTGGGGGCGACTGCCCCGGCCTGAACGCGGTCATCCGAGCGGCGGTGTTCACCGGCAGCAAGCTGCACGGCCTCGACTTCGTCGGCTACCGGTGGGGGTGGAAGGGCCTCGTCGAGAACGACACCGTGCCGCTCGGCCGCCCCCAGGTGATGGGCATCTCGAAGCAGGGCGGCACGATCCTCGGGTCGTCGCGCACCAACCCGTTCGAGTTCGGCGGCGCCGAGCGCGTCGCCGAGGTCATGGCCGAAGGGGGCGTGACCGCGCTCATCGCGATCGGCGGCGAAGGCACCCTCGCCGCCGCGAACCGGCTGGCGGATGCCGGCATCCCGATCGTCGGCGTGCCCAAGACGATCGACAACGACCTGTCGGCGACCGACTACACGTTCGGCTTCGACACCGCCGTGCAGATCGCGACCGACGCGATGGACCGGCTGCGCACGACGGGCGACTCGCACGGCCGCTGCATGGTCGCCGAGGTCATGGGGCGGCACGTCGGCTGGATCGCCCTGCACTCGGGCATGGCGGCGGGCGCGCACGCGATCCTCATCCCCGAGCAGAAGACGAGCATCGAGCAGATCGTCGAATGGGTGGAGGGTGCCCGAGATCGCGGTCGTGCCCCGCTCGTCGCCGTGGCCGAGGGTTTCAAGCTCGACTCCATGGACGACGCCCACTCCGAGCGCGGGCTCGACGCCTTCGGTCGTCCGCGCCTCGGCGGCATCGGCGAGCTGCTCGCGCCGCTCATCGAAGACGCCACGGGCATCGAGACCCGCGCGACGACCCTCGGGCACATCCAGCGCGGCGGCACCCCGTCGTCGTACGACCGCGTGCTCGCCACCCGGTTCGGGATGACCGCGATCGACATGGTCGTGCGCGAGCGCTGGGGCAAGATGGTCGCCCTGCGCGGCACCGACATGATCGAGGTGCCATTCGCCGACGCGCTCGGCCAGCTCAAGACCGTGCCGCAGGAACGCTACGACGAGGCGCGGGTCCTGTTCGGCTGACCCCGCTCGGCGGTGAGGACTACCGTGGGGGGATGAGCGCAGCGTTCGCGGTCGTCGGAACGATCCTGGCCGTCGTGGCCGCCCTGATCCACCTCGTCATCTTCGCGCTCGAGAGCGTGCTGTGGACGCGACCGTCGACGATGAGGACCTTCGGTATTCGCGATCCGAAGGACGCCGAGGTTCTCCGGCCGATGGCGTTCAACCAGGGGTTCTACAACCTGTTCCTCGCGATCGGGGTGGCCGTCGGGCTCGCCGTCGCGGCGAGCGGCGTCTCGCACGAGGCCGGACTCGGCGTGACGCTCTTCGCGCTCGCGAGCATGCTCCTCGCGGCGATCGTGCTCGTGGCGTCGAACCCGCGGCTGCGGCGCGCCGCGCTCGTGCAGGGGCTCGCACCGGCCGGCGCGATCGCCGCGATCGGCGCGTCGATCCTCACCGCCTGAGCGCGGCGCAGCTCAACCCGTGACGTAGTCGACGAGCGCGTCGACGAGCGCGTCCGACGTGCGCTCCTCGGCGATCGCATGCACCGGAAGACCCGCCGCGCGCGTGTCGAACGCCGTGCGCGGCCCGATGCAGACGATGACCGTCTCGGCCGGCAGCGGCGTCAGCTGCGCGGCGACCTGGCGGGCGACGCTCCCCGAGGTGATGAGGAGCGCGCCGATGCGACCGCTCGCGACATCCGACGCGACCTCGAGCGAGACGGGAACGCCGACGGTGCGATACGCCGTGACGTACTCCGGAGAGAACCCGAGCTTGGCGAGCCCCGCCACGAGGGTGGGTTCCGCGACATCGGACTGCGGCACGAGCACGCGCCCCCGGATGTCGCTCGCGGGCCACTCCTTGACGAGGCCGCGCGCCGAGTTGTCGGAGCTCGGGACGAAGTCGACCCGGTAGCCGGCGAGCGCGAGCGCGGATGCCGTCGTCTCGCCGACGGCGGCGACCCGGGTCGACTCGGGGATGCGGGTGCCCTGACTGACGAGCACGTCGACGGTCGTCGCGCTCGTCAGCACGATCCAGTCGTACTGACCGTCCTGCAGCTCGTGCAGGGCGTTGGCGAGCGCCGCGGGATCCTCGGCGCTCGCGAAATTGAGCATCGGCGCGACCACGGGGATGCCGCCGAACGTGCGCACGCGGGCCGCGACGCGATCCCCCCAGCTGCCGCCACGCGGCACGAGGACACGCCAGGAGGCGAGAGGTCGGGCGGCGCTCACCCCACCATCATCCCGTGCCCGGTCAGTCGTCGTCGCCGCTGAAGATCGCCCACGCCACGAGACCCACGGCGATGACCGCGACAGCGGCCCCGCCGATGATCCACGGCACGGGGTTCTTCTCGTACGCGGCGACGGCCTTCGTCTTGAACTCGCCCACGCGCTTGGGCACGTTGAGGCGATCCTCGAGGGCGTCGAGGGTCGCGGCCAGTTCGGCCCGGGCCTTCGCGGCCTGGTTCTTCGCGTCGGTGGTGCTCATGATGCTCCTCGCCTTCCGATTCCCTTGATTGCTCTGATGTCGCGTTTGACGCTCTCGATCGCCTCGGTCGGCACCGGAGGGATGCCGCGTTTGAGGATCGAGTATCCGATGAGGCCGAGCACGATCGCGATGATCAGCAGCGCGCCCGCGACGATGAGCGCCGCCGCCCAGCCGGGCAGCCCGGTGAGGGTGAGCGCGAACACGGCCGCCGTCAGCAGCACGCCGAGCATGCCGAGCAGCACGACGAGCGCCACCGCGATGACGCCGACGCCGGCGCCGAGGGCCTTGAGTTTGCTGATGACCTCGGTCTTGACCAGCTCGATCTCGCGCTGCACGAGGTCGGTGACGAGCGTCGGGATGTCCGCGATGAGCGCGAACACCGACTTCTTACGCGGCGCGGATGCTGACGGGCTTGCGCTCGCCATGAGTCAGGAGGCGGACGACGAGCTCGACGGCGCCCGACGGGTCGCGGGCTTCTTCGGCGGCGTCGCGCTCTTGCCGGAGACCTTGTCGACGACCTTCTTGGCATTGTCGGAGACGAAGTCGGCCACCTCGGGCGCCTTGTCCTTGACGAAGTCCTCGACCGCGTCGACCTGCTTCTGCACCCGCGGGTCGTTCCAGACCTTGAGCGCGGCGGTCTTCAGTTCGTCGTACTTCTCGCGTCCGGCGCGAGTGCCGAGCAGATAGCCCAGTCCCAGTCCGGCCACGAACAGGATCTTGCCTTTCATGTGCGAATGCTCCATTCCTCGGCGAAGTCAGGTCTTCACCCTAGTCGAGCCGTCGGGGCATCAGACCGGGGGTTGACAGACTCGAAAGTGAACGATGTCCCGCCCCCACGCCCGGAGGCGTGGCGGGTGGGGCGGGACATCGAGACCGTCGGACGCCCGGGTTCAGCCCGCCAGGTGGCGCGGCCCACGACGCGATCGCACGAACCGCACCGCGACGAGCGCGAGCCCGACCTGGAACAGCAGGGCCGCCACCGCGAGGGCCGGCCACGCCGACCCGCCCGTGAGCGCGAGCGTCTCGAGGTCGCACTCGCTGGCGTCGGTGAACGTCTTCACGAACGTGCGCTCGAGCGCGGCGTCGCCCTCACCGTCGAAGCCCGATCCCGGCGCCGGGGTCGCGACCACGGAGACCGTCGAACCCGGGGTCACCGCGAAGGTGCCGAGCTGCGTCGTGGTCGGCCCGCCGTTGACGGACCAGAGCACGGTCCCCGCGACGCCGCCGTCGATCTTCAGCTCGTACGACGCCCCCGCGGAACAGGTCTGCTCGAAGACGACGTTCGGGGTCACCACGCCGCCCGTGGGCAGGTCGCAGACGTCCTCCGGCGAGAAGTCGAAGGTCCACGCCTTCGGCGCGAGCAGGCTCCATCCGGAGTCGGCGACCGCCTCGACCCGCACGAGCGTGTCGTAGGGCAGCTGCGCGGTTCCGGCGTCGTACCGTCCGGCGTCCCAGATGCCCTGGCTCACCCACGTGGTGCCGTTGCTGAAGAAGACCTCGTAGGCCACGTGGTCGGCGGCGACGATCGTGAGGTAGGCGGTCCAGTCCGACCGGGTGAAGTCGTCCAGGTCGGTCACGCACTGCTGGAAGATCGTCGGGTCGCCGATCACCTCGCACACGACCGTGTTGCTCGGGACGACCACGGCGATCCACTCGGCAGCGCTCGAGACGACGTACTTCGACGACTCGGGCAGCACCTTGACGAAGTAGCTCCCGGCGTCGACCTCGTAGGCCGCGTCGGCCGTCAGGTCGGCGATCTTGGTGTCCTTCGCCTGGTTCCACAGTTCGTAGACGACGCCGGTCGCGGCGATCGCGGTCACCGTGCCGCTGTCCACCGTGGAGGTGGTCGCGTCACAGACCTCACCCTGCGCTGTGGCGGAGCCCGAGACGTCCTGGGCGCACGTGCCGGTGTAGTCGCCGACCTTCTGCTCGATCCACTCGTTCGCGCTCGAGACATGGAACTTCGAGCTCGTCGCGATCACCCGCACGTAGTAGGTGCCGCCGTCGACGCGGTAGGCGACGCCACCGGTCAGGTCGGCGATCTTGGTGGTCTTCGCCTGGTTCCACAGTTCGTAGGCGACACCCGTCACGGCGGTCGGTCGGATCGAACCCTGGACGACCTCGTAGTCGGGGGTCTGGCAGACCTCCGCGCTCGGCGTCGACGCCCCGGAGACGTCCTGCGCGCACACCCCGGTGTACTCGCCGACACTCACCGGGATCCACTCGTGGGCGCTCGGCACCGTGAACTTCGTCGTCGCCGGCAGCACCCTCACCCAGTAGTCGCCGTGCACGACCGCGTAGGCCCGGTCCGCCGTGAGGTCGGCGATCTTGGCCGACTGGTTCGCGTTCCACAGCTCGTAGACCACGCCCGTGGCGGCGTTCGCAGTGACCGCGCCCTTCTGGATGCTCCAGTCGGTCGTGTCGCACGTCTCGCTCGTCGGCGTGGCCGATCCCGAGGTCTCCTGGGCGCACAGGCCCGTGTAGTCGCCGACGACGACCGGGATCCACTCGTTCACCGACGTGACCGTGTACTTGTCGGTCGCCGGCAGAACCCGTACGGAGTACGTGCCGTCGCCGATCGGGTACGCGATGTCGCCCGTCAGGTCGGCGATCTTGGTGGTCTTCGCCTGGTTCCACAGTTCGTAGACGACGCCGGTCTTCGCCGTCGCCGTGACCGAACCGAGCTGGATGTCGTAGTTCGCATCGCAGGTCTCGGTCGCCCCGCTCGCCGCGCCCGTGACCTCCTGCGCGCAGACGCCGGTGTAGTCGCCGACGACGACCGGGATCCAGGTGTTCGCGTCCGAAACCGTGTACTTCGACGTGGCCGCGATGACCCTCACGGCGTACCTTCCGTCGCCGATCGCGTACGCGACATCACCCGTGAGGTCGGCGAGCTTCGCGGTCTGCGCCTCGTTCCACAGCTCGTAGACGACGCCGGTCTTCGCCGTCGCCGTGACCGAGCCCAGCTTGACCTCGTAGACCGAGGTGTCGCAGTACTCGGCCGACGACGTCGCGGCACCCGACACCGACTGCGCGCAGAGGTTCGGATAGGCCCCGACGGTGACCGGGATCCAGGTGTTCGCGTCCGAGACGACGTACGCGCTGCTGATCGGCAGAACCCTCACGAAGTAGCTGCCGTTCGCGGTCGGGTACGGCACGTCGGCGACGAGGTCGGCGAGCTTCCCGTTCTGCGCCTGGTTCCACAGCTCGTAGCGCACGCCGGTCCGGAACTCGGCGGTGACCGAGCCGGCCACGAGGTCGTAGGTCGACGTGTCGCAGGTCTGCGCCGCGGCGGACGCCGCCCCCGACACGCTCTCCGGCGCGGCACACGTGCCGCTGTAGGCCCCGACGACGGCCTTGATCCAGGTGGAGTCCTTGGGCACGGTGTACGAGCTGCTCGCCGCCAGCACCTGCACGTAGTACGTGCCCGCCGCGATCGAGTACGCCTCGTCGCCCGTGAGATCGGCGATCTTCTTGTTCTGCGCCTCGTTCCACAGCTCGTAGATCACGCCGGTCTTCGCCGTCGCCGTCACGGACCCGTTCGCGATCGTGTAGGTCGTGGTGTCGCACGTCGCGGGAGCCGTCGTCGCCGCGCCGGTGACCGACGTCGCCGTCGCGCAGGGGAGGTAGCCGAAGTGGTGGATCTCGGCGTCGTTCTTCACCGAGAACGCCTTGGTCGCGATCTGCCCCTCGAGACCGCCCACGGCGAGCACGACCGAGCCGTTGGGCACGAGCACCGAACCGCGCACGAAGTCGGCGCCGGTCGAGGTCTTGAGCGTGAGGGTTCCCGTCATCTTCGAGAAGTTCCAGAGCACGTAGTGCGGGTCGACGTTCATGATGACCGGCACGGTCGAGGGGCTCGCGTTGTTCTTGACGTCGATGATGAACGGCGTCGTCGCGCTCGGCGAGGCGCCCGCGCTGTCGAAGAAGAGCTTCGTGATGCCGGCGAGTTCGCTCGCGGTGACTCGCAGCACGTTGGTGACGCCCTCGGTGAGGAGCACCTTCTTGCCGTCGCTTCCGTTGTTCACGAGACTCACCAGCTGCACGTCGCTCGCGGTGTAGCCGGCGATCGTCGCCGAGTTCGACGCGAGCGTGCTGAAGGCGCTCCCGAAGGTCGTGTTCCACAGCCCGGGGGCCGTGACCTGGTCGATCGTCGCCGAGTCGCCCATCCGCACGTACTTGCCGGTGTCGCTCGTCGGGTAGAACCGCACCCCGGAGGTCGTGCCCGAGCCGACGTTGCCGACGCGCAAGGTTCCGCCGTCGATCTTGAACGACTCACCCGAGGCGTTGAGGATGATCTGGTCCCCGACCAGAACCCCCGTGCTCTTGCCGTCGACGACGGGGAGAGCCGACTTGTCTTCGTTCTTGCCGGTGCCGTAGCCCCGGTCGACGACGATGTCGTCCCCCGCGGCGATCGTGCCGGTGACGTGCGAGCTGCTGTTGAGCGTGACGCTGCCGGAGGTCAGGATCGTGAAGTTCTTGAGCGTCGACGAGAAGGGGTTGATGCACGTCGCGGTCGTCGAGCACGGGCCGAAGCTGCCGGTGATCGCGTCCTTGCCGAGCCGGTCCCATCCGTGGTCCGCCGCGTCGATCTCGATCTTGAAGGTGTGGCTCGTCGTCGTGGACCACGGGTACGACTTCACGAAGTCGTACTTGAACTTCGTGGCGTTCTCGACGACGACGCCGTCGATCGTGACCGTCACGTAGTTGTCGCCGCCGCCGTAGGAGTAGAGGTTGACGTCGAGGCTGCCACACGTCGGGGTGTAGTCGGGAACGTGGGCCGAAGCCGGGAGAGCGACGCCGACGGCGAGGCCGACCGCGAGGACGGCGGTCGTGAGCACGGCAAGGATGCGCTTGAGCACGGGGGATTACCTCAAGGGGTTCTCGCCGAGGGCATGCCACGCCTCGGCTCGGGTGTCGACGCTTCCGGCGGGGCCCGGACGGGTGTGCGTCGTTGTGGGGGACTGCGGGAGGCGACCTGGGGATGGCGCGCGAGTTTCGGGTTCGCGCGCCGGTCGCCGTCCTCAACGTAGGCGTCCCCCGAAATGCGGACACGCCCCAGTCCGGGGGTCCCCCGATCGGGGGGCACGTTCCCGATCGGGGATCAGTGCACGTACTCGAGGATGTCGAGCCCGACGGTCCTGAGCGCGTCGAGCACCCGCAGTCGCGCGGCGAGGCCGCTGTCGTTGAACTGCACGGATGCGGCATACGCGACGGCGGTGCGCGGGCCGCGCAGCACACCGGCCTCCGAGCGCACGCCCGCGTCGGTGCCGGTCTTGTTGACCAGGAGCAGACCGTGGTCGGTTCCGCGGTGCGAGAGCGGGTCGAGCCCGAATGCGCTCGCGACCATCGACAGATCGGAGTTGAGCGAGAGCCAGCCGAGCACGCGACTCGACGTGAGCGAGTCGACGATCTCACCGCGGGCGAGCGACGCGAAGAGCCAGGCGAGTTCGGCCGTCGAGCCCACGGAGAGCTGGGGTGCGTCGTCGGGGCCCCGCGAGTCGCGCACGAGATCGAGCAGCGCGGTGCGCAGCAGGCCGAGCGATTCGGTGCGGGCGCGCACGGCATCCAGCCCGACCTGGCGGAGGAGCACGTTGGTCGCGAGGTTGTCGCTCGTCGACCCGACGAGGCTCGCGAGGTCGGCGACCGGCAGGGAGGGAGCCTGCAGGTGCTGCCAGATGCCGCTGTCGCCGACCGAGTCGCGCGGCGTCTTGTCGAGGATGCCGTAGCCGGAGAAGTCGCGCTCGGTGAGCCGAGCCGAGACCTCGACGAGCAAGAGGATCTTGCCGAGGCTCGCGGTCGGCAGCACGATGCGTTCGTCGATCGCGACGAGGGTCTTGCCGGTGTCGAGGTCGGTCACCGACGCCGACACCTGCGCGCCGTCGTAGGCGAGGTCGCCGAGGGCCGTGAACGACGCCGAGAAGTCGTCGCTCGACCGGTCGGACCGGTGCCGGGGCATGCGGACACCGCGCACGCGATCGCGGCGCGGGGTTCCAGCCTGGACTTCTACCAAATAGTGACTCTGTCTTCCGGGTCGAGCCAGAGAGCATCCCGTTCGGTCACGCCGAACGTGTCGTAGAACACGTCGATGTTACGGACGATCTGGTTGCACCGGAACTCGGCCGGGGAGTGCGGGTCGATCGAGAGCAGGCGCAGCGCCTCTTCGTCGCGCAGCTTCGTGCGCCAGGCCTGGGCCCAGCCGAGGAAGAAGCGCTCCGCCCCGGTGAGTCCGTCGATCACGGGGGGCTCCGCGCCGTCGAGCGACAACAGGTAGGCCTTCCACGCGATGCTCAGGCCCCCGAGGTCGCCGATGTTCTCGCCGATCGTGAGCGCACCGTTGACGTGGTGGCCGGGCAGCTGTCGCGGCTCGAGGGCGTCGTACTGGGCGATCAGGGAGGCGGTGCGCGCTTCGAACGCCGCGCGGTCGTCGTCGGTCCACCAGTTGGTCAGCTTCCCGTCGCCGTCGTACTGCGATCCCTGGTCGTCGAAGCCGTGCCCGATCTCGTGCCCGATGACCGCGCCGATCGCACCGTAGTTGGCGGCGGCATCCCGGCCCTCGTCGAAGAACGGGAGCTGCAGGATCGCGGCGGGGAAGACGATCTCGTTGAAGCCGGGGTTGTAGTACGCGTTGATCGTCTGCGGGGTCATGAACCACTCGTCACGGTCGATCGGCTTGCCGATCTTGCCGAGTTCGCGCTGGAACTCGAACTCGGCGACCGCCCGCACGTTGGCGACGAGGTCGGTGGGATCGATGACGAGGCTCGAGTAGTCGCGCCACTTCACCGGGTAGCCGATCTTGGGGGTGAACTTGCCGAGCTTGTCGAGCGCCTTCTCGCGCGTGACGTCGGTCATCCACTCGAGCTTCTCGATGCTGTCGCGGTAAGCGGCCACGAGGTGGGCGACCAGGTCGTCCATCGCGACCTTCGCGGCACCCGGGAAGTGCCGCTCGACGTACACGCGGCCGATCGCCTCGCCCATCGCGCCCTCGACGACGGCGACACCGCGCTTCCACCGGGCGCGCAGTTCGGGGGTGCCGGTGAGGGTCTTGCCGTAGAAGTCGAAGTTCGCCGCGACGACCTCGGCGTGCAGGTAGGGCGACGACGCGCGGATGACCTGCCAGCGCAGCCAGTCGCACCACGCCGCGAGGCGCTCGTCGTCGAGCAGCGGGATCACTCCTTCGAGGAAGCTCGGCTGACGCACGACGACCTCGGCGAACGACCCGGGGGGCACGTCCATCGCGGCGAGCCAGGTCTGAAGCAGCGCCGCTCCCTCCCCGGCGAGGGCGGCCGCGGCCGACCAGGTCATCGGGTTGTAGGTCGCGACCGAGTCGCGGCAGCGCACCTTGTCCCAGTGCTGGGCGGCGATCGCGGTCTCGAGCTCGAACACGCGCGCCGCACGCGCGGCGGGCTCCGTCATCCCGGCCATCCCCAGCATGCGCTCGAGGTGCGCGCGATAGGCGTCGCGGATGTCGGCGAACTTCTCCTCGCGGAAGTACGACTCGTCGGGCAGTCCGATGCCACCCTGTTCGAGGAACACGAGATAGCGCTCGGGGTCGCCGGGATCGTTGTCGACGAAGGCCTGCACGAAGCCGCCGACACCCGCGCGCTCGAGCCGCCCGAGCGCGGCGACGAAGGAGGGAATGTCGGTGACCGCGTCGACGACGGCGAGGTCGTCGGCGACGGCACCCCAGCCGAGCCGCTCGATGCGCTGCTCGTCCATGAACGACGTGTAGAGGTCGCCGAACGTGCGCTCCTCGGTGCCGGCGGGAGCGGACTGAGCCTCTTCGATGATCGCGTGGACGGCCTTCTCGGCCTCCTCGGCGAGCACGTAGAACGACCCGTAGCGCGCCTTGTCGCTCGGGATCTCGGTGCGGTCGATCCACCGCCCGTTCGCATGGCGGAACAGGTCGTCCTGGGGTCGCACCGCGGGGTCGCGGTCGGAGCTGTCGATTCCACTGGGAAGCTGCGCGTCGGTCACGCCTGCCAGCCTAAGTCGACGCGGGGGCGTTCACTCCGGCGCGGGGCCCGTCGTGGTGCCCACTCGCAAGGTGCAGCGCAGCAGCACGGGATCGGGATGCTCGCCCGCGAGCGCCGCGAAGACCGCCGCCGCCGCCTTCTCGCCCTTCTCGACCGCCGGCTGCACGAGGGTCGTCAACACGTGGGGCGCGGCTTCGTCGAGGCGGGCGCCGTCGAAGCCGAGGATGCTCACGTCGCGCGGCACCTCGAGCCCCAGCTCTTCGGCCGCACGCAGCACCCCGAGAGCGAGCAGGTCACTCTGCGCGACGACGGCCGTGGGGCGTTCGGCGGCGGGACGATCGAGCAGCAGCAGCCCGGCCGTGTGGCCGTCGGCGATCGAACTGCCCGCTGCCGAGAGGCCCTGGGCG
>Ga0209066_10007286_pt1 | contig 11020 bp, 6 predicted proteins | sample All_14_2_FD_187198 | JGI IMG/M metagenome (GOLD analysis project Ga0209066, IMG submission 187198) | Freshwater microbial communities in response to fracking from Pennsylvania, USA - Allegheny Zone_MetaG_DW_15 (SPAdes) (version 2) ... | reverse complement strand
TCGATAATCAGCGCATGCCCGTTCACACCCTGCCCGCCGCCGAAGCACTCACGCGCCTGTCCTCGTTCGACACCATTATCGACGCCCGTACCGAGGACGAGCACGCGCTCGACCACCTGCCCGGCGCCGTCAACTGGCCCACGCTGGACAACGCCGAGCGCATCACCATCGGCACGATGTACAAGCAGGTGAACCCGTTCGAGGCCAAGAAACGCGGCGCGGCCTTGTCGGCCCGCAACATCGCGGCCCACATCGAACGCGAGGTGCTGGACAAACCCAAGGGCTGGAAACCGCTGGTGTACTGCTGGCGCGGCGGCAACCGCAGCGGCGCGCTGGCCACCATCCTGGGTGCCATCGGTTTCCAGGTCACCCTCATCGAAGGCGGTTACAAGGCCTGGCGTGCCGCGCTGGTGGACGACATTCCCCGCCTGGCGCAAAGGCTGCATTACCGCGTGGTCTGCGGCCCCACCGGCAGCGGCAAGACGCGCTTGCTACAGGCCCTGGCGGCTGAAGGAGCCCAGGTGCTCGACCTGGAAGCCCTGGCCAACCACCGCAGCTCGGTGCTGGGCCACATCCCCGGCGTGGAGCAGCCCAGCCAGAAGCGTTTTGACAGCCTGATCTGGGATGCCCTGCAGCGCTTCGACCCAGCGCGCCCGGTGTACGTGGAAAGCGAAAGCAAAAAGGTGGGCAATGTGCGCGTGCCCGATGCGCTGATCGATGCGATGCGGGACAGTCCTTGCATCAACCTGCAGCTGGCCGACGAGGAACGGGTGGCATTGCTGCTGGAAGACTACGATTTCTTCGTGAAAGATCCGGACTTCTTCTGCCAGCGGCTGGAAGCGCTGTCCGAACTGCGCGGCAAGGCCGTGGTGGGCGAGTGGATCGAGAAGGTGAAGGCGGGTCAGACCCCCTCCGTGGTGCTGGACCTGCTGACCCGGCACTACGACCCGATGTACGCGCAGTCGATTCAGCGCAACTTCAAACAGTACGGCAATGCCCTGCCCTGCGTGCTGCAAGACCGCTCGCCTTCGGCCTTGTCCGATATTGCCCGTGAGCTGCTGACAGCCGAAGCTGCAGGGGCATAGCTCCTATATCTGCTACCTGCGGAGCCCGCACCGACTTGCCGGTCGAAATACGAAAATCCAAAGTTCAGCTTTGGATTTGCAGCGCCCCCGCGCAACGCAACACCTGCGGTTCAACGTCTCGCAAAAGCTGCCCTGTGAGAGATCGCTTTCCACAATCCAATGGATTCGAACGACAGCGATCCTGACCAGCGCAGAACTGCCCCAAGCTGCTGTGCTGGAACAACTGGTAAGTGCGAAACCGGAACGATCAAATCACCCGAGGCACTGCGCAGTTGTCCTCAAATCAGCTCGCGAAATGTTCTGCAGCGCAGACGCATAGAGCGCGGTCCGCCATCCACCACAAAGGGGGCAAAAGACCTCTTCCGTCATGTCAAACGTGACGGAAAGGACTGACAAGACCGCGGACTCAGAAGCGCAGTCCGCCTTCCAGCATCCAGATCCGAGCTTTACCCGCGCTCAGGCGGTCACCGCGCCAGCCCAGGCTGCCATACGGCATGTCCCAGCGCAGGCCGACGGAAAACGGCATGTCCCTCAAGGCGTAACCTATGACCGACAGCCGGTGCTCAGCCAGCCGGTGTTCGTATCCCACGCTCAGTTCCTGCCGTGCACCGTGCCACACCAGCCCCGCCAGGCCGCGACCCGCGCGGCCCAGGGGGTGGGCCAGGCTGGCAGTCCATTCTGGCTCGATGCGCAACCAAGCCTGCCGGTCGCTGTAGCGGCCGCTGATGGCCGGGGCGAAGTTCACGTACCCATCAGCATCGAAGCTCACGGTGTCGGTATCGAGTGTCTGATCGTTGCCCAGCACATGGCGCAAGCGCACGCGTGGGCCCAGGTCGCGAACGGACAGCGCCCACTGGGTCTGCCCCGCCGCCCCACCCTCAATGCCCAAGTCCAGCGTCACACCCCAGCCCAGGGCTTTGTCGGGGGAGATGAAGGTGCTGGTGCCACCCAGTTCGTCACTGCGTCGCGTGGCCTGTAGCGCCAGCGTGCCGCCTGCACCGTCTGTCAAAACGCCTTCTGCACCCATGGACTTGAAGCGATCCACTGCCAGCAGGTTGGCCCCTACATGCCAACGCACCCTATCCAGCCTAGCCACAGGCGTGCTGCCGTGGTAACGCGCGTTGAACCCCCAACGCCGATGCTGAACGCTGTCCACTGCAAATGGATAGCGAGCGCCTTCGATACCGGTGCTCTGGTTCATGCGAACGCCCGCCTGCGCGCCGACACCCCGCACATGCGCCTCCTGTACCAGGTAGCTCCCCCATTCCAGGCCACTGGCCGCCGCGGGGTCAAGCCGCCAGTGCAGGCTCAGATGGTTGCGCGCCCAGCTGCGGGTCGCATCGGTGTCGGCATGGGTCAGCTGGCGCTCGTCTTCCAGCACATCGCCGCTCAATACTGCTGACATTCGGCCCTGACCCAGGTCAATGCGCCAAGTCGGCTCGTTCGGCTGAACGGTCTGCGCCGGCGCCCATGAGGTGGACAACACCAGCAGGGCCATTCCCATCGTTTTCGTCTTCTTGCAGTTCACAACAACAAAGCCTTGAATGGAAAAAAAGGGGCTGGTCACCCAGCCCCTTGGTCACAGACCTTGCGAAAGGTCTTTGCGTGCATCAGTACTGCTGGTAGGTACCGTCGGCGTAGTTGATGCGTGCCAGATCAAGGTTGATTTCGCCAACCTTCACCGCGCCCTTGTACACCGCTTGGTAGCTACGGCTACCGTTGCGTGGGATGGTGAATCTGACGCCATCGTCGTTGCGCACCATCAGGTTACCTGCGACATCACCGGTGAACGTCAAGGTCTTGTTGTTCCAGAAGAACGTTCCCGACGCTGCGTTGACGGCGGTCGTGTCACGTTCCGCGGCGAAGGTGAACCCCATGGCTGGGCGGCTCTTCAGGAGCACCTTGCCATCGAAGCTGGCTTTCATAGGCGACAACATGCCAGACGAGGCATCGAAGTTGCCAAAGTCCACAAACTGCACCTTGGCCAGACCGTCCAGCAGCACGCGGTAACCGGCGCCATCAGCCTCGTACAACTTGCCTTGCAGCGACATCACGGTGGGCATGTAGGCCACTGCGGACTTGTCGTACATGGCACTGCCTGCGGTCGCAATCCCCTGGAACTTGACGCCTGGTGCAGCAACCGAGACGTCCAAGGTCATGCTTCCCAGGTTGGTCACGGTCTCGGTGTAAGACTCCGTCACCATCTTCGAGCAATAGTCTGTCGACCAAGTCGCCGTCGTGTACCCAGTGGAACAAGCCCCACCGGCGCCCACGTACTCGAAGTCTTCGTAGCTGTAGCTGTACGTCTCATCCATCAATTTGGCCGCGAACGAACCGCTGGTGATGTCCACCCTCGACGCCTGCGTGCCGTTCGTCTTCACCAGCACCAGCGAGCCGCTCACATTGACGCTACTGGTCGTGGCAGTCGAACTGGTCGCGATGTTCAGATTGGCATCCACACGGTCCAGCGTATCAAACTCGCCAGCGGCATGGCCCTTGAAGCCCGGGATCAGCTTGCCGTTGATGACCGCACCAGACATGAAACCATCAGCATCACGAGTCACGGACATACTGCCGTACACCGCTCGCACACGCGAGGTCAGCGGCTCAAGCGTCCGGTCGTAGCGGCCTTTGCGCAGCTGGTGCACGTACTTGTAGCTGTTGCCGCCTTGCGGGATCAGCAACAGAGAGTGGAAGTAGCCATACCCATCGCCCACGCCGGGATACAGACGGCCTATCGTACCCACCCCATAGCAGGCCACGACGTTCGCATTGCCTGGGGTCACATCGGCATCAGCTGCCGTGTAGTCGCTGCCAACATCCAGCCCCTCAGCCTTGGACACGATGGTGGCTTTGGCCACTTCACAACCGAATTGCGGCAACCACCCTGGTCCAACGACCGTGCCGTCAGCCTGCCTGGTCACGACTTGCCCGTAGGCGCCGCCGCTGCTGATCAGGCGTCTCTGTGTGGATGTCCCTGCCTTGAACGCCCGGAGCATCTCATCGGCGTCGACCACCATAGCCAGAGACTTGATCTGCTCGTCGTCGATGGGTTGAACCGCCGCGGCCAGCGCATCAGCGATCTTCACACCGGACTGATCAAGGCCGCCCGTCCCTGCGTCGTTGCTGTAGGACAAATAAGTGTCGCGCAGGTCCTGGAACAGGGCCTTGACGGTGTCGATGCCCGAGCTCTCCCCTACCGGCAGCGGCGTACTTGCCACCACAGGATTGAACGCATTGCTGCACCCATCGCCAGAGCATGCCTCCTGCAAAGCGGTCACAAAGCTCTGGGTCACGGTCAGCCCGCCTTCGCCGCTGCTGGCCGCATCGCGCAGTTGCTCCAGAACAGCCGTCAACCCCTTATCTTTGACCAGCGTTTGTACCGCCGTGAGCTTCGCCAACATCTCGCCGGAAGTCGGATCAGCCGTCAGAAAGTCGGTGTTGTTCAGTATCTGTCGGATTTTGCGGTTAGCGTCAGTCACCGCATCGGCGCTGAGCGAGCCGCCAGCAGCGAACTCCAGCGCCAGATCGGCGGCCATGTCGGAAAACGGCGTCAGCTGGACCGAACTGCTGAGGTCTTGCGCCACAGCGCGCAGGGTTTGGCCAGCGGCACCTTTGTAGGTAGTGCCAGGCGCCGTTTCGTCCTCGATATCAGCACCTTCCAGGTCCGCCACCACCAGGAATGGCCCCTGCTTGGCATCGAGCTTGACGGTGTACGCGCCACCGTCGCCTGTGATCACCGGGCCAGCCAACTTGGTCGTGCCATCGGCCGCGTAGATGCTCACCTTGGCACCTTTTGCAGGGCCCTTGGCGACCACCCCTGACACCGTCATGGTCTCGCCGCCCTCTGTTCCGCCACCGCCGCAAGCCACCAGGGCCGCAACCACCACGGGCAACAGCGCCCACTTCGCACCCACAAAACGCATGCAGTTCTCCATTTGTTTATCCCCCTGAAATGACGAGATGCCATCCGGCGCTTGAAGGGGTTGTCCAAGCGTCAAACGCGGGTGAGTGCAGCCTTACCAAAGAAACACGTTGTTACGACTCGCCCACACGGGATGATGCCGCAGCTGGTTATTGAATGACATCCCCTAAACAGGGGACAAGGGATTTCCCCAGCCAGGGCCATCTGACCCACACGCGCTTGCTGCTTTGGGCCCAGGACACACCGATCGATACCGTCACCGGGCACTCAAGGGATGGCGGGCAACCTCAGCTCAATACAGGTGCCCCGCCCACGCGCACTCTGCATGGACAGCGATGCCCCCATGGCCTGAGCTCTGAGCTGCATGCCGGGCAGGCCGCGGCCAGTGTCAACGGCATCGCAGTCAAAACCTTGGCCGTTGTCGGTGACAGCGACCACAACCTCCATGCCCTTCAAGTGGGCCTGCAGCCGGATCTGCGTGGCCTGTGCGTGCTTGATGGCGTTGGCGATGGCTTCGCTGAGCAGCGCGCGCAGGTGCTGCGCGGTCTGTTTGCCGCTCAGCGGCGGCAGGGCTGGGTCCACGTCCCACACGAGCTGGATGCCGCCGTGCGCCAGCCGGTGTTGCACGCGCTGGCGCAGTTCGGCCAGCACTTCGTTGAGGCCGCGCCGGTCGTCCGCCTGCGATTTGCCGATGTGGCGCAACTCGTCGGTCAGGTCTTGCAGCAGCAACACGGTTTCCTGCGGGTCGAGCGCGCCGGTGCGGGCCTGCAGCAGCGCGCTGGTGAGGTTGCTGCCCAGCCGGTCGTGCAGGTCTTGCATGATGGTGTCGTGCTGGTGGGCCAGGCTGCGCTGCACTTCCAGCTGCTGCAGTTGGGCGTGTTGCGCGGCCAGGCGCTGTTCCTGCTCGGCCAGGCGGGCGCGCAGAACGCCTTCGTGGTGTTCGGCCATCTCGAGCGCGGCCACGGTGCGGCGGCTCATGGCGTACATAAAGGCCAGATAGAGAACCACCGTACCGATGGGGAAGGAATAGAAGCTGTCCGGGTTGGTCTGGTTGGAGAGGTTTTCCAGCGTGTGCAGGCCCAACGCCAGCTGAATGCTCATGGCCAGCCACATCGCTATGCCTTCAGGCTGCGGACGCCGCACAACATGCCAGCCCACCACCGCCAGGCCAACAACGTAGGCCGCGGCATTGAAATATTGCTGCGCCATCAAGGCGTGCACTTTCCAGCCCCATACAGGCAAGGTCAGGCAGGTGGAGACAACGGCATACACCAGCATGAAGGCGCGAAGCCGGGGCACCCGTACACCCAACAGCTCAAACACAAAAATGCAGGTCAGCACAACACCCCAGGTGATGGATGAATCGACCGCAGAGGCAAACCAGACGGTCAGCGTGTCCTGGCCAGTCACGTCATAGGCGTACTGCAGACACGAGATGGACCAAACCAGCGCGTTGGCACCCAGCAGCGCAAAAAGATGCTCCTGAGGTCGCACCCAGGCCAGATGAAAGGACACCAACATCAAAAGCATGGCGACCCCGGCGGTCAGGAGCGGCAGGGTTTGGTACCAGAAACCTCGCTCCTGCCAGGCGGTGTCCACGGTATCGATAGGCCCAACGAACAGCGAACCCACCGCGTAGCCCAGGGGCTGGGCGTAGGGTACGGCCAGAAACACCTCTTGGGCACCCCGCGGAATCGCAACACGCAGTGGTACGTTCCACTGGATTCGCCAGTCGGACAGGTTGGCTTGAATGAGCTGACCATCGACCCACACAGACCATGGCCCGCCCTGAACCCGCAGGCCGAGCAGCCCCTGGCGTCCGTGCGGCACGGCACCCGGTAAATCGGGTGGGATGGGAATGCGGAACCAGGCACGCATCTTGGGCGCATCGGGCGGCAGGTCCACCGAAGTGCCCAGTTCGATGAAGCTCGGCAATGGGGTTGGAGCCCACTGCATGCGTTGCCAGTCAGGCGGCCGTTTGACCAGTGCGGTCACACCGGGCTGGTCGAACACCACCGGTCCCACCGACTCGTACCAGACCTCAACACCCTGCACGCGGGTGAGCTCGTCCAGACGCGAAGGGGCTTGCAAGATCACCCACCAGCTGAACAGCGCCAGCGGCAGCCCGACGAGACCGACAGCCCACCACAATAGGCGGCGTGCCTGTGAAAGGTCAGGCGAGAAGACCGGCCTGACGTGCTTCATACAGTGCTGTCTGCAGGTTGGAAGCACCCAGTTTTTCGTAGGCGCGGGCGGCCTGGGTCTTGGTGGTGGATTCGCTCACACCCATGAGCTCGGCGCATTGCTTGAAGGGATACCCTTTGTCCAGCAGCTGCAACAGTTCCAGCTCGCGCCGCGAGAGATCGGGCCCCCGCTCCTCGCACCGGTCGTACAAGGCGCGCAGAGCCTGGCCGATCTGTGCCTCGGTACGGTTCTGCTTATGAGCGACTTCGGCTGGAGCATACCCCGCAGCGATGTACATGAGCAGTTCGCGGGTGGTGTCATCCGCATCGCCAGCCGGGTCAACGGGCTCTCGATACGCAGCCGTCTGAAGGCAGTGCAAAAAATTTTGCGCCAAAGGTGCATGCAACGGGCTTTGGCCTTGCGCCAGCAGTTGCACGGTGCGCACCCAGTCCGGCGGGCGGTCCGACTTGAACAGGTAGCCCTTGGCTCCTGCCGCCACAGCGGTCTGCAGGTGTTCTTCGTTTCCCGTCACCGTCAGCACGGCGCTGGTGCAGCGGCGGCCCCAGCGGCGCAGGGCTGATCGGATGAGTTTGAGTCCGGAGCCAGATGGCAGACCCAGGTCCACCAACAGCACGTCGGGGCATTCACGCTGTACCAGCGCCATACCCGCTGGCAAGTCTTTGCACACCTCCAGCAGCTGCAAGGCGCCCGTGTGGGTCAAAGCCTGAGACAGCGCAGCCCGAAACTCGGGGTGGTCTTCAACGATGGCAACGGTCAGCGGCTTGCTTGAAGGCTCTTGTCTCATAGGTCGTTGCGGGCTCTGCGGCCTGTTCAACGAGGCAATCGCTACGCCATGCGCAGCGCCTCTCTGAAGGAAAGTTGGTGTCGTTACTCCGCAGCGCTCTCGCCCCCTGCGGCATCACCTGCCGGAGAGCCACCCTGCGCTTCGTCGGGTGCATCCCCCTGATCGGGATTGGCATCACCGTGGCGCTTGCCTTCGGCTTTGGCCTTGAGCTTTTCTTCTTTTTTCTTCTTTTTGGCGAGCTCGCGCTGGCGTTTTTCGTATCCGTAGTTGGGAGTGGCCAAAACAGTCTTTCGGTGGGGGTTGAGAATCGGTCAGACCGGGAGTGTAGCCAGCGCCTGCGCCAGGTCGGCGCGCAGATCGTCAACCGCCTCCAGCCCGACGGCAAAGCGCACCAGGCCTCCCTTGTGGGGCCAGCCCTGTGTGCGAATGGCGGATACGTTGTAGGGCGCGCACAGGCTGATGGGGCCTGCCCAGCTCCAGCCCAGTTTGAACAGGTGCAGGTGGTCGCAGAAAGCGTCGATCTGTGGCTGGCTCAAGCGTTCGTCAAACACCACGCTGAACAGGCAGGCGGCGGCTGTCGCATCGCGCTGCCAGACCTCGTGACCAGGCGAGCCGGGCAAGGCTGGGTGCAACACCTTGGCCACGCCAGCTTGCGTCTGCATCCAGGTGGCCAGCGCCCGTGTGGCGGCGTCTTGCGCGGCGTAGCGCAGGACCATGGTGTTCAGGCCCCGCAGCACCAGTTCGGTGTCGTTGCCGCTGACGCCCAGGCCCAGGCGCATGTGGGTCATGAGCAGTTGATGGTGCAAGGCGTGGTCGCGCGTGACCACCGAACCCATGAGCACGTCGGCGCCCCCGCTGGGGTACTTGGTGAGCGCCTGCATGGACACATCCACGCCCAGCTCGAACGCCTTGAACGCAATGCCGGCACCCCAGGTGTTGTCCAGTGCCGTGACAATGGACCGCTGCCGTCCGGTGTTGGCCCTGCGGACCACGTCCACCAGTGCCGGAAGGTCCGGAAACTCCAACGTGATGGAGCCCGGGGCTTCGAGCCACACCAGGCGCGTCGCGGGCCCGATCTTGGCGGCCAGATCGGCCGGATTCAGCGGGTCGTAGTACCGGTGGGCGATGCCCCACCGGGTCAGCTCCACACTGGCAAACGCCTTGTTGGGCCCGTAGGCGTTGTCGGGAATCAGCAGCTCGTCGCCTTGCTGCAGTATGGCCATGTCGACCAGTGATACCGCAGACAGACCACTGGGGGCCAGCACGCAATGGGTACCACCTTCGATGGTGGCAATGCGTTCTTCGAGCGTGAAAGTGGTGGGCGTGCCGTGCAGGCCGTAGGTGTAGCCGCTCTTGTCTGTCCACTCCTGCGTGCGCAAGGCGTGGACGTTGGGGAAGATGACGGTGGACGCCTTGTGTACGCCGGGCGCGACGGCTTCAAAACCCTCCGGCGGGCGATAGGGGTGATGGATCAGCTGGGTCGCGAGATCGCTCACAGCTTCCACTTCTCCAGCAACTGCGCCGGGCGCATGGCGTCGTAGCTCTCGAACGGCTGGTGGATCCAGGGATTGGTGGGCAGGAACTCGACCGAGTAGTCGGGCGTGAACACCGACACCTGCTTGGTCCAGATCACCGCGCTGCGCAGCTCGGAAATGGGCTTGTAGTGGTTCTTGAGCGTGTCGATCACGGCGCGAAGCGTGTGGCCTGAGTCGGCCAGGTCGTCCACCAACAGCACCTTGCCCGCGATTTCACCTTTGGGCGTGGTGATGTAGCGCGCGATGTCCAGGTTGCCCTGCTCCGTGCCGGCATTGGCGCGGTACGAGCTCGTGGACATGATCGCCAGCGGCTTGTCGAAGATGCGCGAGAGGATGTCACCTGGGCGCATACCACCGCGGGCCAGGCACAGGATGGTGTCGAACTCCCAGCCCGATTGGTACACCTTGAGCGCGAGCTTCTCGATGAGGTTGTGGTACTCGTCGTAGGACACGTAGAGGTGTTTGCCGTCTTCGGTCAGCATGGGGGCTCCGGGTGGGGTGGTGGTTCTTGATTCTGACTCAGCGTCTGCGCACGCGGCATCAGGCCTGGTACGGATGCTGGATCAGGATGGTGTGGTCGCGATCGGGGCTGGTGGACACCACGTGGATGGGCACACCGGTGGTTTCCTGGATGCGGTCCAGGTAACGCTGGGCGTTGACCGGCAGGTCTTCGTAGCGCGTGGCACCCACCGAGGTCTCGGTCCAGCCCGGCAGGGTCTCGTAGATCGGCTTGCAACGCGCGATCTCGTCGGCACCTGCGGGCAGGATGTCGATGACTTCACCGTCGAGTTCGTAGCCGGTGCACAGCTTGAGTTCGGTCAGTCCGTCGAGCACGTCCAGCTTGGTGATGCACAGGCCCGTGAGGCCGTTGACCTGGGCCGAGCGTTTGAGCAGGGCCGCATCGAACCAGCCGCAACGGCGCGAGCGGCCGGTGGTGACACCCTTTTCAGCGCCCACGGTGCTCATGTGCCAGCCCGGCGTGCCTTCTTTTTCCCATTCCAGTTCGGTCGGGAAAGGGCCACCGCCCACGCGGGTGCAGTAGGCCTTGGTGATGCCCAGCACGTAGTGCAGGAGGCTGGGGCCGACACCGGCGCCGGCGGCGGCATTGCCGGCCACGCAGTTGCTGGAAGTGACGAAGGGATAGGTGCCGTGATCGATGTCCAGCAGCGTGCCTTGAGCACCTTCGAACAGCAGGTTCACGCCGGCCTTGTGGGCAGCGTTGAGCTCGCGCGAAACGTCGGCGATCATGGGCCTGAGCTGCTCGGCCTGGGCCATGGCTTCGGCGTACACCGGCTCGAACTGGATCTCGCCGTCCTTCATGTACGACAGGGTCTTGTCGTCCCAGGCCATGTCGGCCGAGTGCAGCCAGGTCTTGAGCACATGGTTGTGCAGGGCCAGCAACTCACGCAGCTTGGCGGCGAAGCGCTCGGGATACTTCAGATCCATCACGCGCAGCGCACGGCGGGCGATCTTGTCTTCGTAGGCC
>Ga0209066_10007285_pt1 | contig 11020 bp, 7 predicted proteins | sample All_14_2_FD_187198 | JGI IMG/M metagenome (GOLD analysis project Ga0209066, IMG submission 187198) | Freshwater microbial communities in response to fracking from Pennsylvania, USA - Allegheny Zone_MetaG_DW_15 (SPAdes) (version 2) ... | reverse complement strand
ATGGTATCCATCGGCATCGGACGGAATGTCTGACGCCGAATGGCGTAACAGGCACCTGTCGCCCCTGGAACGCCGCGATAGTCGCTTTCCAGCTTCCTTAACAATTTCTCATAGCGCCAATAAAACCCGACTCCTTCGGCAGAGGCAGACGCAGACTCGTCCTTCAGCAGGACCAGTTCTCCGGAAACCACGCCAATTTGCGGATCAGCAAATCTCGCACGCATCCGCTCCAGCGTCTCCGGGTGAAATTCCTGTCGGGCATCCGCAAAGAGAATCAGATCCCCCTGACAAGTCGGAACCAGATCATTTAAGACAGCCGGCTTTCCACGCCGTGTTTCATACGCGACAACACGCACGCGCGGATCGGGATAGGCCTGAATGACATCGACCGTCTCATCGGTTGAACCATCCGAACCAACGACGATTTCCAGCAAATAGTCCGCGATCGTTGAACGCAGGACACTGTCGAGCTTTCTCGGCAGAACCCCCGCTTCATTATGCGCGACGATGACCATGGACAATCGCAATTGCGACACGTCATCCAGAACAGGCATGTAGGCCTGACGTTCCTGACGGGCATCGCGTGCCAATCGCCGGAGAATGAGCGGGTAGCCCACATAGATGTACGCCAGCCCTGCCAGGCTAAGAACAAACAGAAAAGAGCACAAGACTATTAGCATGTCGCCACCTCCTCCCCATCTCGTGTGAAGGAGGTTTCCTCTCCTATTGGAGTTCCACTGATCAGATTTAACACGTCTGCAAGCTGGCTTGTTTGCGAACGACGACTGTATTTCTCAATTCGGGAATCGACCTCTGGCAACCAGACTTGTGGCCCAGTGGCTAGTCGCTCCAGCAGCCAATGAGCCATTTTTTGACGATCGGACGGTGCGAACACACTCTCGGGCCACGCCGAGCGGACGATCTGACACGTTTCCCCTTCAGGCGCAATCGTGACAATCTCCCGCTGATTCGCTAAGTATTCAAAGAGCTTGGCCGGCACAACTCGCTCCGCCCCGGGCACATCACTTAACAGAAGCACGGTGGCATCCGTCTGTTTGAGTCGCTTGATCATCTGAGAGTGCGGCAAATAGTCGACATCCTCGAACTGGCACGGTAAGTCCTTAAGTTCCGAGACAATCGCCTGCTGCTCGGGCGTCTTACGCCCCAGACAGGTGAAATGCAGTCGCTCGACTAGCTTCGGAGACCACTCTGCTGCCAGGCGAATGGCATCCACCAGCGGTCGCACGTCAGTCAGATTCCAAAGCGTGCCCGTATAGATGATCCGAAATTGCCGGGTCGCGGGATCCGTGTTTGCCTGGTCTTCTCCGCTCGCCGCTGGCTCCTGAAGTGAGGGTAGGGCAGGGGAGTTGGCTCGGTTTGCGGGCTGACTCGCCTGACAAAAGTCATCGGAATCGTAACCATTATAGACACAGACGGCCGGCACACGCTTCCCCAATGATTCCACGCGATTCGCCAGATGTCTGGTACTCGCCTGAGTTGTCGCCACAATCGCATCGGCGCTTCGTAACACACGCCTTTGCAAACGGCTTTGTGCCCAAGTTGCAATCGAGCCGCGCGTGGCATGCTCTAAATAGCGGTTACTCAAATCCCACTCATCACGAAAATCGAGCACTAAGGGCAAACCAAACTCGCGCGACAGCCGCATCCCGATGAGACAAGCCGAGTAGGGGGGCGCCGTGACGAGAATGGCGGTATGAGGCGTCGATCTCAGCAACTTCCGTCCGACTCGCAGCGCCTCCGGAATCCACAAGACTTGTGGATCAGGCTGCAAGCAGGTATGGGCGACCGTCTTCGCGATCCGCTTAAAAGGCCGCATCATCGCTCGACGCCAATTGGGCGATGCCGACTTTCCCTCCGCCAGTTTCTGCTTATAGCCATACCCTGGTTCATAGGTCTTAGCCCGCACGATCACTGTTTCCGGCGGGATATCGGCAGTCAAGCTCTCGTCCAGGACAGGGACAGAGGGATTGGAAACGGTCAACACGCTGGTCGACCAACCGAACTCGGGAAGAAACTTCGTCCATTTCACGGGCCGCTGAACCCCCGCCCCTCCGACAGGGGGGAAGCTGTAGGCAATCATCAGAACACGGCGTAAGGGACCAGTCATTGTTCTACTGCTAACACATTCTGTAAGAAATCCGCGTTGGACACGGGCGGACAACGTTTCCCTCTTCCTCACGACGACGGAAACCTAGCATGGAATTCTGCTTCAGGAGGGCCGATCAGAGGCTTGCCAGCCATCATGGAGGAGAACTCTTCAGTCGGGCCGAGTTTCCCACCCATTCATCCAGCCGTACAAACCGATACGTCGTCAGTTGTTTTTCCCGCAACCATTTTTCAATGGCTAAACGAGCCCACGGGTGATTATCGTGCCACAGGACAATGTCTGACCCGGCAAAGCCAGGCTGCTGCATGCGGGCCAGCCACTCTTGACCATCTTGAACGAGATAGTCACGCGGATCATAAGACCACAAGGCGACCGTCTGACGTCTTTGCCATAACCCCCAGAGTTTGCGAGCCGTCAGCTCTCCTTTGGGCGGTCTTACAAATGCGATGGGCCGTCCCGTCAGATCTTCGAGTTGTTTTTGCGTTCGATCAATTTCCTGCAAGAACTGTTGGGACGTTGTCGTTCGAGGCTCCGAATGAGTTTCGGTATGATTCCCCACCAGATGCCCTTCGGCGACCATTCGTCGTACTAAATGCGGGGCCGCTGCGACTTTCTGACCGACGACAAAGAAAGTTGCCTTAATTCCACTTTCACCGAGGAGATCTAACAGCCGCGGCGTCTCCTCAGGGTCTGGGCCATCATCAAAAGTCCACGCGATCGGCTGACAATTGGGATCATCGCTCGCAACAGGCCCCCGCACGAGCAAACGCTTCGACGGAACTAACCGCATCAGCATGGTTTTCACTGTCTGTCGAAGAATCGCCATGCCGATAGACTCTGATATTTCAGTAACAAGGCTTCCAGCTGGAACAACGTCGGGGCCAAGCGGGAAACATCCGTCAGGAAGTCAGTGCATACTGCTCAGCGCTACTTTCCGACAGCAGAGACTCGGGACAGGCATCCTTCGGCGAATTGATCAAGGATTCCAGAATCGCCTCTAATCTATCTGCCGATTCCTGGCTGCTGGGAGGCAGCCAGGCCCTCTGCGCTTCGCCACCGCCAAACTGCTGCTGGGTTAGACTATCTAACAGCGACTCAGCCAGTAGCGAGGGGTGACTGGGAGGGACCAATCGGTCGATCAAAGGATCGGCAATTACGGGAATGCTCCCGACTCGAGTTGCCACAAACGGCGTTCCACAACAGATTGACTCCAGGAGAACGTTCGGGACGCCTTCGGAAGTGCTTGCTAAGACAGTGATATCGGCGGCGCGGTACCAGTCCGCTAAGCGACTTTGAGGCTGTGATCCGCTGATTTCCACGCGGTCTTCCAGGCTTAACAGGCGAATCTGCGCATCCAGCGATTTCCGAAGTGGCCCGTCACCTAACAAATGGCAGCGAAACAACACCCCGGCTTCTTTCAAGCGGGCGCAGGCCACTAACACATCTGGCCACGCTTTGACTGGAACCAGCCGCCCGACACCAATTAGCAGACGACCATTCGCCGACAAACCCAGACGACGACGGGCCGCCAGACGATCGCCGGGCTTAAACATGTTACGATCAACTCCTCGATAAATGGTGTGAATCCGTGATGCTGCCACACCATCCGACTTCAGCGTCTCCGCCAGATGATCTCCAATCGGGAGGATCGCATCGGCCGCCGCCAGCGTCCGCCGGATCGCTGCGCCACGTCGCCCAGACCGTCCTAATAACAACACGTCACTTCCGCCGGTCACAATCGCAACGGGCTTCCGATAGCGACGCCCAAAGAACAGAGCGGCTGCTCCATCGGGATGCGTCCAGTAAGACAACATCACATCCGGCTGAAAGCGTTCCATCAACTTCTCAACGGCGCCCTGAACCGACCGCTTTAACCAAGTATCGTACCAGGTCCGTCCCAGTTTCGGAGTGTAATAAAACGGGACATAGGTCGCCGTCACATTAGGTGAGCTTTGCAATGCCGTTGGTTGCCGCTGCCAGTACGTCAGGAAGGGAACGGGGCATAACACATGCACATCGTGCCGTTCCGCTAAAGCAGCCAGCATCGTGCGGTTGAATGTGCCCTGATTGGGAGTCCAGGGGCTGGGGTAGGCATAAGAGAGAAAGAGGATTCTCATGTCTGTCCGTTTGACTGAAAGGCGTATTCTTATTTCCACAGGAATGGTAGCAGTTCACCGGAGCACGATGATTCACCGCGCTAGGCATCTTCATTTGGGGATCGTGCGGTGGCTGCGTCCGCAGGATTCGCCGCACCCTGTCCAGGGATTTCGTCGATTTCCGTTTTTGCTCCTCCATAGCGGATCCACTGCCGAGCGCGTGTGGCCAGACCCGCCCATTTCACCAGTTTTCTCGCTTTCGCACGCACAGATTGCGACGCGACCAGCCAAGTATGGACCGCATGCGAGCAGATCGTTGGCGGCAACAGTAAAATGGTTCCACTTTCGCTGATGTCATTAGCAAACATCCGCTTATAGTCCGCATCTCCGCCTCCAAAATCGAACCATTCGGGGCGGTTTTCGGCAAACAGATCGTCAAGCATCTTTACGAGCAACATTTGCCCGGGTGAATAGCGGGCATAGTCGGTCACATATCCCACTTCCTGATAGTTGAAGACTCCCCCCCTCTGGTCTCCCACGCAGAAGGCAACCGGCCGCCCTTCCACACGCCACAGATAGCACCGTAACAGGCCCGCCTGAGCTAACTGCCCATACAGAGCCAATTCTCGGGCATCATTTCGAATCCTCAGGCCAAACTGCCGGGTTTGCCACGTCTGCAAAGAGATTTCATGGGCAGCTGCCAGAAAGTCAGCCACATCTTCGACAGCAGTCACTCGCTGGAGTTCATGAGCGCCCAATTTCTTCAGTTTTCTTCGAAATGTCTGTCGGGTCTTACTCGTAAAAGTATTCCAGTATTCATCAGCAGATTCTGGTAAGCGAATTCTGAGCCGAGGCTGCAAGCCTTGCGGAGCGATCACCCGCCAGCCTTGCTCGCAGGCAAACTGAACCAATTGATACAACTGAGAGCGTTGATCCAGATCCTCCACCATGAGAAACTGAGCCCCCTGCGCGGCCACTTCATTCAACAACGGTTCGTAAAGCTCGGCCCCCTGCGCGTCGTGTTCGGGATGGACGAGCCAATTGCCTCCCGCGAGTCGATACCCCTGCAGCACGCATCGGGGACCAATCGCACCGGCCTTCCGAGTATTCAGAGTTTTGGAAACTAAAGCAGCCGCGTGGGTCCAGAGACTCCCTTGTGCGCAGACTAACAGTCGCGGCGGAAAAGGCGCCTTCTCCTGATAAGTTAACTCAGTGAGAAGATAATCCGGATTCTGCGAAGCTGTGGCCGTCTGATCGGAATCGTAAAGGCGGCGCCATTGCCAATACACCGTCGAGAGATGCTGATGGACACTGGCATCTACATCATGCCAGGTAAACTTCCCTTGGGCATTGGGTTCTTTCGCAGATCCAGGCAGAGTTCCCTTCGAGGAACCAAGTAATGGCATTGTCAGTTGATCCGTCATAATGACTCATCTATTCGTAGGGTCCGCCTTGGGCGAACCATCAATCCGGTATCAACATGAAAAGTGGGCATACAACAGCTGGCGCGGCATGACCCATGGCTCGATGAATTCACGGCCTCTATACAGCTCACGGCAATCGGATCAGGAAACAACTGATGCCGTTTCTCGCAGCACGACACGGTGTTTGCCGGTGCTGGTCAAAGGAATATCCGCCACGAACTGCATTTCAAACCGCGTCTTTGGTCCCAGTCCCTGGCGAATTTCTGAGTCCAGATGCTGATGATCGGACAGCGTGAATCCCCCATCGACCACCAGTCGCAAAACAATATGGTCAGGTGACAGTTGCGATACTTGAAAGCGGCGAATCGCCGGAAAGTCTTTCACCAGATGGACAAAGAATTCGCCACTAACTTTCCGCCCGTCTGACGTTTCCAAAATGTCTAACTGGCGGCCTTGAACGGAGCGCAGCAATGGTAATCCGCGACCGCAAGAGCACGTTCCATAACCGGCGACTGCCCGGTCACCGTTCACATAGCGGATAAATGGCATGCCATAGTTATAAAGGTCGGTAATCACCACATTGCCGATCTCACCATCCGGCGTTGGCCGCCCGCCATCGTCCAGGATCTCGACAATCAGATTTTCCTGGCTGAGGTGCAGCCCTTCGTGCCGGTCACACTCCGCACCGATGAGCATAAACTCCCGGGAACCATACGTTTCAAACACGGGTGCCCGGAAGACTCGTTCGATGGTCTGGCGTTGATAGTCATGCAGTTTCTCCGCTCCCACTACCAGCGAGCGAGGTTGAAAGGCCGTTAATCCTTCTTGTTCAATGTAGCGAGCGAATTCGTAGAGCGGGTTTGTATAGGCGATAATCACTTCCGGCTGATAGGCATTCATGCGCTGGACGTGACGAACCATTTTCACTGGTGTGAAATCAAAACAACTGAGGATCATCTGCCGGTCAAACGCCCGATGGCAAGCTGCTTTCCAACGTTTCCAGGCTGGCGTTCGTGTGGAAGATGTCCCCCAGATGTGCAACTGTCGCGTCCCCGGCTCAGCTCCGGCCCACCCATAACCGCGATAGGTCATCGCCACCCGACGGTCGTTGCTATCGGTGTTCAGGTCAAACTGTAACGGCTCGCCGGTTGATCCCCCCGTCGCCTTGGAGAGGCGCGGCATGGGCAATGTGGTGCGCATAGCCAAGCGATGCTCGCGAATCAATTGACGTGTCATCAACGGCAGTCGTCGCAAATCCTCCAGGGAATCGACCTGATTGGCGCGGAAGCCAATCGTTTCCCACGTCTGGGCGAAGTAAGGGCAGGTGGCCTGTGCATGCTCCAGCAAGTCCCGCAGCGAGCGCACTTGAAAGGCCTCTAACTCAGCAGCCGACCACCATTGACTGGCTTCGGCCTCTTCCCAGTATTGCAACGTATGACGGCGTTTAATCACGCGGTCAAACAAAGGCAATAATATCCGCCGGTAAAGTGTTCCGTACATCGAGTACAACTTCTGATTAAGACTAACGCTGTTTGATCGAGTCAGTTTCCGCGTGGACGTACTACTAAGCCCTACCGTTTGTTTCAGCGATTCAATGACGCCTGGTGGTAAAATTCGGCATAAACCTGTTCGTAATCTTCTGCCATGCGCCGAACATCAAAATGCTCCAGCACCCGGTCGCGCCCGGCGACACCCCAATCGCGCCAACGCTCGGGATGATGGCACATTTCCACCATGGCCTCTGCTAAACGTTCCACAGAGCGGGGCGGAACCAGCATGCCGGTCTGGCCATCGACAACAATTTCTGGATTCCCCCCAACGGCGGTTGCAATCACAGCACGCCCGACAGCCATTGCTTCCAACAGCGTGAGAGAGATGCCTTCGGTCAAAGTGGCCGTCACAAAAAATGCAGACTGCGCCAAAAGCTCGGGCACATCGGCCCGCTCCCCCAGAAAATGGATCTGTCCGGTCAGACCCCAATCCTTGACGGTCGCTTCTAATTTCTCCCGGTCGGGCCCATGGCCGACGATGGTCAGACGAAAGCCGGGAACCTGGGGAGCAACTGTCCGCACGGCTGCCAGCAATGTGGGAAAGTCTTTCTCCGGGGAAAGTCTTGCGACAGAAATCGCATGGGGGGCGACGGCGGGTGGCGTCCAACGAAACTGATCGGTATCAATCCCGTTCCAGATGCGCCGAACTTTACTGGGGGGGATCCCATCGGACTCCACACAAAGCGTCGCCGCATCATCCGACACGGCAATGATCTGATTGCACCAGCGGGAAGCCAACCGGTATTGAACGCGCGATTTCCAGCCGTGCCCGGCCCGTTGCCCGTGCCGCGTTTGCAACACAATCGGGACACCCGCCCAGCGAGCGGCTAACGTTCCGTAAAGATGGGGATAAGTATTATGCGTATGAACGATATCAATCTGTCGTTCGTGGAACAGTTGTCGAAGGGCCGAGAGATCCTGCCAACGGCTGCGGGATTGCAGATCGTGGACTTTCCAACCCGCGTCCCGGATTTCGTCCGCAAAGCGTCCGGTTTCCCGAAGAGCAATAAACTCCAGATGGTAGCGATCCCGATCCACATGCCGCGCCAGATCGGCCAGAATGCGTTCTAGCCCACCAGTCTTTAGAGTCAGGCTGACGTGCGCGACCCGAATGGGGCGGCTGGCACCAGAGACTGCTTGAGTCGGGACAAGTTCTGCGACAGCCATAAATCCGTTCCACGCCAAGACAACGTTGTCTTTTCTTCAGCCTACCCAGGAATTCAGCCAACTCTACGTCGCAAGATTCAGGTGGGAGAGAACAAAACTTACCCGAATAGTCGGATCCCAACCGAGAGGAACAGTCGTGACTGCTGGAAGTCCTTTTCGCGGATGTTGATTTTCAGCAACATGCTCGGTCGCCGATGCCTATCGGGCCATGATCGTTGTAAAAAGATACAAGCCGACAAATGTTAATCCGCTCGCCAGACTCAGGCGGCTGGCTTGCGTCCAGTCCCACAAGGCCGGCGACTTCCGGGTGGGGAGGGAATTGGTTGCCAGCCGGATGAACGCCACTCCAAAGCCAATCACCAGAAACGTCGGCACGACATAACAGCGAGAAAGTGACAACATTGATCCACACCAACCCGCCAATAAGGCGGCCACAAATGGGCGCCATTCAACCAGATCGGGGCGGGTTAGCCGCCAGGGCTTCTTCCCCAGCCGATAGAGTTCATAGAACAGAAAGAAAAAGCAGCCAAAAAAGAGGGTCCCGCCGACAATCCCCAGCTCGACATAGGCATGAACGAACGAGTTATGGGCCACCAAGCCGGCGATATCGTAATAGGTGCCCTGACCTGTCCCAAACAGTAGATCGGGCGACTTCAGGGCATCGAACCCTTCCTGCCAGATTTGAATCCGCTCTTGTCCCGTGCCCTCCTCAAAATCAATCTCGGTCTGGCGGCTTGATGTGAGGGGAAGTATCAACAAACCACTCAAGGCTAAGCCCACGCCCCATCTTGGCCCCCAACGAAACGACACGAGGACCAACCCGGCGATCCCCGCGGCCATTAATCCTCCCCGGGAGCGGGTCAAAATCAGCGCGACCCCCAGGACCGAGATGGGAACTAACCACAACCAGCGACTCGCGTTGCGACCATTAAAAACGAAGGATGTGCAGAGGACTCCTGCCCCCACAACCACCATCGCCAGATCATTGGGATCTTGGAAAATGCCCGTGCCGCGCATCCGCAGAATCGTGAGCACTTCGTCTTCGTCGGTCATGCCGTCGAAATCCACCAGATGCTCAATAAACTGAAAGTCCCAGAACCCCAGAAAATCGACCACACACAGACCAACCATCACGCTGGCGCACGTCGCGACTGTTCGGGCAAAGCGATTGAAGCGGTCCGGCGTATCAACAATCGTGATCAGCAAGACGAAGTAGACGAGCGTCTTCAGCATCAGAATCGTCGATTCAAACGCTCCCCCGAGGTAGCCATGCGTCAGATGCGAAATCGCAATCGCAGGCACCAACCCAAACGCACAGAGCACTACCGGCTGCCGTCGGATGGCAGACTTTGTGAACCACGCCTGCATCCGCTGTCCGGCCAGCAACAGGCAGCCGATGATCAGCCCCTCGTAAATGGGTAATCCGGCCAACGGTTCGAACAGCTCGGCTGGACGCAAAAAGAGCGTCGCCGTCAGCAGTTGGAACAGAAGAAATGCCAGACTGTCCATAAACGGCCCGATGCCCCCCCTTGAAGAAAGAGGGCCTTCGGCAAACACGCCACTCCTCTTCCTCGCTGGGAGCATAGGTCAACTTTGCTGCATGTTACTGAAGCTCGACACCAAGACTTCAGCAATCGCGCAAATTGTGAGAGTTATGCGGGATGTAGGGCTTCGGGCACCTCTCATGGAGGGTCGCTGTGTTGAAAAACCCCGGCAGCCGGCAGTCATACGGAGGTACCACCCTCAATCGCCCAGCGAGTCGATCCACAGACGCGATCGTAGAAGCACGCTGTCTGCCAGGGGCGATCGGAAAGCAGACAGTCGCGGAACGACGCTCAGCCTTCCCTCACCCGACACACACAAACGGTCCCTGCGACAATTCCTGAAGCGTGGCTTGGACAACGGTTTGCGGACACGACCACACCTGAAAAAAGAGCGATTCCCGCAGCGCCAGGCTGGCGGGATGGTTCTGGGCGAAGCCCGCTCCTTTACTGGCCGAGAAATAGGCCTGCGCAGCGCGCGTCACCAGGGAATTGGCCCGCTGCCGCAGGAATGTTGGTTGAGAATTCGGAGCCTCATTGCCGGAAATGGCCTGCAAACCTTGGCGGACCAGTAATTCCCAGTCTTTGGTTAACCAATTCGTGCTTTCCTGAAGCTCTGGCCGTTGCCGGGCCTCTTGCCGGAGAGCCCGCAAGCTGGCCCAGGTGGCTCCCAACGTCAACGCGGTTGTCGTCAGAGACCCTGTCCCGCCGCCGGCTCCCACCTGCAGCGCATTGGGCACCGGCCCCAGAACCAGCTGACTAGCCGTGACAGGTAAGCGGTCTGCCACTAAAGAGGTGGTGTGGGACGCGTTTAACGCCATGAGCGGGGTCGGGGGAACCAGCGACAATTCCGGCTGCGGCCAAGGCACGCAAAACAGGGATTGCCCATGATCCGCATCCACACCTCCCAGAATGAGGTCGGAAACCTGACCTGCTCCGGTGACCCACGGAATTTGCCCACTTAATAAATCGTGATCCTCTTCCCGAGTGACAGTTACCGCCGGTTTCTGAAGATGCTGGCGGGATGTCGAAAGCTGGGAAAGTCCGACGGACGCTAATCGCTGACCCGTTGCAAACGCGGGAAGCTTTTCCGCACGCAAAGCCTCATTAGGCG
>Ga0209066_10007284_pt1 | contig 11021 bp, 10 predicted proteins | sample All_14_2_FD_187198 | JGI IMG/M metagenome (GOLD analysis project Ga0209066, IMG submission 187198) | Freshwater microbial communities in response to fracking from Pennsylvania, USA - Allegheny Zone_MetaG_DW_15 (SPAdes) (version 2) ... | reverse complement strand
AGGCGGCCAAGCACTGGTCCGCTCGATGGCCCTGAAAGCCATGGAACTGTCGCGCCAACGCGCCCAATCCGTGCGCGACGCCCTGCTCGCCCGCCACCCCGGCCTCGACATCAAACGCATCGAACTCGTCGGCCGCGGCTGGGAAGAACCCGCAGGTGCCGACAGCGATCTGAATCGCCGCGTCGAGGTGCAGTGGTTTACCTTGGAGTGAGGGGCACAATGAAGTCGCGCTGGTCGGCAGGCGCGCGATCCCGGTTGCAATCCACTCCACTTACCCCGCTCAAATTGGCAGGTCCTCGCAACAGAGACGACCCGGAAACCGACAGACGGCCTTGAAGAGATCGCCATCCGGCGCGTAGGATGGTGCCAAATGGATTGGGGGTTCCTGGTCGGCGCTAAGCCTCGGTGGGTTCACCGGGGCTTTTCGCTTTGTGGGGCGGATAAATCACCAACCCGACGTTTTCGTAGCCCCGTCCTGCCATACGACGTCCACCGCCACAATAAAACTTGTTCTTCAGCACCTCGAATGCTTGGTTTGGCTGCCATGGCCTTAGGTAGTTGACCCCCACTGGTCGAGCCACCAAGTCAGCAAGCTGCAAACCAGCCAAGTTGGTTTTCTTGTCAGCAAACACGATTTGAAACGGCAACGGTCTGCGTTGGCTGCCTTCTCCGTCGCAAATTCGTCGGAATTCCAACTCAAGCTCCCTGTCTTCCTTCTTGCCTCGGCACTCGACAATGACATGTGTCTGAAGCTGTTGTTGAGATTTTTCCGATAGCAGATCCAGTAGACGCTGCAAACAGATGTCCAAGGCCACGTGATATGGATTTCCAACATCACCATCCTGTCGACTTAGCCTCGCCTTATCCACCACGCAAGCCACGAGGATGAACTTGCTCCGCTCGACGACGTTTGTGAGCCAGCTCATGAACTCTTCTCGCTTCGGGCGGTGGCTCAGGAACACAAAATCGCCGCGTTGCTTCCGAATATCAGTTTCGTGAAGAATCACGCTATCGTGCCCAAAATAGTTGAACTTCAGCTTCTCCACCGCGGGAATGACCTGTTCACTGTAGTGTCTCTTGTGAAACACACACAAGGCCAAAACGAACAGCGGATAGCTGGGATCAATACTGGCCAGCGAGTGATCCCCGCTTTCATCAACGTACACCACGTAGTCACTGAAGACACGCTCTCGATCACCCTCGCGAGGCAGCTCTTGTGCAATGGGCTCCGCAGATTCAAAAAGCGAATATTTGCTGCCACGACCTTGGGACTTCATCAGTTTTGCTACCCCTTCTCAGCATGCCCTTCAAGCAGTGTCGCGCTCATCAAACAAGCGGGACACCCGCGTGGTGCCATGCTGAGCAACATGCACGCCACCCTGCAAGTCGGATATTCGCCATCGACGCGCAACTTCTGGCCAGTTCGCCTCTGTCAAAATTCCCTGCGCACTGCGGTATCCATCCTCGCTTCCCCCGCGCCAATGCGCGAAGATGCGCGGCCTTTGCTTGCGTTGGTAGCCTGTTCCGATGATTGCCTTCCGTGGTCTCGCCCTGCGTCGTGGCGAGCGTTTGTTGCTCTCCAACTTGGATGTGGTGTTGCACGCCGGTTGGCGGGTCGGTGTGATCGGGCGCAACGGGTGTGGCAAATCGAGTCTGTTCGCGGCGATTCTGGGCGAGTTGGAGTCGGACGCAGGCAGCATTGATCGGCCTGCGGGTCTGCGGGTGGCTTCGGTGGCGCAGGAAGCGCCCGCGCTGCCGGATGCGGCGATCGATTTCGTGTTGCAAGGCGACGTGGCCGTCGCGGCGGCCTTGCGGGCGGCCAGTGAGGCCGAGGCGCGCGGTGATCACGAGGCGGCGGCACTTGCCCATCACGAGATCGAGCACCTGAATGGCTACGACGCGCGCGCGCGGGCCGGACGCTTGCTGCATGGGCTGGGCTTTCCTGCCGAAACCCATGAGCGTGCGGTCAGCAGTTTTTCCGGTGGCTGGCGGGTGCGCTTGAATCTCGCCCATGCATTGATGACACCTTCCGACCTGCTGTTGCTCGACGAGCCGACCAACCATCTCGATCTTGATGCGGTGCTGTGGCTGGAGGAATGGCTCAAACGCTACGAAGGCACCGTGCTGGTGATTTCGCACGACCGCGAGTTTCTCGATGGCATGGTCACCCATACCCTGCATCTGCATGGCGGTACGGCGCGGCTGTACAGCGGCGACTACTCGGCCTTCGAGCACCAGCGTGCCGAGCAACTGCGCCAGCAGCAGATCGCCTTCGAAAAGGAACAGGTCGAACGCGCGCACCTGCAAGCCTTCATCGACCGTTTCAAGGCCAAGGCCAGCAAGGCCAAGCAGGCGCAATCGCGCATGAAGCGGCTGGAAAAGCTGGCAGGCACCGAAGCCGTGCGAGCCGAGCGCGGCTTCAGCTTCAATTTTCCGCCGCCCAACAAGCTGCCGACGCCCTTGCTGCGACTCGATCAGGTCGACGCCGGTTATGGCGGCGAGCCCATCCTGCGCGCGGTCAAGTTCGCACTGGAGCCCGGTGATCGCATCGGTCTGCTCGGTCGCAACGGCGCGGGCAAATCAACGCTGGTGAAGACCCTGTTCGGCGATCTGCCGCCGCTGCGCGGCGAGCGCTTGGCACACGGCGAGGTCAACATCGGCTATTTCTCGCAGCACACCGTCGAACAACTGCATGAGGGACACAGCCCGATGCAGCATTTGAGCGAGATTGCCCGCGGGGTCGGCGAGCAGGTGCTGCGCACCTATCTCGGCACCTGGAATTTCGCCGGGGATCGCGTGTTCGAGTCCGTCGAGGGGTTTTCCGGTGGTGAGCGCGCGCGCCTGGCCTTGGCCCTGATTGCCTGGCGCAAGCCCAATCTGCTGCTGCTCGACGAGCCCACCAACCATCTCGATCTGGACATGCGCGAAGCGCTGGCCGATGCCTTGGCCGAGTATCCCGGCGCGCTGGTGCTGGTCTCGCATGATCGGCATCTGCTGGGCCTGGTCTGCGACAGCTACTGGCGCGTGGCCGATGGCAAGGTCGAGCCCTTCGATGGCGATCTGGACGACTACGCGGCGTGGCTGCGTCGGCGCAGCAGCGGTGTGTCCGCCAGCACCACCAGCAACACACCAGCGGTCGCGGACAACCGCAATGACCGCCGCCGCAGCGCGGCGGAACAACGCGAACGCGAACGGCCCTTGCGCAACCGGTTGAAGGTGGTCGAAGCGCGCATGGAAAAGCTCGCCGCCGAACTGGCCAGTCTGCAAAGCCAACTCGCCGATCCCGCGCTGTATTCCGGCGATGGCAGGCAGGCCACCCTGTTGAGCCAGCAACAACACAGTCTTGGCAGTGAGCACGCATCACTGGAAGACGAATGGCTGCAATTGCACGAGCAGTTGGAACAAGGCGCGTGAGCCGGAACGCGGGCGAGCCATGAACGCGCGCTATCGTGGTCCGTTGCTGACCGCCGACACGCTGGCCTCGCTGAAACAGGCACGCGACGCGGGCGAAACGCAGTGGTCGGGCTCACTCGACTTGGGGCGTTCGACCCACATCGTGGACGTTGCCGATGTCGACTGGATGCTTGAATCGCAGCGCTACCCGTGGCCCGAATCGCTGAAGGACCGCACGATCTATTTCTGGACCGGCAGCGAATTCGCCCCGATCGCGCACTTCGGCGGCAAGTTGATCAAGCTGGTGCCGACCGACTGGCAGGTGCCCACCTTCGAGATCGACGGCATCAAGATGCTACCGAGCGCCCAGGTCTCACCTTGGGACGACGCGCGGCAGAAGGTCGAACTGATCGCCCCGCGCGGTCGCCGCGTGCTCGATACCTGCGGCGGCCTCGGCTACTTCGCCGCCTGGTGCCTGCAACACGGTGCCACGCAGGTGCAGTCGTTCGAAAAGAATGCCGATGTGCTGTGGCTGCGTCGCCTCAATCCGTGGTCGCCCGACCCCGAAGCCGCCGACCATCGCGAGCGCTTCCAGCTCACCCATGCCGACGTCTCGCAAGCCATCCACACACTGCCCGACGCAAGTTTCGATGCCGCCCTGCACGACCCGCCACGCTTCGGCATCGCAGGCGAACTGTATTCGCAAGCCTTCTACGACCAGCTCGCCCGCGTCCTGCGCCCCGGCGCACCCTTGTTCCACTACACCGGCAGCCCCAACCGCCTGACCAGCGGCCGCGACGTCCCCGGCGAAGTTTTGAAGCGCCTGGAGCGCGCCGGATTCCGCTGCCAACGGAAGCTGGATGGGGTGTTGGGGGTGAAGACCTCCACCTCAGCAGGGTCGCATCGAGCACCCAGGACTGCGCGGACTTGAATTCTCGCCGCGCGCGCCCCACTGTCGCGGCCTGTCGCGTTTTCTGGAGCTACGTCATGCCCATCTACGGTTTCGAGTGTTCGGCTTGCGGTCATCATTTCGACCGTCTGCAGAAGTTGTCCGATCCTGATCCCACGGTTTGCCCGAGTTGCGGGGCGGAGCAGGTCAAGCGGCAGATCACCGCTCCGGCCTTCCGTCTGGCGGGTGCAGGCTGGTACGAAACGGACTTCAAGAAGGACGGTGACAAGAAGCGCAATCTGGCCGATGGTGGCGGTGGCAGTTGCGATGCGCCGTCCGCGGCGTGTGGCACACCGGCCTGTCCGGCTGCGAGCGGTTCGGCTTGAGCGACGACACCCTTCCGTCGGTCCTGATTCGTGCCGCCACGGTCACCGATCTGGAGCGGCTCGCGCCGCTGTTTGATGCCTACCGGCAGTTTTACGCGCAAGCCGCTGATCTGCCGAAGGCGTTGGCTTATCTGGCGGAGCGCATCGCGCGCGGTGATGCCGAGTTACTGCTGGCGCTGGCACCCGATGGCGAGGCGCTGGGATTTGCCCAACTGTATCCCGCGCTGTGCTCGGTCGATGTGGCCGCCTACGGCGTGCTGTATGACCTTTATGTTGTCCCACAGGCACGTCGTGCGGGTGTGGCACGCGCCTTGTTGAAGGCGGCGCGAGCCACCGCCGTGGCACGGCACTGGTCGCGGCTGGAGCTCAGCACCGCCAACGACAACCACGCGGCGCAGCGCCTTTACGAATCGATGGGCTGGCAGCATGACCGGGTGTTTCGCACCTACAAGCTTGACCTGAGCCACTGACGCACCTGACCCGCCTTGAGCCGATCGGTCTGGCGGTGCGATCCTGCGACCACTACGCAAGGAGGATCACCATGCGGGCATGGTCTTTGGCGGTGACAGTGCTGCTCGGCAGTTCGCTTTTTCAGCACGCTGCTGCCGGTGACGCGCTGTACAAGTGCGTCGACAGCCAAGGCGCGATCAGCATTCAGGACAAGCCTTGCGCAGGATCGACGCAGACGCAGTCTGTCACCCCGGTGGAGGTCGATCCGCAGCACCGCGCTACGCAAGGCAGGCTGTATCAGGCCGATCCGGCCGATCGTTCGACCGCACGCCGAACCCGACGCACCACGCGCGTCAGCCAATGCGAGCAAGTGCGTGCCAAGGTGGCCGAGGAGCGCGACCGCGAAGGCCTGACGGCGAGTTTCGACCGCCGCTCGCAGTGGGACGAACGCGTGCGCCGCGCCTGCCGATAGGCCTGGCTTGCGCACGAAGCGTCCCAGGATTACGGTCAGCTCATGAACCTACGTCGATTGATCTGGCCTTTGGCCCTGAGCGTTGCGACACCATTGAGTGCAAACCCGGCACCGCTCGACAACGATCCGGCTGCGCAAACGGTTTTTTTGCAGCGCCTGAAATCGCTGTGCGGGCTTGCCTTCGAAGGCAAGGTGGCTGTGGATACACCCGCTGAACCCAACAATCCCTTCGCGGGCAAAACGCTGCTGATGCATGTGCGCGAATGCACCGACGATGGTCTGCGGATTCCGTTTCATGTGGGCGATGATCGCTCGCGTACCTGGGTGCTGACCCGCACCGCCAGTGGCCTGCGACTTAAACATGACCATCGCCATGCCGATGGCACGCCGGATGCCGCCACGCTGTATGGCGGTGACACGTCGGACGTCGGCAGCGCGCAGCGTCAGCAGTTCCCGGTCGACGCCGAATCGATCGCTTTGTTCCGCGCCGAGGGCCGCGAAGCGTCAACCCGCAACACCTGGGCGCTGGAAATGCAACCCGGCGAACAGTTCGTTTACGAGCTTTCGCGCCCCGGCGGACGACTTTTCCGCGTCGTGTTCGACCTTCGCCAACCGGTCGAGACACCGCCTGCGCCTTGGGGCGCCGAGCGCTGAGTCTTCACGCTCGGTAAACCACAACGTTTGCGGCAAACCCCGCTGCGGCCTACCATTTGCGGCCTTTCGTTCTGCCATCTGGCCGTGCCCGTCCCGGCCCCGGAGTTCCCATGCGTAGCCATTTCTGCGGTCTCGTCGACGAGACCCTGATCGAACAGTCGGTCGTTCTTTGCGGTTGGGCGGATGTCGCCCGCAACCTGGGCGGCGTGTGCTTCATTGATCTTCGTGATCACGAAGGCATCGTGCAGGTGGTGATCGAGCCAGACCAACGCGAAGTGTTCGCGGTGGCCGAGCAGGTGGGCTATGAAGATGTGCTGCGGGTGACCGGCACCGTGCGTGCGCGTCACAGCGTCAATGACAAATTGCGCAGTGGCCGCATCGAAGTGATTGCCTCGCGGATCGAAATTCTCAACAAGGCCGCCAAGCTGCCGTTCTACTCGCACGAAAATCCCGGCGAGGACGTGCGCCTCAAGTACCGCTATCTGGACATCCGTCGTCCCGAGATGCAGCGCATGCTGCGCAAGCGCACCGCACTGGTGCGCGCGCTGCGTCATTACCTGGATTCGCGCGGTTTTCAGGACATCGAAACGCCGATCCTCACCAAGGCGACGCCGGAAGGCGCGCGCGACTATCTGGTGCCCTCGCGCGTGCATGCGGGCGAGTTCTTCGCCCTGCCGCAATCACCGCAGTTGTTCAAGCAGTTGCTGATGATGGCGGGCATGGATCGCTACTATCAGATCGCGCGCTGTTTCCGCGACGAGGACCTGCGCGCGGATCGCCAGCCCGAGTTCACCCAGCTCGACATGGAGTTCGCCTTCGTGCAAGAGCGGGATGTGCAGGACTTTGTCGAAGGCATGATCCGTCACATCTTCAAGGAAGTGCAGCAAGTCGAACTGGCCGATCCCTTCCCGCGCATGAGTTACGCCGAGGCGATGCGGCGCTATGGCTCGGACAAGCCGGACCTGCGTATCGACCTGGAGTTCACCGATATTGCTGAGCTGGTGAAGACCTGCGAGTTCACGGTGTTCACCGACTGGGCCAATCACGAGGACGGTCGCGTCGTCGCCCTGCGCGTGCCGAATGCCACGCTGTCGCGCAAGCAGATCGATGACTACGCCGCCTTCGTCGCGCGCTATGGTGCCAAGGGACTGGCCTGGATGCGGGTGGACGACGTTGCCAAGGGCCGCGAGGGAATCAACTCGCCGATTGCCAAGTTCCTCGACGATACCGCGCTGAACGCAATTCTCAGCGCCACGGCGGCACAGACCGGTGACATGATTTTCTTCGGCGCCGGTGTCTACAAGACCGTCTGCGATTTCATGGGTGCGCTGCGTCTGAAGGTCGGCAAGGATCTGGGTCGCGTCGAAAATACCTGGAAGCCGTTGTGGGTCACCGACTTTCCGATGTTCGAGTGGGACGACGAAGCCGCGCGTTACGTCGCCCTGCATCATCCGTTCACCGCGCCCTCGGTGGACGACGTGGCCGATCTGCGCGCCAATGCGCGAATCGCGGTCAGCCGTGGCTACGACATGGTGCTGAATGGCAACGAGATCGGCGGTGGTTCGATCCGCATCCATCGGCCGGAAATGCAGTCGGCGGTATTCGACCTGCTGGGTATCGGCGCAGAGGAAGCGGAAGCAAAGTTCGGCTTCCTGCTCGAAGCCCTGCGCTACGGCGCACCGCCACACGGCGGCATCGCCTTCGGCATCGATCGCATCGCGGCCTTGATGGCGGGCACCGAATCCATTCGCGACGTGATCGCGTTCCCGAAAACGGCCTCCGCACAGTGTCTGCTGACCAGCGCGCCGTCGACGATCAGTGATGCGCAACTGCAGGAGTTGCATATCAAGACCGACCTCAAGCCGGTCTGAGCCGAATCCTCGGGCGCGGTGAGGCGATTCGTCCTCCCGCGCTCCGGGCAGAAGAGGCTCGCGGTGTACGCGAGCGCATTGCCGCAATGGCTTGCCGAGGCGGGACAACTCGCGCTCGCGACGATGCCGCGCCACAACAACGCAGCAGAATCAGGCTCATTGCAGGCCAGACGGTCGCCCAGAACGGCAGCCAGCCAAACCACAGCGACTGGCCGCGCATCGGACCAAGCAGGATCAGCATTCCGCCCGTCAGCAGCCAGACCCAAAGCACCTGTCGTAGACGGGATTGGCGGGGCTCAAGTTCGACGCGAACGGTGTGTTGAGCTGCAGACATGGCACGCACTCCTGACGAGGTGCGCACAGCCTGCAGACCGCGCGTCTCAGCAAATGAGACAGATCACTTGCCGCGTTGCTCGTGCCAGTCCTGCAGTGCTTCCGCCGCCGCTTCACGGCCGATTTCGATCAGCTCCGAGGCACGCCAGAACTCGTAGAACATGGCGCTGTCGCGCGGCACGCGAATCACGATGTCCGGTGGGTCCATCGCCAGCTGCATGCGCCCGAGCTGGGCTTGCATGGTGTCCAGCGAACGCGCCATCAAATCCACCAGCCCCGGCGAGGGCGGCACGGCAGGCGCATCACGGCGCTCGGCGAAGTTGGCCGTGATCGATTCGATGAAGGCGCTGACCCGCGCGCGATAGCCCTCGGCCACAGGCGTCGGAGTCGGCGCAGGCTTCGGTATGGATTTCGCGACCTGCATCCAGGGCCGATGCGGATTGATGGCATTGACCTCCACGGCCACCACCAGATCGGCATGCATCTGTCGCGTGGCCGCAATCGGTACCGGTGCCAGCAAGCCGCCATCCACCAGGTCGCGTCCGTTCAGACGATGTGGCGTGAACACCGCAGGGATGGCGATCGAGGCGCGAATGGCATCAAACAATGGACCGCGATTGAGCCAGACCTCGCGCTGTGCGTGCAGGTCGGTGGCGACGGCCGTGAACGGAATCGACAGGTCTTCAATCGCGTGTTCGCCCACCAGCTCACGCAGCACGCCGATGATCCGCTCGCCACGGATCAGGCCCGGCACACCGAAACCGAAATCCAGCAGACGCAGCACGTCGCTGCGCTGCAATGCGCAGATCCAGTCGCGATAGTTGCCGAGGCTGCCCGCCGCATGGATACCGCCGACCAGCGCACCCATCGACGATCCGGCGATGCCGGCGATGCGGAAGCCCTCGCGCTGCAGGACCTCGATCACACCGATATGGGCAAGCCCACGCGCACCGCCGGAACCCAGCACCAATGCAACGCTTGGCGCACTCGCTTCAAGCATTGGCATACGCGGCCAATGCCAGTTGCAACAGAATGCGCGCTTCCTGCCGAAGGGAAGGCGGCGAAAGCACTTCCGCATCCGGTCCGTATTTCAGAATGTCCATCAGCAACTCACGTGGATGGCTGTAGGGGAGTTTCAATTCGTAGCGACCATCCGACAGGAATCGACCTTCCTGCTTCGAGTGCCAGTGTTCGTCGGCAACCCAGCGCGCCGCATGGGCGGAGAACACGATGGTGGCCACCGCCTTGGGCGTCCCGGAAAAAATTCCGTAGCTGGAACTCAGGTGCTGCTTGAGTTCCTCCTCGGCAACATCAATGGCCGTGTCGTCCTGGCCTTGCGCCTGTCGGATTCGATCCAGCGCAAAGCTGCGCAAGGCCTCGCGATCATGATCCCAGGCATCCAGATACCAGTGGTCGCGATAATGCGTCAGCCGTTGCGGCGAGACGCGGCGTTGCGTCAGGGTGTCGGTGGATCGGGCGCGGTAGTCGAAACGCAGTCGCTTGCGGGCCAATACGGCACTGGCAACCGGTCGGAAGCTGGTCTGTTCCTGCGCCCGACTGCCATGACCCAGAACGCGAATGCGGTCCAGCGGCCACCGTTTGCCGCCTGCCTGCTCCGCCAGCAGGCTGTCGATCCGGCCACGCAGCGGCTCCAGCGCCTCGGCCAGCAAACCCGAGCCTGCACCGGTCCGCGCCAGCAACTGTTGCGCGGCAAGCAATGCGTGCAGTTCGTCGGCACTCAGCCATAGCCCCGGCAGTTCGAAGCGATGCCCCTCCCCGGAGGCGTAATAGAAACCCGCTGGATCGTCCGACGACTCGAGCGGCGCCCCCAACTGATCACGCAGGAACGCGACATCGCGATACAGCGAGGCGCGCGAACATTGCAGTTCTTCCATCAGTCGCGATGCGGGCAGGGGATAGCGCGCCTGACTGAGCAGGCGATGCAGGGTGTGGATGCGTTCGATCTGGCGCTTTTCCATGGCGGCATTGTGCCTCAAGGCGCGCACAACGCTGGCATGTCATGCGCGGCTTAACCGGCCTCTAACCGCCTGCAAACTAGCCTTTTGCGCATGCCTTCCGTGTCTCTCCCGATGCGCCCACGCGCCCTGCCGTTTGCCAGTGACGCACCGATTCCCGGACTGCGCCGCAAGGCGGTGCTCGGGAGCGTGCTGATTCAGGTGGTCATCGGCGCGTTCGTCCTCAGCCAAGTGAATCGACTTCCACCTGGCGCGACGGACGACACACCACTGCAAGTCGAGTGGATTCCGGCCACGCCGGTCCAGCCACCGGTATCACCGCCACCGCCGTCCACGCCGAAACCGGCATTGCCTGCCCCGCTGCCACGAACGCCCGTGGCAAGTGAACCGGTCGCCGAGGTCGCGCCCTCCGCGCCGATGGAGACCGTCGCAAGGCCTCGTCTGCAGAATCAGATATCGGCCTGGGCCCAACCGACCGCGCCGACCCCCTCACCGCGCACCGAGCGCTGGCGCGGTCAACCCTTGCCGCGCTTGCCAGGTCGCGAGGAGGCCTTCGTCGAAGGCATCCACACCCGTGATCGGCCCTCGCCACAACAA
>Ga0209066_10007283_pt1 | contig 11022 bp, 8 predicted proteins | sample All_14_2_FD_187198 | JGI IMG/M metagenome (GOLD analysis project Ga0209066, IMG submission 187198) | Freshwater microbial communities in response to fracking from Pennsylvania, USA - Allegheny Zone_MetaG_DW_15 (SPAdes) (version 2) ... | reverse complement strand
CCACTGAGGACATGGGCACTGCCGAACGGCACCCCCTGTTGGAGCAAGACGTGGAGCAGCGGGTAATCGGTGGCGATTCCCAGCAGCATGGCGAGAGCGAGCCACAGCCCTGCGCCCGGCGCCGGCGGCAGGCGGACGCCGCCCAGCTGCAGCAGTTGCCGGAGATAGTCCCCGATGACCGCCGCATTCATCTTCGATGTGCCTTGGTGGCGATCGTGAAAGGTGATCGGCACTTCAGTCACCCGCAGGTCGACCTCGGCGGTCGCCAGCAGTTCGAAACCGATCTTGAAGCCGCTGACCTGGCGGCCGAGGCCGGCCAGCCGTTGCCGACGCACAGCGAAGAGACCGGCCATCGGGTCGCTGACATCGGTAAACAGCCGGGCGGGCAAGGTCGCCAGCTTCGACGAGATCTTCCGCGACAGCGGCCATCCCGGGATCGACCCGCCTTCGACGTAGCGGCTGCCGATCGTCATATCATGGCTGTCGGCAAGGAGCGGCGCGATCAGGCCGGGGAGGGCCTCCGGCGGATGGCTGAGATCGGCATCCATCACCACCACGTATTCGCCTGCGGCGGCCCTGGCCCCGGCCATGACCGCTCCGGCCAGCCCGTCATCAAATTCGCGCCGCACCAGACGGACGGGATAGTCTGCCTGCCACGCCATGATCTCGTCACTTGTGCCGTCGGTCGACTGGTCATCGACAAAGACGACCTCGAGATCGATGGCGTGCATGTCACGGACCTTGAATATCCGCTCCAGCAACGGATCGATATTGCCGGCTTCGTTCAGGGTGGGGACGATGATGGAGACAATGGCCATGCGCAACCAGGAAGTTCGGGTTATGGTGCCCTCCGGCGCAGGCCTAAATAGCTGCCGGAACGAGCGCACGGAGTATACAGGAATTCCCTGGCTATTCCCATAAGTATATATTTCAAAACATGTTTTGAAAAATCGCCGACGTCAGGCCCGGTCGTCGGCAAATATCAATCAGGGCAAAATAAGTTCTTGACGGCGGAAACCGCATATTGTACTAACTGACTGATCAGTCAGTTTAGAGGTGGGAGCAGTCAAGATGCCGAAGAGATCCAAGAAAAGCACAATCCTGTCGATGGCGACGATCCTGTTCGCCAGCAAGGGATTCACCAACACCTCGATGGCCGAAGTCGCCAGCATGGCCGACATCGCCGGGGCGACGATCTTCTACCACTTCAAAACCAAGGAAGATCTCTTCGTTTCCGTCCTCGAGAGCGTCAAGACCGGTATCGTCAAGGAGTTCTCCCACTACTTCCAGGGAGAGCAGTTCCCCTCGGGGCTCGAGATGCTGCTCGGCGCCGTCGCCTCCCATCTGCACCTCGCCACCGCCAACCGGGAATGGTTTCTCCTGCTGAGGCGCCATTACACTTACGAACTGGCGGTGGTCAATCCGGTCTGCCGAAAATACCTCGAAGACATCTACACCTGTCTCGTCGACATCTTCGAGAAAGCCCTCAATCTCGGCCAACAGGACGGCTCGATCAGCCAGGGCCTGTCGACCCGGAAGACGGCCCTGATCATCCTCGCCATGGTCGACGGCATCATCCAGCTGGAAAGCAACAACCTATACAATGCAGGCGCTCTCTACGGCGAGCTCATCGCTTCCTGCCGTAGAATGGTGGAAAATAAACAATAGAATAGGTGGAGTGAATGCTGACAAAAATCTTTCCGTTCCTCAGTTGGTTGAAGGGGTACAACTCCGGCAGCTTCCGGGCAGATCTCCTCTCCGGTCTGACGGTGGCCCTCGTCCTGATCCCGCAGTCGATGGCCTACGCCCAGCTCGCCGGGATGCCTTCGTATTACGGTCTCTACGCGGCATTCCTGCCACCGATGATCGCCGCCCTCTTCGGGTCGAGCCGCCAGCTCTCCACCGGGCCGGTGGCGGTGGTATCACTGATGACCGCCGCCTCGCTGGCGCCGCTGGCCACCGCCGGCAGCGAGGGCTATATCGGCTACGCCCTGCTGCTGTCGCTGATCGTCGGCGTGTTCCAGTTCCTCCTCGGCGTCCTGCGCCTCGGACTCGTGGTCAACTTCCTGTCGCATCCCGTCGTCAACGGCTTCACCAACGCCGGGGCGATCATCATCGCCACCTCCCAGCTCGAGAAGATGTTCGGCGTCTACGTCGACGGCAAGGCCCATCACTACGAGACGATCATCGAGGTCTGCAAGAGCGCTCTCCACTATACCCACTGGTCGACCCTGGTCTTCGGCGTCGGCGCCTTCACCCTGATGTTCGTTCTCAAGAAGATGGCACCGAAGGTCCCCAACGTCCTCGTCGCCGTCGTCCTGACGACGGTCATCGCCTGGGCCACCGGTTTCCAGCATGACACCACCGCCGCGATCGACACCATCCAGTCGCCAAAGGCCAGGGAGATGATAGTTGCCTTCAATGCGGCAATGGAGGCCAAACCGGCCCTCGAGAAAAAACAGACGGATGTCGCCCTGGTCCTCGATGAGGCCAAAAAGGCCCATGACAACATGGCGATCCTCGACGCCGAGCACGAGAGCAACCGCATTCAGCTCGAAATCAAGGAAATCAGCTACAAGGCCGCCGAACAGCGCAAGGAGTTGCGGGACCTCCTGTTTAAGGCCGTGCCGGGGGACAATGGCAGCCTCGCCTTCTTCCTGGCGGGCGAACTGCAGGACGGCGCCAGAGATGACGGCCGGACCTGGCGGATCAGGGTCGGCAACAAGCCGATCAAGACCACAGAGCTGAAGATGATGGGCGGCGGCGCCGTCGTCGGCGAGATCCCGAAGGGACTGCCGTCCCTGTCGGTTCCCGCGATTGACATGCGGGCGATTTCCCATTTGCTGGCCAGCGCCGTCATCATCTCGCTGCTCGGCTTCATGGAGGCCATTTCGATCGCCAAGGCAATGGCCGCCAAGACCGGCCAGCGGCTCGACCCGAACCAGGAACTGATCGGCCAGGGACTGGCCAACATCCTCGGCTCGATGAGCAACGCCTACCCGGTGTCCGGCTCCTTCTCGCGTTCCGCCGTCAACCTCCAGTCCGGGGCGGTGACCGGGTTGTCCAGCCTCTTCACCAGCGCCACCGTCGCCCTCGTCCTCCTCTTCTTCACCCCGCTGCTCTACCACCTGCCCCAGTCGGTGCTGGCGGCGGTCATCATGATGGCGGTCATCGGCCTGATCAACGCCTCCGGTTTCATTCACGCCTGGAAGGCCAAGCGCTACGACGGGATCATCTCCGTCGTCTCCTTCCTGATGACCCTGGCCTTCGCCCCGCATCTCGACAAGGGCATCATGATCGGCGTCGGCCTTTCGCTTGCCGTATTTCTTTACAAGAGCATGCGCCCGACCGTCACCTCCCTCTCCCGTTTTGAAGATGAGTCCCTGCGCGACTCGGTGGTCCACGGTCTCAGGCAATGCCAGTACATCGACATGATCCGTTTCGACGGGCCGCTGTTCTTCGCCAACGCCAGCTACCTCGAGGACCAGATCTCCGCCCGGATGGAGAACAAGAAGGACCTCAAACATATCGTGATCGTCGCCAACGGCATGAATGACATTGATGCCTCCGGCGAGGAAGTGCTATCATTGGTCGTGGCAAACGTCAGGAGCGCCGGCATGGATATCTCCTTCAGCGGCGTCAACGAGACGGTCATGGAGGTCCTCGAGAGGACCTATCTGATCGAGAAGATCGGCCGGGACCATGTCTATTCAACGATGGAAAAGGCCATCTGTGCGGTGCATGAATCGGCCCACAGGAAATCGGAAGAGAGCCAGTGTCCGCTCACCAATGTCTGCTACATTGCCTAATACCGCGCACATCAAGGAGATTGTATGTCTGTCATAACCATAGTCGGGGCTGCATTCAGCAACAAGTCAGCGGTCATCCAGGAAGTGCCCGCCACATCCGGTTACCGCACGGTCGATGTCAACGAGATCATGGCCTTGGCCGGCAAGTCGTCGGGGATGAGCGAGGCCAAGATCATGGCCGCCTTCTCCGCCAAAACCTCGGTCTTCAACCGCTTCACCCATGAAAAGGAACGCTCGATCGCCCACCTGCGCCTGGCCCTGGCCCATATTTTGAAAGACGACCAGCTGCTGATCACCGGGCCGGTGAGTTTTCTGATCCCGGAAAAGATCACGCACATCCTCAGGGTGTGTCTGGTGGCCGATATCAAGTACCGCCTCACCGAGGCGATGCAGCGGCAAGGTCTGTCGGAGAAGGCGGCCCTGCAGCACATCCGCCAGCAGGACGAAGACCTCGCCGCTCTCCTGAAGATGCTGGACCGGGGCGACGACCCATGGGCCTCGACCCTCTACGACATCGTGGTGCCGATGGACAAGACCACTGCCGCCGATGCCGCGGCGCTGATCATCGACAAGGCGAAGAGCGATGTCGTCGCCAGGACCCAGCATTCCCTTGATATCCTCGATGACTTTCTGCTTGCCGCCCAGGTCGAGGTCAAACTGGCCCAGGAGGGGCACAATGTCGGAGTCGACGCCCGCAAGGGGCAGATCACCCTGACCATCAACAAGAATGTCCTGATGCTGTCGCGCCTCGAAGAGGAACTGAAATCGATCGTCGAAAAGGTGCCGGGAGTTACCGGGGCCGTCACGAGGATCGGCGAAAATTTCTACCAGCCCGATATCTACCGCAGATACGACTTCGAGGTGCCGTCCAAGGTTCTTCTCGTCGACGACGAGCGGGATTTCGTCCAGACTCTCTCCGAACGGTTGATCATGCGTGACATGGGCTCGGCGGTGGCCTACGACGGCGAATCGGCCCTGACCATGATCCAGGACGAGGAACCCGAAGTCATGATCCTCGATTTGAAGATGCCGGGCATCGACGGCATCGAGGTCCTGCGCCAGGTCAAAGCGACCAACCCCGATATCGAGGTCATCGTCCTTACCGGCCATGGTACCGAGAAGGACAAGGATATCTGCATGGAACTGGGGGCCTTCGCCTTCCTCCAGAAACCGGTCGACATCCAGTTGCTCAGCCAGACCCTGATCAAGGCCAACGAAAAGGTTCACAGCAAGAAAAACCGTCGTTAAACGAGTGAAGGACGCCGGTCGGCCAACAGGCCGGCGTTCCCCCCCGATCCGCAAAGGCCGGAGTCACGCATGACGATCATCGATCGCATCAAACCCGATTTTCTCCGAAGCCGGAACATCACCACCGGCCCCTTCCGCCAGATGTTCAACTACAGCAGGATCTGGCAATGGGCGATGCTGCTGACCTCGATCGTCACCCTGGTCCCGCTGGTCCTCATTACCGCCATCGATTACAACGTCACCCAGCAGTCGATCGAGTCGGAAAATCTGCTCCGGACCCTGCGGGTCGGCTCCAATGCCAAACGCACCATTGCCTCCTTTCTCAGCGAACGGCTGGCCGCCCTGACCTTCGTCGTCCGCGACAAGTCCTACGCGGAGTTGACCGACCCGGCAAAACTGGCCATTCTCCTCGACAACCTGCGCGAGAGCTACGGCGGCTTTGTCGACCTCGGGGTGATCAACAGCGACGGGGTGCAGACGACCTATGTCGGACCGTATTCTCTCCAGGGCAAGGATTACAGTGATCAGGCCTGGTGCTCCGAGGTGCAGGAGAAAGGCTTCCATATCAGCGACGTGTTCCTCGGCTTCCGCAAGGTGCCGCATCTGGTGATCGCCGTCAAGCACACCCTGCCCGACGGTTCCTGCTACATTCTGCGCACCGCCCTCGACACCGTGCAGTTCAACGAACTGTTGACCACGCTGGAACTGGGCGGTCGCGGCGACGCCCTTCTCGTCAACCGCGAAGGGATCATCCAGACCCCGACCCGCTACCAGCAGGACATTTTCGAGAAAATTTCCTACGCCATCCCGGAGTATTCAGATAACACCGAAATCAGGGAAGACAAAAACGAACAGGGGGAACCGGTCATCGTCTGTTCGTCCTATATCCCCGATTCGCCGTTTATCCTGATGATCATCAAGCATAAGAACGACATGATGCAGTCCTGGCATCAGACTCGTTTAAAGCTTATACTGTTTTTGGCAGTCAGCATTTCCGTCATTATTCTCGTCATCTTCGCTTTTTCGACCTATCTGGTCAACAACATGTACCTTGCCGATCAACGCCGTCTGATGGTCCTGCATGAAATGGAATACTCCAACAAGCTGGCTTCTATCGGCCGGCTGGCAGCCGGGGTGGCTCACGAAATCAACAACCCGCTGGCGATCATCAACGAAAAAGCGGGGCTGATCAAGGACCTGTTCACCTACACCGACACCTACGCGGCCGACACCAGGATCGTCGGTTTGATCGACTCGGTCCTCTCCTCTGTCGAACGCTGCGGCATCATCACCAAACGCCTGCTCGGCTTCGCCCGCCACATGGAGGTCACTCTCGAATCGATCAACATCGGCACAGTCATCAACGAGGTCCTCAGTTTTCTCCACAAGGAGGCGGAATACCGCAACATCACGGTGAAGGTTGATGTCGCCCCGAATATACCGGAGTTCCAGTGCGACCGCGGCAAACTGCAGCAGATCATTCTCAATATCGTCAACAATGCCTTCTCGGCGATGAGCGTCGGCGGCAAACTCGATATCACCGTACAACCCGAGTCTCCGGGACATATCGTCGTCGGGATCGCCGACAACGGCTGCGGCATGACCGAGGAGGAACTTGGCAAGATCTACGAACCGTTCTACTCAACCAAAACCAAGACAGGCGGCACCGGGCTCGGCCTGTCGATCACCTACGGCCTGGTCCAGGAACTGGGCGGCAAAATCAAAGTTGCCAGCACGAAGGGAGCGGGCACGACCTTTTTCATCAATTTGCCCCTGCAACCCCCTCAAAAAGCGGAGAAATAACAATGCGCATCCTACTTGTCGACGACGAAACGGAATTCGTCTCCACCCTGGCCGAGCGCCTGTCATTCAGAAACATGGAGGTCGACTACGCCACCAAGGCTGCCGAGGCCATCGAACTCGCCGCCCGAAAACCCTATGACCTGGCGGTCCTCGACATGAAGATGCCCGGCATCAGCGGTATCGAGTTGAAGGGGATGCTGGAAAAGCAGTGCCCGGGGATGAAGTACATCTTCCTGACCGGCCACGGCTCGGAGGAGGATTATCGCGCCGGATCTTCGGAGGCCAGCGGTTACCTGGTGAAACCGATCAATATCGACATCCTGGTCACCAGGATCAAAAATGCCTTGGAGGCAAAGTAAGCCCATGACCGTACAGTACGACAGTATCGGTGGGTCGGGACTGCAGTTTTTCGGCACGGTTTCCGCCTCCATCTCCCATGAATTGAAGAACGTTCTGGCGATCATCAACGAAAACGCAGGGTTGCTCGAAGATCTGACGTTTGCCGCTCGACGGGGGGCCCCTATCGATCCCGACAGGCTTGACCGGACAGTTCAGAATTTCACCAAGCAAATCCATCGCGCCGACGAAATTCTCAAGAACATGAACCGGTTCGCCCACAGTGTCGATCAGTTCGAGTCCCAGGTCGATCTCCACGACCTGGTTGTACTGGTGGCCAACCTGGCGGCGAGGAAGGCGGCCATGGGCAGGATCTCCCTCGAAACGACGGCGCCGGCCCAGCCGATCCATCTCACCTGCAATCCCTTTCTGCTCGAAAACCTGGTCTGGCTCTGTCTCGAACTGGCGATCGCCGCAACCGGCTCCGGCCGGACCCTGACCCTGACCCCGGAAAAGACCGCTTCGGCCATCCGGCTGCATATCGCCGGCATCGACGGTCTCAGCGAGACCCTGGCAATGCGGAATGCCGCCGGAATCGAGGCGATCCTTGCCGCCCTCGGGGCCGAAATGACGACCGATCCGGCCGGACACACCCTGACCCTGTCTCTGGCATGATTGGATTTTTGCGGTATGGAAAGAGAAAAGGCAAACCACCACAAAGGGGAACGATATGTCTGAAAAAATTCTGTTGATCGATGATGAGGTTGATTTCCTGTCGGCGATGTCCGAGCGGATGAAGGCGAGGGACATGCAGGTGACGACCGCGTCTTCTGCCAAAGAAGGGCTGGAGAAGGTCACCGCCGGCTCCTTTGACGCCGTCATCCTGGACCTGGCAATGCCGGAAATGGACGGTATCGAAGCCCTGAAGATCCTCAAGGAAAAGAATCCCGATCTCCAGGTCATCCTGCTGACCGGTCATGCCACGATCAAGCAGGGTATCGAAGCGATGAAGCTCGGCGCCCTCGACCTCCTCGAAAAACCGGCCGACATCAACGCCTTGACGGAAAAGATCAAGACCGCTCAGGCCAGAAAGATGTTGATCGTCGAGAAAAAGAACGAGGAGGCGATCAGAAAGATCATGGCTACCAAGGGCTGGTAGCCAAGATGGTAGGCAGGCGAGCCGAGGCCGGGGGCGTGATGCAGGAGGGAAGATCCCCGGAGGCTTCGGCAGGCCCGGCCTCCGGGGGGATCATTGATTCGACCTGCTATGACAGCAGGTTTCTGAAATAGGCGATCGTCTTCACCAACCCGTCCTGCAGTTGGATATCCGGATTCCAGCCCAACTTCTCCCGAGCCAGGGTGATGTCCGGCTTGCGCTGCATCGGATCGTCGGCGGGCAGCGGTTTGTGGACCAGTTCGGATCTGGAGCCGGTCAACGCGATGACCTGCTCGGCCAGCTGCCTGATCGTGAATTCGACCGGGTTGCCGAGATTGACCGGGCCGAGGAACCCATCATCAGTGTCCATCAGACGGACAAAGGCCTCGATGAGGTTGTCAACATAGCAGAAGGAACGGGTCTGCGAACCGTCGCCGTAGATCGTGATCGGCTGGTCCTGCAAGGCCTGGACGATGAAGTTGGAGACCACCCGGCCGTCGTTGGGGTGCATCCGCGGACCGTAGGTGTTGAAGATCCGCCCCACCTTGATCCGCAGCTTATGCTGGCGGTAATAATCGAAGAACAGGGTCTCGGCGCAGCGTTTGCCCTCGTCGTAACAGGAGCGGGTGCCGGTCGGGTTGACGTGGCCCCAGTAACTCTCCGGCTGCGGGTGGACGTTGGGGTCGCCGTAGACCTCGCTGGTCGAGGCCTGAAAGATCTTGGCGCCGACCCGCTTCGCCAGACCGAGCATGTTGATGGCGCCGTGGACACAGGTCTTGGTGGTCTGCACCGGATCGTGCTGATAATGGATCGGTGAGGCCGGACATGCCAGGTTGTAAATCTCGTCAACCTCGACATACAGCGGAAAGGTGATGTCGTGGCGCATGAGCTCGAAATGGGGATTGTCGAGCAGGTGAAGGATGTTGTTCTTGTTGCCGGTGAAGTAATTGTCGACACAGAGAACATCATGGCCATCATTGAGCAGGCGCTCACAGAGATGGGATCCGAGAAAGCCGGCCCCGCCGGTTACCAGTATGCGTTTTGCGGTCAGTAAGGTCATGGAGATGTATTGTAATTTACTACAGTTGAGGCCAGGCAGCCTTTTTGTCAAGCTGGCCGGTGGCAGGGTTCACGGCACGATTGGCAATCACACCACAGCCAAATCGCTGCCGCACCGCCCGATTCGACACCGTGCCTCGACGGACTGAGGCACGAAGGCTGATCGTGTCGAAGGGGAATTCGAGTTGAAGCTGTAGCAGAATTCTCCGGCAAATCAAGTTATTTTATCTCAAATCCGCCTCACCGGAATTCCCCCTTCCGTCAGCGATCATTTCCGGTACGACCGGTTCAGCGCACTCATCACCGCCTTGATCGAGGCAACGATGATATCGGTATCGACCCCGACCCCCCAGAAGCGGTTGCCGCCGGCGTCCTCAATCTCGATATAGGCCGCCGCCGTCGCGCTCTGTCCGCCGCCCAGCGCATGCTCATGATAGCTGCAGAGGGTGAACTCACCGGTCACCGATGCCTTCATCGCCGCGCAGAAGGCATCAAGCGGACCGTTACCGGAGGCATGGAGCGTCCGTTCGATGCCATCGACCAGCAGGTTGATCTCGACATCGGCAAACGAGGCCTTGTCGACGCTGTCAAAATGCCGTTTGACCGTGTTGAACGCTTTCAGGGCGAAAGGCTGCGACAATGACAGGTAGACCTTCTCGAAGGAGTCGTAGATTTCCTGCGGCTGCAGTTCCCGTCCTTCCTGTTCGGTGAGATCCTGGATGATCGCGCCGAACTCCGGCTGCATTTCCTTCGGCAGCTTGAAACCGAATTCCTTGTCCATGACAAAGGCGATTCCACCCTTGCCGGACTGGCTGTTGATCCGGATGATCGACTCGTAGGTCCGCCCGACATCGGTGGGATCGATCGTCAGGTAGGGGACCTCCCACAGGCCGGTTTCAGCCGCTTCGTACATCGTCATGCCTTTGTTGATGGCATCCTGGTGTGAGCCGGAGAAGGCGGTATAGACCAGTTCACCGGCGTAGGGGTGCCGCGGGTGGACCGGCAGATGGGTGACCCGCTCATAGACCTCCACCAGTTGATTGATGTCGTGCAGATCGAGACCGGGGTCGATCCCCTGGGTGAACATGTTCAGGGCCAGGGTGATGATGTCGACGTTGCCGGTCCGCTCGCCGTTGCCGAACAGGGTGCCCTCGACGCGCTGCCCGCCGGCCAGCAGACCAAGTTCGGTGGCGGCGACGGCGCAGCCGCGATCGTTGTGGGCATGAAGGCTGAGGATGATCGCATCACGCCGCGAGACCCTGCGACTGAACCACTCGATCTGGTCGGCATAGACATTGGGGCTGGCCAACTCGACTGTCGCCGGCAGATTGATGATCACCGGCTCGTCCGGTGTCGGCCGCCAGACATCCATCACGGCCTCGCAGATCTCCAGGGCGAATTCCAGTTCGGTGCCGGTAAAGCTCTCCGGCGAATACTCGTAACGGAAATGGGTCTCCGGATATTTCGTCTCCTCCGCCTTGATGAGCCTCGCCCCTTCGACCGCCAGGGCGATGATTTCCTTCCGGTTCATCTTGAAAACCGTTCGCCGCTGCAGGACCGAAGTGGAATTATAGAGATGGACGACGGCCTCCCTCGCCCCTTTGAGAGAGG
>Ga0209066_10007281_pt1 | contig 11022 bp, 8 predicted proteins | sample All_14_2_FD_187198 | JGI IMG/M metagenome (GOLD analysis project Ga0209066, IMG submission 187198) | Freshwater microbial communities in response to fracking from Pennsylvania, USA - Allegheny Zone_MetaG_DW_15 (SPAdes) (version 2) ... | reverse complement strand
GCTTATGCTCCACGCTTCCTTCCCACGCTCGGTCGCCCTCACGCAGTTGCGCTTCACTTCGTTCGCTGTGATCAACTTACGGCGGGACTTGCACCCGCAGGAGTGCGCCCATGCTGGGCGCACAAGCAAAAAGCGCCCGGTCTGCCAACCGAGCGCTTTCCTAACTGGGGATGGGAATCCCCTGTACATCTAGACAATGTCAGGTTACGGACGCGGCCAGCGTCTGTCAATCCCCCATTCCCGCCGTATTCATCGCACAGCCCCGAGCGAGGAGATCGCACGGGCAGACGAACCGGGAGATTGACAGAAATGCGTACGACGAAACGCTTCACGCCCCACATCCTCGAGCGCTATCGCGCATTGGGGCGCGGCACCGGCACCTTTGAGCGGTACATCCCCTGGCATCGAGTGAGCCGTAGCGACCCTGCAAGTCGGGGTCGGTCGCACTTGCTTATGTGGCGCGGACGCTACCGCGAGCTATTGAGCGACGGCGAGCTGATTGCATTCCTTTTTGCGACACGACTTCTTGCCCCCGGTGACGATCTACGCGAGCAATTTCCTCTCTCGCTCGGCACCGCCGTACACGAGTTGGCCGCGTACGACGCCCGATTTGCGTCCCTGAGCCATCCGGGAACCCTTGAAATTGCAGCCGAACTCGGCATTGGCCACCCGCAATGCCACGGAGACGGCCTGCACGCCCCCTGGGTCATGACCACCGACCTACTGCTAATGCGCCGGGCGGCAGATGGCAAGCGCTCGTTACTCGCTGTGGCCTGCAAGGACAAGGGGACGCTCAGTAGGCGTTCAGAGGAGCTTCTCCGGATTGAACAAGCGTATTGGTCAAGGCGCGGCGTGGCTTGGTTACTGGTCACCCCGCACCTTTATGAACCCCTTGTCGCGCAAACCCTGCAGCGCACTTGGCCCTGGGCGCTCGGCACGCCTGTCTGCAATCGTGCCCTCGAGCTTGCATGCGCAGCCGTGCATCAATGGTATGGGCATTCGCTGACATTCACGCTCCAGCGCATCACCGACGCACTGGGCGACAGTGACGTTGCCCAGCGGGCGCTGTGGCAATCCATCTGGGCAGGACGCCTCGCGGCGGACCTTCGACGAGGGTGGCGCCAGCACATCCCACTACATCTCCTGCCGCAAGCCGATTTCGACGCCCTCAACCCGATTCTCCGCGGGAGGTCAGCATGGATCTGATCCATAACGCCGCGATTCGAATCACGACTGGGCTGTTCGAGGGTCTCTACCGCGTTCTCCTCGACGAACCCAGTCTTGGCAAGACTGCCCTGATCAGACTCGATCCGCCCCACGAGACCAACTCCAGGTCACGCGGCGGGAGGAAACGCCTCCCACACACAAAGACTCCGCGCAAGAAGGCGCGCGCTCCGCTCCTGGCGACTGTTCTCTGGCTCGACCGAGATGAACTGCTCAACCAAGGGGATTCAGGCGAGGCGTTCAACGTGGAGTTCGAAATGCCGAATACCCCCGCGCGCGCCCTGAGCGAGAGATCAGCAACGCATCATCGCAATCGTCAGATCGCCGCAGCGCCATTCCTTGACGTGACGACCTTGCGGGATGGGCTTCTGAGCGAGAGCGGCATCGCGAATCTGATCAAGGATGCGATGAAGGCCAGCGGGCTCGGCCGATCGGCCGTCTACACCATATTCTCGCTGCTCTGCCGCTACGGGTTTTCTGAGCGCAGTCTGACACTCGGTTTTCTCCGCTGCGGCGCCCCGGGCAAGCCTCGGCCCTGCGATCCAGAAGGTCGCAAGAAGGCCGGCAGAAAGACCACCAAACAACGAGTTGCTCGCGCGTACGGGATCCTTCTTCCGCCCGACCAACCGGGGACAAGCGCGGAATGGCGAGCCCTCATCCTAGCGGCGGACAGAAAGATCCCCACCCCAAAGCCTCCAATGTCGCAGCGGGTCACACAGATCATCGATAGTGCCTTCGTGAAGCGCTATCACCAGGCGCCCGACGGGACGCTGGTGCCTGCCGACCTTGAGCGCGGGAGTTATCCCAACCGCAGGCAGATACGGCAGGTGCTCGAAGTCGGAATTCCCCGGCTGCAGCGGTTCATCGACGCCACGACCAAGGGCCACTACCAACGCGCCCTGCGAGGTCTGCGGGGGTGTAGTCGGCAGGGGGTTGCCGGGCCGGGGCACACGTGGGCGATCGACTCCACCGTCGGCGACATCTACCTGCGCTCGTCGGTCAATCGTGCATGGATCATCGGGCGCCCCATCGTTTACATCATCGTCGATGTCTGGTCGACAGCCGTCGTTGGCTACTACGTGTGCCTCGCGGGACCAAGTTGGGACATGGCAAAGCTCGCCTTGTTCTGCGCGGGATCGGACCCCGCACTAATCGGGGATCTTTGGGGCTATCAGCCCCTGTTCACACTCAAACCGGCGCCCTCGTTATGCGCGCGACTCTTGTGTGATCGCGGGGAATATCTGTCTCAGGCCGCCAAGCAGACCGGTATCGAACTGCTTCCGAGCGAGAGCTATACGCCCCCATATCGGCCCGACATGAAGGGGCTCGTCGAGGTCCTCCATCGAATCGCCAAGGATAAGCAGTACCCCTTTACCCCCGGAGCGATCGATGCACGCAGGGTGGAGTACGAGTTACGGCGGTTCAACCCCAATGAGGCGGCCCTCACTGTTCGCGAGTTCGTGCACCTGCTCGATGTGCATTTCACCGAGTACAACCTCGCAGCACCTCGGGATGGTGATCTCGATGCGCACATGAAGGCTGACGGTGTCGCTCCGTGCCCTGCAGGCCTGTGGCATTGGGGGCACGAAGTCGGGATTGGATACCGCCGAGCCGTCTCGAAGACCGACCTGGTTACGGAATTGCTACCGAGCGCAAGTGCGCGAATCAGGCGCAACGGGATCTTTTTCGCGGGGCGTCACTACGAATCCGAGTTCGCAGACGATGCCCAGTGGTCTTCAGACGCTCGCGCATTCGGCGGCTGGAACATCCCGTGCAACTATTTCCCTGGATCTGTATCGCGTCTCTGGACGCCTAAACCAGACGATACCGGGTTGCTCGAACTCATGCTCGCTGACCATTCGACCGCTTCCCATGAACTCACGATGGACGAGGTCGCGGATGCCGAGGCGTTCTACAGGATCGATGCGCCGGACCGCGAACACCAGCGCAATCTGAAACTGCTCTCGGGCCGAGCGCGGCGACAGGAAATCATCGCCAGCGCAAAACGGCTCACCGCCGAGGCGGTTGAACACGCTGGCGGGCCAATACCAACCATGACCGAAGCGCGGGAGCTGGAGCGCTCAACCAGCCCTGTCCCCCCGTCAGCCCCAATCCAAGAAAGTGGGCATCTTCCCATTGACGGGTATGACGAAACCTATCTGGACACGATGCGCCAGATCCTGGAGGGGATGGACCACGCAGAGGGCCATGATGAGTAGAGCAGACTCTGAAAGCCCATATGCAGGGAACATTCTGATCGAGGGGCTTGGCCCCATCCTCACGCGACAGGAGGCGTATCGCGCCCTGATATACCTACCCACCCCGCCACAGAACGCCGCGGACATCCCGCACCACCTCAGACTGCATCATCTGTTGTCGCTGCGCGATCTCCATATTCCAAGTGGCGAGAGTGCGCGCGTACAGCAAACGGTTGATCTGATGACCCGACAGGGTTACCGATACCGCGACCCCACCCAAGCAAAGACGTGGGGCCACGTCGGCGGGGAACACGGGGCGCACAAAACAGCTCGCGCCCCGGCAATGGCCGCACTGGTCGTCGGCCATTCCGGCACGGGGAAGACGGAGTCGATCCTGCGCGCGTTGAACTGCTACCCAACGCAGGTGATCACACACGCCAGTTTCCCGCGGCTTGTTGGCGAGCACCACCAGATGGTCTCGTTAAGTGTGGATGTACCTGCGAGCGGACGCAGCGCAGACCTGGCTGCTAATCTGATGACAGCATGGGACATTGCCATGGATAAGGCGGGTCTCGGTCCGAGCATGCGCTTTGCAACCAACCTTGCGCGCGAGCGACGCGATGGCCAGCGAATGTTGGATGAGTGGAGGCAGGTCGCCCTCTCACACTTTCTGGGCATCCTGCATCTCGATGAAGTACAGAATTTCTTCAAGCTTGCGACCCTCAAGCGGCGGCGTAGCAAGCTTGACGAAGGTGCAGAACTCTCCATCGTCGAGGACCAGTGCCTGCGCTGGATTCTCACCCTTCTCAACACCTGGGAGATCCCCGTCATCCTGTCTGGCACACCCGATGGCGTCGGGGCCTTGACCAAGCGAATGAGCACGATCCAGCGCATCGTAGGCGGTGGCTATCACCACCTCTCACCGTTCAAGAGCCCGGACCACCCGGATTTCAAGGACCTCTTCTTCAGGCAGCTTCTGCGGTACCAGTACGTCAAGCATCCGGTGTCGGATCCTGACGCATTGCGTCATCTGGTAATCGAGCTGACCGCCGGCGTGCCGCGCCTGATCGTCGCACTGTGGTTTGCTGCGCACCGAGTGGCGCTCGAACGCACGGACGACAGCCTGCGTTTGGAGGACTTTCAAAAGGCCGCCTCCCGTTATCTCGCGCCGGTACAAACCGCTGTAATCGCGCTCAGGAGCGGAGACCCAACAAAGATGATGCGCTTCGAAGATCTGATGCCGTTTGACGACGGTTTCTGGGCGACCCTCTGGAGTGCCTCATGAAAATCGTGATCGGCTTCAACGCGCCCTCGGCACGAACAGGCACCAGATAGGTAATCCACACACCGACACCGTGACCAGTGGCCGTCGCCCACAAGCGGACATCGTCATGATCGCTGGGGCTCGCTCCTCAAACCCGCCATCTGTTCAAACGCTTGGCGCAGCGACATGCCCGCGATCCTCAAAGCAGCTTCGAAGCGCTTCAGCTCTACACCCGATCTCTGAATCGCCTCGGAGATCGGGAGATCCTCCATGTAAAACAACCTCACTGCCTCGAGCAGTGGCTCATCAAGGTCGGGCAGCCCCATCGCGGCAAGCCGCGCCTTGCAGGCTTCCCGCTGGACCTCCTGCCTAGGAAGAAAGGCTGCGTAGAGCCCTCTATTTCTTACATAAGCGCGAGCAAGCCGTGACCGCCCAATACGGCTCCGCCGCACCTCAGAGTTCTCGACCTCAGTTTCGGAGGGACAGGACGCGAACAACTCAGCAACATCCTCTTCGCGATCCGCAACAGAGATCGCGAGCGCCAACAAATAACCGGGACCATAGAGTTTTGAACGACCGAGGAAACCGCTCAGGCTACCTGATACAGACTCCTGAGCCGTCCTGCAGAATCCAGGCACGACTTCCCGCATCCATACTGCGGAAAACCGATCCTCCAGCCTAGCCTGAATCTCGGTTTGTGCCCCGAGTGCGCTCGTGACATCCATCTCGCTCACCAGCAGCTTCTTGAGCCGGGCATATGCAATTGAGCTGGATATTGAACACTGATTCTCACCCAGATCAGTGTAGGTCTGCTGGAAATAGCGCTCGCTGTCCCGCAAAAGGCTGCTGACACGATAGGGCTCGCGATCCAATGCTTCCGAAGGAAGCGTCTGCACGATATCCACGTCGACGTAGTGCCTCAAGCCAGCGCCATGCTTCAAACACTCATAGGCGCCACTGAGTTGGTGCGATCGCCGCCAGTAGCTAAGCCCATGAAACTGCAGATCCTCCAAAACACAATCCGGACAGAGCGACACAAACGGTCTGTGAGGTTGGATCGTCTGCGCGAGGGATCTGTCACGCAGGCGCCCCTCCGCATCCAGCCATTTTCCGAGGCGCAGAACGATCCACCAGGGGAAGAGGGTGTGATGCCTCACGAAATCTCTCGGGTCTCGTTGCACCAGGAACGCGATTAACCCGACCGTCGAGCCCACCCTTGAAGTATCGATTCCCGCGACCCTGCGCACGTTCTTTATGGCATCGGCGCTTTGACGAGCGCCCAATCCATTCAGCCGAATCGTTCTTCCAAGGATGCTCCGCTCGATCTCGTCGGGCATTGGCTGTGGCACGACAATCACGGTTCTGCCCTCCCGCCCCTGAGTGCGCTCAAGGAGCGAATGACCGTCGATAGCGCTCGCGCATGCGTCGCACTTCCGTCCCAGACTCGAGCGAGTGCGCTGATCAACTCATCGTTCTGACGAACCATCTCCGGTGTGACGCCGCCGACATGGCGTTCGACGTACAGGCACACTTCTTCCAGCAAGCGCGAGCGTCGAAGCCCATGCCCACTGAGAATTCTGCTGACCTGCGGCTGACTGGCCCCCACTGCCTTGGCAATTGCACTTTGCGAGATATTCCGCTCCCGGCAGATCTCAGCCGCTCGGAGAACGCGCGCTTGATCGCTCTGTTCAATCATACGTTTCGTATTGTTTTACGCATAAGCGCATACTAGTCCACAAGTGCACGTCGGCGCCAAGCTTCTTGCTCGAATCTAGGACTGAGCACTTGTTCAACGGACGCCACTCGATCAACAAACAGCCCGGGATTCGCAATCCCCTGACGGGGGACCGCGTCAGTAGCCGATCAAGTCTCCCAAAGCACCTTGCGGTGCCCGCCATGCAAGTACGTGCTCGATGACTTTGCGGGTACGGGGAAGGCGGTCAAGCACACGCAGCTTGGGTTTAAGCGCGGGGACCGCTTGATAGAGTTCCCACAGCAGGACTCGCTGTCGATCACGATGAGATGCAAGCTCAACGGCAGCCCTGCTAACAGCGGCGCTCAGGTCCGCGTCCCGCCGGAGCCAAATCGAGCCTCCACCGACATTGCTCGCCCGCGACACGGGTGCGGGCGTATGAGCCTGGAGCCATTCACGATCGTTTCGGTACAGCCACGCGTAGGTTGCAGGTGCCAGGCCACGCATGACTTTCACGCCACTTCCACCATAATCGCCAAGCAGGCGCTGCCAACACCGGCGATGCTCATCCCGAGCCCGGCGCAGGCGTGCCTGCCTCCATCGTTCATGGAGGCCAATCTCGGTGAAGAGCATTCGGGTGACGGATTCGACGGACACGCCGGTCGCAGCCGCGGCCGAGAGCTTCTCTTCCCCACGCTCCAGCAGCTCAACGAGGTGCTTTCGCATTCCAGGCTGCAGCTTCTTCGGACGTTTCTTGACCGTATAGCCTGCAGTAGCGGCCCACACCATGGCAGTCGTGACGTCGACGCCAATTGATCGTGCTGCCTCGCTCACCGAAGCGCCCGCTGAGTGAAGAATGGAGATCAAGCGCTCCCTTCGCGGGTCTCCCTCCAATTCGGATGCACCGCGGATGCTCGCGTTCCGCGCCACCTGCAGGTCCGTTTCACTTGAGGCGTAGGCCGTGAGAAATGACTGCGCGTTTCCGAAAAGCCAACTCACGACCGTCAGGTGCCAGAGTGGATGCCCCCCTGAACGTGATGAGCTGAATATTCGCTCCAGCCGTAAGTAGGCTTCTTTCTCGGTTGAAGGCAGAGCGTTCAACTCCGGCAACTGCCGAAATGGCTCCACGCAGTCAAGATAGTCGCGCAAGAGCCCTGACCACCGAATGCTCCCACCAGCGGTGCTCCAGCCGCGCTCCGAAAACTGCCGTCGATAGCACTGCTTCAGGCGCGCAACATCAAGCCTGTAATCCTGCCCGGACCCGACCAAGCCTCGGATGAGTTGCTCGAGTCGGGCTGACGATGACTCGATTCGCTCGGCCTGCTGGGCGACGCTCGGAGGAACAGGCATCAGCAGATCCTCGCGCGGGAGAGTCCATCGGAACCGCTCGACACCCGTGGACTTCAGCTTGCTCTGGCGCAGAAAAGCACCGTGGTCCGGACACCACCACACCCCTGGATGTTGGTGCCTCGTATGCCAGTAGGCCCAGCCATGCTCTTGGATGTCTCGCGCCATGCAGGCGACACAGGCCTTGAGGGGGTGATTCGCACGAAACCTGCTGGTGAGCAACCCCATTCGAAACTTGAGATGGGCGATGCTCCCAGTGGCCATATCCTCCACGGCGGCCAGCTCGGCTCGATCGGACATGAAGTGTCGGTAGAACGCCAGCAGTGTCCGCTCACGCGCGAGTTCGTGCGCATTTCCAAGGCGCCCACCCGTGCGCGAGGCAAAGTCTCCGAGGTGCCCTGGCAGATCGTGCTGCGTGCCACGACGGCGGTCGCCGAACAGCAACGAGGCCGTACGCCCAGCATCCGGTGATCCCCAGAGAACATGGATGCGGCTGACGAGGCTGAATAGCGTCTCGTCCGGTAGCCAATCGAGGACAGGTGCCCACGGAAAGAGGTCTGCCTGCTCAGTCATCATTCGATCCGATCACCCAGCGTACGCAATGGACGTCGTAACAGCCACCCAATCGATGCCCACGCTGTAGAGCACCAACCCGCCAAGCGAGCCCCGACGCCAGTCACCACTGCCGATCACGGCCGCACCGCCGTCAGGCGAGTACGCAGGCGGATGCCCCTCAACCGCCGCTCATCAGGTTAGGACAAGCTCACCATGAAGAAAGCGCGGAGGCTTCGCCCCCTTCCGGGCCACAACTCATCTGCCTCTGACATCAGGCGCAGGACCCCAAGAAACCTCTGGTGAGCCCGAACGGATCAGCGCAGCGATAGCAATCGAGCCCACTCTGCCTTGCCAAACCTAGCGCAGCGAGTAGGTGAGGCCCAGTCTGCCGGACGCTACGCCAAAAGATGCAGAGCGAACACATGACAGCCAGAATCCTAGGGCGCACACCAAGCTCACAAATCATCACATCCAACCCGACGCCCGCTACCGCCTTCACCGCTACACTTCTTCGTTCCCCCCCCTACTTGCCGGATACCCTCGATGCGCACCACCCTCGCGCTGGACGACGAGCTTTTCATCAAAGCCCAAGCACTGACGGGAATCACCAAGAAGTCCGAGTTGGTGAAGGAGGCCCTGCGCGCGCTGATCCAACGCGAAAGCGCTCGCCACCTTGCGCTCCTCATGAGCAGCGAGCCGCAGCTTGGTGATGTACCGAGACGCAGAGAACACGCTTGACCGCCTTCTCGGCAGAAGGAACGGTTTGCGGCCCGGCTCTCGCTCGTTCATGACCTCACGCAACTGAACTGGATACCTCAACCCTCGGGAAACGCTTGACGCAAAGCGCCACATTGCAGGAACGCCCGGCGACATCATGCGCGCCGTGCCCAAACGGAATACGGTGCCGGAGTTGATCGTCAATCGGCTACTACATCGTCTCTTTGCTGCTCACCGTTCTCGGGCTGCTCCTGATCGCCGCGTCCTTCAGCCATGAAGTTAGGGGAGAACTGGGCAAACTTGGTGAGCACACCGGCCAACGTGCGTCGGGCGGGCCGAATCCGGATTTCATCGCCCTCGCGCTCGATCTCAAGGTCGATGTCGGTGCGCTCATAGGCCAAATCGGCGGGAATGCGAACGGCTTGCGAATTGCCGTTCTTGAACGCGCGTGTGATGTGCATCGGCGTCTCCGTCACGGATGTACAGTATTTGCACTCTAGGTCAGGCCTGATGCGATAGTCGATACTGAATACCCTGCTCAGCTTGGTCGGGCGCTTGCAGGTGAGTATTCAGTCGGCACGATGGAGGCTTACCCTGTGAGTCGGGCAGTCGGAGATCCGCGAGCGCAGCGGGCTGTGCTCACAGTGACCGATTGCAGTGTAAGCAATACCAGCAGTGCCAGTCTCACTCTCCCGGCCGTCCTTGCCCGGTCGGGTGAATACGGTCGCAGCCAGTTCGCCGCGTTCCAGCAGGAGGCTGGAGGTCTCGGATCGGCAATGACCGGCGGTTGATATGCCTGGAGCAAGTATGTTCAAGAGGCCGCATAACTCCGAAACTTGCCGGATGGCCAACGGAAGCAACTCGGCCTCAGCTGCCGGTGGCTTTATGGCGCAGTCAGGCAACAATGTGCCGGTCACCTGCCGTTCGAGCGCCGGGAGACGGCGAACGGCGGCTTCTCCATCCTGCCAACTGGAAGTATCGACCCTGAGCAGACCATCGAATCCTGCGAAAGCGGACTCTCAACGCCTGAATTAAGCCGCGCTGCGAAGCAACGTCGGCTTGAATGAATTGTTAGGCCGCGGCCAGATTAAGCTTGGGTGTCGGGCTTATCGCGAATTCACCACCGCCAGATATAGAAGCCGACCGTGAGAACAATGCAGGCCAGAACAAATGAGATGCTCGCTAATCCCGGACGCAAAAGAAAGCTCTTCCGCGGGTGGCTGGGATTGTAGTAAACCTTGACTCTACCTGACGCATTTGTTCTCACTTGCCTTGGCACGGCATGCGCGACGCCCTTGAGTGCACCCGAAGCGGAAATCTTCCAGATGGAGATCTCCCTACCTTCATAAGGCTGACCATTCACGTTGTACCTGTATAAAGCCGAAGGTACGTAGTCTTGCCTGCTGGCAACTAGCTCTGGGCCTCCTAGGGGACGAACCCCAATGTGAAGTAGCTCGCCTTCCACGTGTGGCCACGCACGCACCTGGAGTGCGTGCCACAAGGTACCTACAAGAACTATGAGCACATAGAAGGTTGCCCAGAAGTGGATGCCCTCCAACTCCTTGCGAAGGGCTAAGTCGAGCATGCGCTGAAGGTATTCGGCCATTTTTTTGATGCCTAACTTTGTTTTCTGGCGACAGTTCTACCGCATAACATCGGAATGCCTGATAACTTGTTCTGCAAGCTTCTGTTTAGAAGCAGAAACTACGAGAAGCACAGAATAAAAAGGCAGGAAATGCAGCAGTCGACAGCGTCGCGGGTCGATGCTACCGGTCTGCATACAGACCGTTAGCATGCCGCCTCACTCGGGTGACCGCTATCCGGATTGGGTGGCCAGTGACAGCTTCTGGCCGATAGTACGCTGTGGGCATCTTCCCCGATAGCCGCCGCACGCCACGGGCTCAAGAATCAGACTCCGATCAACAGCAAGGAGTCTGTCATGGAAACCCGAGAACATCCGCATCGGGAAGCCTGGAACAAGGGGAAGCTGGTGGGCCAGAAGGCACCGCTCAAACCCAAGGACA
>Ga0209066_10007280_pt1 | contig 11023 bp, 10 predicted proteins | sample All_14_2_FD_187198 | JGI IMG/M metagenome (GOLD analysis project Ga0209066, IMG submission 187198) | Freshwater microbial communities in response to fracking from Pennsylvania, USA - Allegheny Zone_MetaG_DW_15 (SPAdes) (version 2) ... | reverse complement strand
TTTTCACCTCCCCCCTTGAGGGGGCGGTCGATCAGCAAAGCTGATCGGGCGGGGGGGACAACGCCAACTGCCAAGCCATGCCCTCATACCCCCTCCCAACCCTCCCCCTCAAGGGGGGAGGGCTTTAGCAACCCGCAAGATAGTCATGAGCTCTTCACCCGCTTTGTGAAGCTGATCGAGGAGGGGAAATGATGATGGCAAAGCGTCGCATTCAGTTCGCTTGGCAAACAGTACAAGATTCCATCTTGTATGTTTTACATGATCAGTTCACGTCTCAAAATTATAGATTTATGGGCCTCGGCGACTTAGAAGCGAAACAAAAGTTCCCGCACAACGCAATTGCACTTGCGATAAGTGATTTAAAAAAGAAAGGCTTGATAGAAGGCAAAGGCGAATCTAACGCCCTCGGCTCCATGTTTCAGATCAATCACCTGTTACGGAATATGGCGGAATACGCGCTAACAAGCTCCGGCGTTGACCACGTTAATGATTGGACCGACCAATACTATGAGCAGGTAGGAGAATCTCTTGGTTACGAAATTCTCGATGGCGACACTAATGATTCCGATGACAAAATAGATGATGAAGCCGATGATTGGCAGCCTCTACCAATCGATAGAGCTGATCCTGAAACCGCCGAGACAATCGAGAAGATCGAAGAGGCTTTGATAGCCGTCCGGCAGGACAATGGGTATTCCGAGAAATTCCCTGAAGAACGTGACTATGTTGTCCAGAATTTAGGCCTAGCCGTCGATTGGCTCCGCAGCGAAAAGACCATTCTCATTCTAAAGACGAGAGCCTGGATTTTAGAACCCCTGAACCAAGCAGCAAGGCGATTTGGTCCGAGTGCCGTCGGCCTTGCCGTCACTACGGCGCGCGAGCTTTTCGTGGCATGGCTAAAAAAGAAATTGTTAGGCGGCTGACACATGCCCAAACGCACAGACATCAAAAGCAATCGCACCATCGGCGCGGGGCCGACCATTACCCTTCCCTTCACCTCCCCCCGTGAGGGGGAGGTCGGAACGCGCAGCGTTTCGGGTGGGGGGGCTTCTTCGAAAAAATCCTGTTCCTCATTGCGCCGCTTACCCCCCTCCCAACCCTCCCCCTCAAGGGGGGAGGGCTTTTGCGCCCCATCTCTTTCAAGCGCCGAGATCATCTGACCCATGCCCAAACGTACAGACATCAAAAGCATTCTCATCATCGGCGCGGGGCCCATCATCATCGGGCAGGCCTGCGAGTTCGATTATTCCGGCACGCAGGCCTGCAAGGCGCTGAAGGCCGAGGGCTATCGCATCATTCTGGTGAACTCGAACCCCGCCACGATCATGACCGATCCCGATCTGGCCGATGCGACCTATATCGAGCCGATCACGCCGGAAATCGTCGCCAAGATCATCGAGAAGGAGCGCCCCGACGCGCTCCTGCCGACCATGGGCGGACAGACCGCGCTCAACACCGCCCTCGCACTCGACGACATGGGCGTGCTCGAAAAGTTTGGCGTTGAAATGATCGGCGCCAATCGCGACGCCATCGAAAAAGCTGAAGACCGCCAGCTCTTCCGCAATGCCATGGACAAGATCGGTCTCGAAAGCCCGCGCTCACTTGCCGCGCATAACATGGAAGAGGCGATGTCGGGCCTCGAACTCGTCGGCCTGCCTGCGATCATCCGTCCGAGCTTCACCATGGGCGGCACCGGCGGCGGCATTGCTTACAACCGCCAGGAATTTGCCGAGATCGTTGAACGCGGACTCGACGCCAGCCCGACCTCCGAAGTGCTGATCGAAGAGTCCGTGCTCGGCTGGAAAGAATATGAAATGGAAGTCGTCCGCGACAAGGCGGACAATTGCATCATCATCTGCTCGATTGAAAACATTGACCCGATGGGCGTCCATACCGGTGACTCGATCACCGTTGCCCCGGCGCTCACGCTCACCGACAAAGAGTTTCAGATCATGCGCAACGCCTCGATTGCGGTGCTGCGCGAGATCGGCGTCGAAACCGGCGGCTCGAATGTGCAGTTCGCCGTCAATCCGAAAGATGGCCGCCTCGTCGTCATCGAAATGAACCCGCGCGTGTCGCGCTCGTCCGCGCTCGCCTCGAAAGCCACGGGCTTCCCGATTGCCAAGGTTGCCGCGCGCCTCGCTGTCGGCTACACGCTTGATGAATTGCAAAACGATATCACGCAGGTGACGCCGGCAAGCTTCGAACCGACAATTGATTATGTCGTGACGAAGATCCCGCGCTTTGCCTTCGAAAAATTCCCCGGTTCCGCGCCCATTCTTGGCACCGCCATGAAATCGGTCGGCGAAGCCATGGCCATCGGCCGCACCTTTCAGGAAAGCCTGCAAAAGGCGCTGCGCTCCATGGAAACCGGCCTCACCGGCCTCAATGAAGTGATCGTACCGGGCATGGGCGAAGGCGACGACAAAAACGCCATTCGCGCCGCCCTTGGCCGCCCGACGCCTGACCGTCTGCTCGTCATCGCGCAGGCGCTGCGCCACGGCATGTCGCATGACCAGATCCAGCAGGCCTGCTCTTACGATCCCTGGTTCCTCGAACAATTGCAGGGCATCGTCGATGCCGAAGCCGTTATGCGCGCAAAAGGTCTGCCCACGGACAAAGCCGGTCTGCGCCGCCTCAAAGCCATGGGCTTTTCTGATGCGCGCCTTGCCGAACTCTCCGGTCAGGATGATGAAACCGTGCGCAAGACACGCCGCGCCATGGGCGTGCGCCCGGTCTATAAGCGCATCGACACCTGCGCCGCCGAGTTTGCCAGCCTCACGCCCTATATGTATTCGACCTATGAAACGGATTTCGACGGCAAGGCCGATTGCGAATCCGAGCCATCGGACAAAAGGAAGGCGATCATTCTGGGTGGGGGTCCCAACCGCATCGGTCAGGGCATCGAGTTTGACTATTGCTGCTGCCATGCTGCTTTCGCGCTCGCCGAAATCGGCATCGAAAGCATCATGGTCAATTGCAACCCGGAAACGGTTTCAACCGATTATGACACCTCCGACCGCCTCTATTTTGAACCGCTGACGGCCGAAGATGTGCTCGAACTGATCGACATCGAGCAGTCCAATGGCACACTTGCCGGTGTCATCGTGCAGTTTGGTGGCCAGACGCCGCTCAAACTCGCCAACGATCTCGAACGCGCCGGTATTCCGATCCTCGGCACCTCACCCGACATGATCGACCTTGCCGAAGACCGCGACCGCTTCAAGGCGCTGCTGGAACGCCTTGAATTACGCCAGCCGCCCAATGGCATCGCGCGCTCGGGTCCTGAAGCCGTCGCCATTGCCGAACGCATCGGCTATCCCGTCGTCATCCGCCCGTCCTATGTGCTGGGGGGCCGCGCCATGGAAATCGTGCGCGATACCGCCCACCTTGAACGCTACATCAAGGAAGCTGTCGTCGTGTCGGGCAAGAGCCCGGTGCTGATCGACCTCTATCTGCGCGATGCGATTGAAGTCGATGTCGATGCGCTGTGCGATGGCAAGGATGTTTTCGTCTGCGGCATCATGGAACATATCGAAGAGGCGGGCGTCCATTCCGGTGACTCAGCCTGCTCGCTGCCGCCCTATTCGCTGCCTGCCGAAACCATCCGCGAAATCGAAGACCAGACGCGCAAGATGGCGCTGGCGCTCAATGTCGGCGGCTTGATGAATGTGCAATATGCCGTGCAGGACGGCACGATCTATGTGCTCGAAGTCAATCCGCGCGCCTCGCGCACCGTGCCCTTCGTCGCCAAGGTGATCGGCGAGCCGATTGCCAAGATCGCCGCCAAGGTGATGAGCGGCATGAGCCTTGAAAGTTTTCACCTCACCAACAGGAAGCTCGATCATGTCGCCGTGAAGGAAGCTGTCTTCCCCTTCGCGCGCTTCCCCGGTGTCGACACGATCCTCGGGCCGGAAATGCGCTCGACAGGCGAAGTCATGGGCCTCGACAAGAGCTTCGCAATTGCCTTTGCCAAGAGCCAGCTCGGCGGCGGCACGAAAGTGCCAACCGAAGGCGGCGTCTTCATCTCGGTGAAGGATAGCGACAAGCCCAAGATCCTGCCTGCCGCCAAAAAACTGATCGGCATGGGATTCAAGCTCATCGCCACGGGGGGCACAGCGCGCTACCTCAGCGGTGAGGGTCTTGAGGTCAGCGTCATCAACAAGGTCCTCGAAGGTCGCCCGCATATTGTGGACGCGATCAAGAACGGCGAAGTGCAGCTCGTCTTCAACACCACCGAAGGCGCCCAGGCGCTCACAGACTCCATGTCGCTGCGCCGCGCCGCCCTGATGATGAAGGTACCCTATTATACGACCGTTGCCGGTTCGCGCGCCTCGGTCGAGGGCATCGAGGCCATTCGCAAGGGCCGCCTTGATGTCACCTCCCTGCAATCCTACAATGGGAACCGCGGCGGAGCCCCAAAAGCCGCCGAATAGGTGTCGATCGTCGGGGAAAGGGGCCTTGAGGTACGATTCCGAATTGACCTTTGCCCCGTCCCTAACCCACAATCGGCCCCTGAACCCGCCGGCAGCGTCCAAAACGCCCGGCGGGAAAGTCATTGAATAAGGCCGCCCTCCCCCCGTGAGAGGCGCCTCAAACTGGAAAGATCGGCACGATAATGGAGAGGATTCCCATGACTTCCGCGGGCCACAAGGCTCTGGAAGAGGAAATCAGATTTCTGAAGTCCGTAGAGCGCCCGCGCATCATCAAGGCGATTGCCGAAGCGCGCGCCCATGGCGACCTCTCGGAAAATGCCGAATATCATGCCGCCAAGGAACAGCAGGGCCTCAATGAAAGCCGCGTGCTGGAACTTGAGGACAAAGTCTCACGCGCCGAAATCATCGATGTCTCGAAGCTCTCCGGCTCGACCGTGAAGTTTGGCGCGACCGTGTCGCTCGCCGACGAAGACACTGACGAAGAAGTGAAATACCAGATCGTCGGCGAACTCGAAGCCGATGTGAAGCAGGGCCGCGTTTCCGTCACCTCGCCCATCGCGCGTGCGCTCATCGGCAAGTCCGTTGGCGATAGCGTTGAAGTCACGACACCGGGCGGCGGCAAGTCTTATGAGATTTTGAAGATCGAGTTTGTTTGAGGCCTGGCTGTTTCCCCACTCTCGTCATGCCCGGCTCGCCCGGCAATGACATCTTTTATTCTTGTCATGCCCGGACTTGATCCGGGCATCCAGAGCGGCGCGCTCCGTGCATGAAGCAATACTTCGTCTACATGCTGGCAAGCGACCGAAACGGCACGATCTATATCGGTGTGACCAGCGACATTCTGCGTCGAGTCCATCAGCACCGTGAAGAAACCACCAAAGGTTTCACAACGCGCTATGGCGTGAAGCATCTGGTGTGGTTTGAAATACATTCCAGCATTACCCATGCCATTCAGCGCGAGAAGACACTCAAGCACTGGTCGCGAGCCTGGAAATCGCCCTGATCGAGAAAGACAATCCGACGTGGCGTGACCTATACGACGACCTTGCTTCGCAACCCTGGATTGCCGGGTCAAGCCCGGCAATGACATTTTTCATTCTCGTCATGCCCGGCTCGCCCGGCAATGACATCTTTTATTCTTGTCATGCCCGGACTTGATCCGGGCATCCAGAGCGACAAGCTCCGCCTCTCGGGCCGCGCATGATGCCCTACTCCGTCTCCAGCGCTTCCAGCGGCACGCCGGGCTGATGCTTGGAGCGGCGAATGGTGAGCGAGGTCCGCACGCTCGCCACATTGGGGGCTGAGGTCAGATGCTCGGTCAGGAATGACTGAAAGGTCGAGAGGTCCGGCGCGACACATTTCAGAATGAAATCGATGTCGCCATTGAGCATGTGACACTCGCGCACCAGCGGCCAGGTGCCGACCATGGCTTCAAAGGCCTTGAGATCGGCCTCTGCCTGCGAATGCAAGCCGACCATGGCAAAAACCGTCACCTCAAAGCCCAGCGCCCGGCCATCCAGATCGGCATGATAGCCCAGAATATAGCCCGCCTTTTCCAGCGCCCGGACCCGGCGCAGACAGGGCGGCGCCGAAATGCCGACCCGTGCCGCCAGCTCGACATTGGTGATTCGCCCATCCGCCTGCAGCTCTTTCAGGATTTGGAGGTCGAGATCGTCGATTTTGGCGCGCTTCATCGGAGATTTCCGGCGTGACTTGGAAGATGTGAGGCTTTACTTACTCTCAACAGGATGAAGTTTCAGCAATAAAATTGCCAGGTTCCGCACGATTATGACCGAAATTAGCTCCCCCGAGCGCAAGGCGCAAAAGCCCTCCCCCCTTGAGGGGGAGGGTTGGGTGGGGGGTCAGCCATGAGTCCGTCAATCATTTCCCCCCCACCCGGATCACGAGCGCAATCCGACCTCCCCCTCCAGAGGGGAGGTGATGAGAGCAGCACATGCTGGATTGTGACCAACGGCATGGCGGGCTTTGAAACCCAGGCTCTCGGCATTTGCGAGGCGCTGGGCGTGACACCCGTCGTGAAACGCGTGAGCCCCGGCAAGCCCTGGTCCTGGCTCGCGCCATGGGGTCCGGCCGCACCCCATCCCGGGATCCATGCCCCCTGGCCCGATCTCCTGATCGCGGCGGGTCGCCAGTCGATCCCCTATGCCCGCATGATCGCCCGCAAGTCCAAGGGCCGCACCTTCGTCGCCATCCTGCAAGACCCCAAGGTCTCACCCGCAAAATTCAATTTCGTCTGGACGCCAAAGCATGACCGGCTCGAAGGCGCAAATGTTCTCGCCACGCTTGTCTCGCCACATCGTCTGACCACGGAGCGTTTGCACGAGGAAGCCGCGCGCATCGCACCCGAGGTCGCGCATCTGCCCCATCCCCGCATCGCCGTGTTGCTCGGCGGCACCAATGCCGTTTACCAGCTCAGCGATGAAACCGCGACGCGCATCGCCGCGCAGCTCGTCGGCCTTGTCGATCATCATGGCGCAGGCCTGATGGTCACGCCCTCGCGCCGCACGGGACCGTCGCAGACAAAAATCATTGCCGACAGACTGAAAGACAAGTCGGCCATCGTCTGGGACGGAACCGGCGATAATCCCTATTTCGGCTTTCTCGGCAGCGCCGACGCCGTCATCGTCACCTGTGATTCTGTGAACATGGTAGGCGAAGCCACTTTTACGGGAAAACCCGTCTATGTGATCGAACTGGAAGGTGGTTCAGCAAAGTTCCGCCGATTCCTTAATGCGATTTATGCCTATGGCGCCGCCCGTCCTTTCGTCGGACAGCTTGAAACATGGGACTATGAACCATTAAATGCTACGCAGGAGATTGCGCAGACACTTCGTCAAGCCCTGCACAAACACAAGACACACAAAAAGAAGGGTTAATGGGAGCGACAAAACAACGCCGCGACATCGCGGACAGTTTTGATTGCAACACCCCTTCGGCACTATCATCGCCAAACGCCTTCAACGGCACGAGCGGAGCCTGCCATGAGCCTGATCGACATTGATGCCTTGCGCGCTACGCCTCTGAAGACGGAGCCTTACGAATATATCGTCGTGCCTGCCTTTGTGACGGGCCAGGCTCTCACCGATGTCATCGCTGATTTTCCCCATATGGAAACGACGGGTTCCATCCCGCCAAGCGAACTCGACATTCATGGCGCCTTCGCGCAATTGCTCAAGGATATGGAGGGCGACGATTTCCGCAAGGCGATCGAAGAGAAGTTCTCGGTTGATCTGTCCACGCGCCCGACCATGTTCACCATTCGCGGCTTTTGCAGCCGCTCGAACGGCAAGATTCACACCGACACGGAATCGAAAATCATCACCGTGCTGCTTTATCTCAATCAGGCATGGGAAGCCGAAGGTGGTCGTCTGCGCATTCTGCGATCCGCCACTGATCTCGATGATGCCGCCGATGAAGTCTCGCCCAATGGCGGCACGCTTCTGATTTTCAAGCGCTCGGACAACTCATGGCATGGCCATGAACCCTTTGAGGGCCAGCGCCGCGCCATTCAGATGAATTGGGTGCGCGACGAAGCTGTCGTCAATCACGAACAGCGCCGTCACCGTTTCACGGCTTTCCTCAAGAGCCTCAATCCCTTCGGGAGTCGCGCCACACAGGACGCGTATTGAGCGCCGGGCCTTTGCGGCCATGTCATTGAGCGCTGGGGAAATACAGGGGTAAGTGAATGACGTTGCAGATCGAAACTTTCAAGAATGCCGACCTGTCGTTTGGCTGGCGTCCGGGCAACAATGCTGGCGGTGCGACCCTTTTCAAGGCGCTGGGTCATCCGCTGACCGCCCCCATGGGACATGCGCTGATCGATGATCTCGCCAAGGCTGGCCCCGTCGCGATTTACGATCCGACCGGCACGATTGCCAACTTTCATGCCTATTACGATCTCGCCCGCCTTGATGTGGCAGGCTACTACGTGCAGCGCATTGAAGACCTTGACGGCTCCTTCCTCGGCCATGAGGCCAAGCCCGTCAACCAGATGGCCGCCTCCAATGCCGGGGTCGTGCTGGTCCTGCTGTTTGATGCCGCCCGCGTGCTGCCCTCCATCGCGCATGTTTTTCCCAAAGGCGCACGCATCGTCACGCTGGACGACATCCGCCTGCCCGACGACATGCTGACGAACAAGGCGAACTATCTCGACCCGATGAACTTTGCGACGAACTTCGCGCTCTTGCGCGAGATCAAGGGCGCCAATGGCGTTGACGGCATCCACACCCGTGTCGCCAGCGCAAACTATTGGGCGCTGCATGGCGCGACCGATCCCGAGCTGTGGCTGTGCCTCTTTGACGAAGCGGGCGTGCAGCTTGCCGAATGGCGCGAACCCCTGCCCGCGCCCGGCGCCCCTTTCGTCATTGACAGCGCCGAAGTGCGCGAGCGTTTCGCGCTCGGCAATTTCACCGGCTCGCTCTTCATTCATGCGATCCGCATCAAGGGCCATGACGTCGTCAAATACGCCCTCGACATGTATGGCGAAAACGGGCTGGCGCTTTCCTGCAGCCATGACGCCAATGCCTGGCCGGCCGATTTTTATGCCGGGATGCCTGCGGGCGAAGCGGATGAAGAAGTCACGCTCTTCATTCAGAACTCGCATCCCATGCCCATTCCGCCGCGCACCATCGGCCTCAACATCATGGGCTCGCAGGACATCGCCTGGTTTGAGGAGGAAATTCCGCCCTTCGCGACGCGCGGTCTGTGTGTGGATGCCATGCTGCCCGCCGCCCGCTGGCCCGATCAGATCGAAGTTGTCGCCGGACGCTATTTCGTGCGCCCGCGCTATGAAGTCATTCGCAAGGGCGGCCAGCGCCGCATCGCCCATGCCAATGTCGAGCGCACCGATCTCAAACCCGATCCGATGATCCGCGACCTCGAAAAGACCATGGGCAAGGGCTACATCATGCCGCTGCCCATTCTGCCGCGCGATGCGTTTTCAACCACCATGATCCCGACGCCCATGGCGACCTGGCAGCATGAACTGCCGCTGCGCGCCGAAATGATCGACGCCAATGGCACATTGATCGCCTCAAAATATCTCGGTCGCATTCCGCGCCGCGACAGCGTCGAGGTTGATATCGAAGCCTGGATCAAGGAAGCCGCGCTCGCCCTGCCCTCGGGCTATGGTCATGTCGAGTTTCTTTATGACTTCCGCGAAGGTGGCGAAGCCGATGGCTGGGTCCATGCGCTCGGCCGCTTCGAGCAGAAGAAAAGCGGCCACCGCGCCGAGACGATTTTCGGGGCGCATATCTACAACACGGCGCTGATCTACAAGGACGAGCCGCAATCCTACACCAACAAGCCGCCGGGGCTGTCGACACGCCTGTTCCTGCGTCTGGGGTCTGCGGCGCTGGAAGACGGCGCACTCGACACGATGTGCCATCTCATCTATCCGGCCTCAACGCCATGGCATGCCAAAAGCGCAACCATGCTCATCCTGCATGATGCCGAAGGCAAACCCGTCGCTGAAAAGCCGGTCGAGATTGCCTGTGGCGGCTCGCTGCATTGGCGCCTCTCGGAAATGTTCACGCGCGAGGAGCGCGAGCGCATGGGCGGCGTCGGCTATGTCATCATCCGCGACACGACCTGCCGCCTCTTCGGCTTCCATGGCCTCGTCAATGGCGACAAGAGCTTCTGCCTCGATCACATGTTCGGGTTCTGATATACAGGAATAACCCGTTGACTGGTACGCCGGATTCACTGGCGACATTATCGTTATCCACTGGAACGAGAAGAGGCCCGCCATGACAAACCTGCGCCATAGCCTGCTCAAACGGTACAACATGAAGCGGCACGGCGAGGTCGCTCTGGTCAAGCATGAGGGCTGCTCATTTCTTCTCGCAAAGAAGAACCGCCTCGACATGAAGATGATGTGCGGCAAGGACTGGGAACGCGATTTGCGCGATCGGGCGGTCGATGAAATCAACCGCCATGATATCGATCTCTTCATCGACGTCGGCGCAAATCTCGGACTCTATACGATCGACATCAGCCGTCGCTGCGCTGTGAAGGAAACCATCGCCTTCGAGCCGCTGCCGGACAATTTCAACCAGCTCTGCGGCAACATCTTCGCAAACGGATTGAGTGATCGTGTGACCGCCAATCGCAGCGCACTGAGCGACCGCGACGGCACCGCGACGATGAACGTGGACACTGACTTCACAATCCATTCGACGCTGGAAGCATTCGGAACAAACAACGCGAAGTTCGACAAGGCGATCGACGTACCGCTGATCCGGTTCGACAATTTCTACCCCTTCGAAGGCCGCCGCATATATCTCAAGATCGATGTCGAAGGCCACGAAATGAACGCGCTGCGTGGCATGACGCGTCTGCTCTCGAACAACAAGGTGAACCTTCAGGTAGAGTCGGGAGACGAGAACCTGCCGACGGTGACGGAATTCCTGACCAGCCACGGTTACCGCCAGACCGGCGAAATGCTTGTCGACCGCTTCTTCAGCAACATCTGACGGGTTACGCGGGAGATGCCCTCACCGCGACACGAGCTTCTGCCTTGATCACATGTTCGGGTGCTGAGCCTCTCGAAACCTGTCATCCCGGGA
>Ga0209066_10007278_pt1 | contig 11027 bp, 6 predicted proteins | sample All_14_2_FD_187198 | JGI IMG/M metagenome (GOLD analysis project Ga0209066, IMG submission 187198) | Freshwater microbial communities in response to fracking from Pennsylvania, USA - Allegheny Zone_MetaG_DW_15 (SPAdes) (version 2) ... | reverse complement strand
GGCCGATGTCATGAGTTGAAGGGGAATAGAAAAAATCAATTATCAGTAGATTTAGAACATCCTTATCGATTAATTTTTGAACCATCTAATCCAGATGTACAAAAAAAAGTAGATGGTGGATTAGATTGGAATTTAATTAACACGATAGTAATTATTAGTGTGGAGGATACCCACGATGGAACAAAATAAATACCCATATAAGCCAGATAGAATTTCACCACCTGGAGATACCCTTCTTGAACTTCTTGAAGAGAAGGAGATGTTGCAAGTTGATCTTGCGAGGCGTATAGGCCGCCCTGTAAAAACAATTAATGAGATTATTAAAGGAAAAGCAGCAATTACTTCGGAAACAGCAATACAATTGGAAAGAGCGTTGGGTGTTTCTGCTGAATTTTGGAATAAACGCGAAGCGAACTACCGCGCATATATTGCCAGTCAAAAAGAATTAGACCGCTTAAATGTCCAAAAAGGTTGGATCAAACAATTTCCAATTAAAGAAATGATTAAAAGAGGCTGGCTTCAATGTAGTGATGATATTACCGATCAAATGATTAACCTCTTGAATTTTTTTGGTGTTGCCACGCCTGACCAATGGACAGATGGTTGGACAAAGCGAAAGCTTGCTTTTAGAAAAGCGGCGAATGTAAATAATAATATTGGTGCAATTAGTGTTTGGTTGCGTCAGGGAGAAATTATAGGGCATAACATTCACTGTCAGCCGTTTAATAAAGAGCTTTTATTGTCATCAATTAATCAAATACGTCAGCTAACATTAGAACAAGAGCCAAGTGTATTTATTCCTCAATTACAAGCGTTATGTTCTGCCTGTGGGGTTGCTGTTGTATTTGTAAAACCATTTCAAAATGTTCCAGTATATGGTGCATCTTATTGGTTGAGTCCTGATAAAGCTCTAATTCAATTAAGCTTACGCGGAAAAACTGCTGACATTTTATGGTTCACTATTTTTCATGAGCTTGGGCATATTATTAAACATAGTAAAAAAGAATTTTTCATTGAGATTGATGATAAATCCGGGTTCAAGTCATCTGATGAAGCTGAGGCAGACCAATATGCTTCTGAAACGCTTGTTCCGTCTGCATGTTTAGATAAATGGTTAGCTGAAACGCATACATTAACTGTCGCGTCTATTTTAGCATTTTCTGAAATGATTCATATTTTACCCTGTATTGTTCTTGGTAGATTGCAATATTTAAAACGAGTTAAATATTCTACATTTAATGAATTGAAAATAAGATATGATTGGTGCGATTTAGGGAGCCAAACGTAGAGATTATTTTGTCTGGCCCCCTACAGCAAACAGAAACTGTAAAATTCGGATCAGCGTTATCCGAGATCAGCAAAACAAGATCTGGACAGCCCAAAAACAACATGGCATAGTCGTTATGAACCTGAACCATAAGGAAGCCGGATATGATGAGGGATAACAGTCGTGGATCAGCGTGGAGTAACTTGCCTGAGGGCGTTTTTGCCCTGTTCTGTATACAGATTTTCTCGACTTTGAGTTTTAGTGTGTTGTACTCAACCCTTGTTTTATACATGAACGGATCGCTTGGTTTAAGCACCACACTGGCGAACAGTATCATGGGTGTGTTCGTGGCCTTCAATTATGCTTTGCATTTGCTGGGGGGTTATCTCGGCGGTCGTTTTTTCTCCTATCGTTCCCTGTTTTGTATCGGTATGGGCGCTCAGGTGCTGGGTTGTGTTTTTCTGGCCTCTGTCAGTGCCGAATTTCTCTATTATGGCCTCGCTGCATTTCTGACCGGTTCCGGTTTGAATGTGACCTGCGTTAATTGCATGTTGACCCAACGCTTCACCCCCACAGACACCCGCCGTGAAAACGCGTTTTTATATAATTACGCCGGGATGAATATCGGCTTCTTTATCGGTTTCAGCCTCAGCGGTTACTTTCAATTGCTGCATAATTATCAACGCCTGTTTTTATTCAGCAGCGTGGGTAATCTGCTCGCTCTGTTTATTTGCCTGTATAACTGGAAAGCACTGGCCGATGTCGGCACGGCGCATGCGCGCAACACATCGACGCAGCAATCGCGTCTGTTCTGGCTGGGCATGGCGGCGGTTGTCTGTTTGCCGATTGCCCTCAGTCATTTGCTGCATTTCGCCGATTTTGCCAATCGCCTCGTGTTGATTACCGGCGTGCTGATGCTGGTGGTGGTGTACAAACTGGCAGGGCAACAGACAACGGCGGAAGCCCGCAGCAAATTATACGCCTTTGGGGTGTTGATGCTGGCTGGAACGGCTTTCTGGACACTGTTCCAAATCGGGCCGATGGGGTTGACCTATTTTATTGCCTATAACGTGGAACGTAGCTGGATGGCCATGACCATTCCGCCGCAATGGTTCCAGAATATCAACACCATCTGCATCGTAGTGGGCGGCCCGGCGATGAGTTTTATCCTGACGCGCTTGCGCGCTCGTGGCGTCAACATCAACATCCCCCTGCAGTTTTCGATGGCGCTGGTGCTGATTGGCCTGGCTTTTGCCTTGATGCCGGTGGGTATTGCCACTGCCAACGCACAAGGGCTGGTGTCTCCGTTCTGGGTGCTGTTGAGTTTTGTCCTGCAAAGTGCGGGTGAGTTGCTGATTTCTCCCATTGGTTATGCCATGATCGGCGCTTTGGTGCCCGGATCCTTGCAGGGCGTGATGATGGGGATGTGGATGTTGTCTACGGGTGTGGGGGCGACTTTATCGAGTTATAGCTCCAACTGGATGACCATGGGACAAACGTCGGTGGATCCTGTGTTGACCAACGCAGGTTACGCTCATGTATTTCTCAATCTGGGCTTGATGGCCATGGCGGTTGGTTTGATCCTGTACTTGTTCGCCGGACGCATCAAACAATGGATGGATGAAAAAAGCAAAGCCCAGACCCTGAAAACCGGCTCGGTGGTGCTGAATCATTGAGTCGTTGTATAGAAGACCTGGCCGCCGCCGAACGACTGATCGTTCAGGAGGGCGGCTGGGAAGTTGACGCTTCCCGTTTTGTTATCGTAGAAACCGATTTTGGCCATGGTTTGAATGCCCTGGTTGCCTGGCGACATTGGTTACACACTCAACACAACGCTTGTCTGCATTATATCAGTTGCATGCCTAAATTTTTGCGGCGCGAAGACCTGGTCCAGCACCCGGATTTTGCCGATCTGACTTCCTCCCTGTTAAACGTTTGGCCGCTGTCGATGCCGGGTTTTCATCATTTGGTGATTGTGGAAGGGCGGATCGAACTGACTTTGTTGCTCGGCGATCCGGCGCAGTTGTTCAACGAATTGCTGTGCTGTGGAGACGCTCAACTGGAAGCTTTGCTGCGTCCGCATCGTGTGGATGTCTGGCGGGTGTATGAGCCGATCAGCCCAGCCTTGCGTCAATGCATCGCCTTGTTGTCCAACGACGCTGGCGCGAGTAATCTGCGGAAACGCAACACGCCCTGGGCCGCGCAGCTGCCGCAACAGTGTCCGCGAAAAAAAGCCATGGTGCTTGGCGCAGGACTGGCAGGCTGTTTCACGGCTCAGGCGCTGAGCAAACGCGGATGGGAGGTGTTGCTGCTGGATAAAGGGCCGGGTTTGGCCTCTGGCGCTTCGGGCAATCCGCAGACGATTTTGTATCCCATGCTCTCGGCGCATCATTCGCCATTGACGGATTTTATGCTGATGGCTTATGAATACGCTCATCATTACTATCAAAGATTGCTGAAAACACAGCCCATCGGCGAGCTGCGCGGTATCTTGCAAGTGGCGTATAACGAAAAGGAAATGCGTGCCCAGCGTGCGTTGGATGATTTGCTGAAGGCTTGTCCGACTCTGGGCGAGCGGGTCAATCCCGAGCGTGCGTCTGCACTGGCGGGCTTGCCGATTTCATCGGAAGCTTTGTATCTTCCCATGTCGGGTTGGCTGGATACACCGGCATTGTGCCAAAAGTTGGGAGGACGACTCGATACCGTATTCAATTATCCTGTCGATGAACTGCATTACGAAAACGGGCAATGGATATTGGGCGAGCATCGCGCTGATGTGTTGGTATTGGCCAATGGTTATGAAGCGAGCGCGTTTGCACAAACACAGCATCTGCCTTTAAGCCCGGTTGGTGGACAACTAACACGCATGAGCGGCAACGAAAGCAGCGGCGCATTGCAAATTCCTCTTTGCGGAGACGGGCACATTCTGCCGCAACGTGATCATCAACATCTGGTTGGCGCAACGTATCATCCCGGTGAGATTGCCGAGGCACGAAATTCACAGGATGATGCACTCAACAAATCCCGTTTCGCGGCAGTAAACGCTTCTGCCCAAATGCTCGACAGCTGGCAAGGCACCCGCGCAGCAACGCCGGATTACTTTCCGCTGGTTGGCCCGGCACCCAATATCGAAGCCTTTCAACAACGCTTCGCCACACTGGCAAGCGATCGCAAACGCTGGATTGCCGCGCCGGGTGAGTATTATCCCGGTTTATATATATGTGCAGGATTCGGGTCGCGCGGTTTGACCAGTATTCCACTGTGTGCAGACTGGTTGGCCGGGCAGATTAATCAGGAAATGGGGTATTTACCACGACGATTTGTTCAGGCATTGTCGCCGGCACGTTTTTTGGTGAAAGAAATGGGGAAAGGGGAAGCTTGACGTACCGCGCATAAAGCGCGGTACGTCAAGGAATACTACGCGCAGTCGTCTGTATCGAGCGCAACTTTTTTCATTGAAGGCAGGATGCTGTCTGCGTCAAAGCCCAGGTCTTTGGCCGCACTCAATATACCGCAAGCGCCTTGATCAAAGGTTGAGCGTGGTGTCCAATAGTCCATATTGGCTTTAACCATCACGTCAAAGGCTTTACGTGTATCCCATCCATCCTGGTGCGCAATCAGATAGAACAAACGGTTGTATACGCCGCTGGAGAAATGCACATTCAGGCCAGCGTAATACTCATCGGCTGAATCAATAGAGCGACCGTCACGGCTGGGTTTTTCCATGAAGCGCAGTGCTTCATAACCGCTGTCTTCTTTCATGATTTCAGAACCAATCATCCAGGTGCTGCTACCGGTTGAATAATGCTCTGCAGCCATGGCAGCCATGTCAGAGAAGGCTTCGTTCATACCGCCAGATTGTCCGTAGTACATCAGATCAGAGTTTTGCTCGGTGAAACCGTGGCTGATTTCATGTGCGCCAACACCCAGGGAAACCAGGGGGTACATCATGTCTTCGCCGTCGCCAAAGGTCATTTGCTGGCCGTCCCAGAAAGCGTTTTCAAAGAAATCGCCGTAGTGAACGCGCATAACCAGTTGCATCGGTGTGCCGTCTTCTTCAGTCAGTGCATCTTCGTTATACCAGTCGCGGTACATGCGTTTGATCACAAAACCTGCATACAGGGCATCGTTAGATGGTGAGTACGCGCCGTTGATACTGTCGTAACCATCAGCATTGTAGCCTACCCAGACAGTGTTTCTTGGTCGGCCGCTGTTGAGTTGGCACGCAAATTCCATGGGGGAATTGTCGGAATCATATTGATGTTTCAAATCGATTACTTTGACATCCATGGTTTCCATGTAACAGGTGTCCAGCGCTTTGTTACGGGTCAGTTCGAGTGCTGCCAGATCTTTTCCGTAAGCAAGTTTACCGGTGCGATGATTGCCGCCAAATCCAAGTCCGTTTACACGGGTGACATCAGCTGCGGTTTTGATGTTGTCCCATTGAACAAAGGGCTTGTAATTTTTGGCATCAACAATCGCGGTGGCACGCTCGGGAATGCGGTCAGGATGAGCAACCAGAACGCTGACTTGATAAGCCCAGTGCGCTTTGTTTTGAGCATCGATATAAACCATCGGAGTAACGCTGTCCTGGGTCAGAACTTTGCCTTTAAATTGTTCTTTCAGTTGTTGCAGGGCAACCTGGCCATTTTTCACGAAATCAGCAGCAGGGGCACCCAGTTCGCTGTCCAGACCATTGTAAACCACGCCGTTCATGCGTGCCTGAGCGCCTTGTGTGGCCAGCAGGGAATTGGCTGTGTTGGTGCTGTGCGTGATGGCATAACCGCCGAATACGTTAAAACCTTTATATTGTTGCTGCATGCGCACGTGGCTGACCTTGTTCTTGTCAACGTGTTGTTTCAGCACTTTCAGGGTGTTGGCCGGTGTGCCGACCGCTGCTTGTTTTGCACCAGGCAATCCAATGTGAAAGCTTTGTTTCAGGCTTTGCAACGACGTTTTGTGAAGGGGAACTGGCTCAGCGGCTTTGGCAGATGACGCCATGGTTAGCGCCAGACATGCTGCCAATGGCGACAGGTAAAAATTGGGATGCATAGGTAGAGCTCCTTGTGGTTTTTTTTTTGAAATCGACATTCAAGCTATCACAAGTTTTTGCCAATTGGAAATGCGAATATTAATCAACTCAAAATTGCTGTAGAATGTGCAGATTGTGTTCGTTTTTGGTTCTTGTCAAATCATGAGTTTTTTACCTGTTATCAGCCCGGAAGTCGATGCGGCCGTTGCTTGTTTGCAGCGGGGAGATGTGGTCGCTATTCCAACTGAAACCGTTTACGGGTTGGCTGCCAATGCTGACAGTGAGCAGGCTGTCAGGAAGATTTTTGCGATGAAAAATCGTCCTTTGTCGCATCCTTTGATTATGCATGTTGCCGAAGGCGCTGACCTTTATCAATGGGTGGACTGTATCCCCGGCTATGCGCAGCAATTGATGGCGGCGTTTTGGCCGGGGCCGTTGACGTTGGTGTTTCAAAGCAAGCCTGGCAAGATCAATCCGCTGGTCACCGGTGGACAGTCTACAGTCGCCATTCGTTGTCCGCAGCATCCTGTGGCGCAAGCGTTGTTGCAGCGGCTCGATTTTCCGCTGGTCGCGCCCTCGGCCAATCCTTTTGGAAAAATCAGCCCGACCACCGCGGAGCATGTTCAGCAAAGTTTTGCAGACCAGTCATTGCTGATTCTGGATGGCGGGCGTTGCAGCGTGGGCATTGAGTCCAGCATTGTGTCGGCGCTGGATGCCGAGCAGTATCAGATATTGCGTCCGGGGATGATTGACGAGCAGGCGATTCGCTATGTGTTGAACAGGGATGCTTCAAAAGCTCAGACGGATTTGCGTGTACCGGGCAAGATGGACAGTCATTATCAACCGGAAAAACCCCTGCATTGTTTTGATCGCCTGACGGATTTACAGGCCTTTTGTCAGGCTCATCCTGATGCGTATGTCTTGTCCTTTCAGAAAGATCGTTTGTTTGGATCGCATGCCGGTTTTCAACTGCCGGACAATCCGGAAAAACTGGCTTATGAATTGTATTATCAACTCCGCCAGGCTGATCAGTCGGCGTCAAGGGTGTTGGCGATGGAGCTGCCGCCCGCAAAAACCGAATGGGAAGGGATTCGCGAGCGGGCTTTGAAAGCGAGTTTCAGGGCAGAAAATACCAGGGATTAGGCAATTTGAATGCCCGTTTCGCATGACCACCCAGTAAATCACTGTATTGATCGCCGATGCTGGCAACGATGGTGTAGCCTTGCTTGCTGATCATCGCCCGGGTTTGGCTTTTGAAGGGTACGATGGATGAGCGTTTGTAGTTATCGGGGCGTAAATACAAGCCGGCCCAATCGTGGTAGCCATCGCGTTGCAGATTGGTTTTGGTGGCATTGAGATCCGCAACTGGCCGTCCGGTCACAAAAAATACGCTGATGCCGTGTTTGAGCGCGTCATTATACAAATTCAACATGGCTTCGATGGCAGGAGCGTCCGCTTGCTGAACGTCGCGGTGGATTTGAGCCGGTGTCGGGAAAAAATCATGTTTGACGAATTTGTCGTAATTGCTCAGGCTGGTTTCGTCGATATCGAGCACGATGGCCAGTTTTTTCCTGACAGGTTGCTGTTGATTTTTTTCCGCTTGGCTGATGATGTAGCGGTGGGCTTCGCCGATCACACCATTGAGTTCTTGTTCATAAATACCCGCGTCATGATATTGCCGAAGTTCTTTTTTGAGCATGCCCAGGTTGGACGGTTCCGCAACAGCGGTGTTGATGAGTAGCAGGGCGCAGGCCATGGCGGTCAAGATTCGAAGCATGTGGGTTCCTGAGGGTTAGGTTGGCGGGCATTATACTGTAATATGCCCATGTGTGTCATCCAGAGCGCAGCGAAGGATCTCCTGATTGTGAGTGCAACAACGCGCTTTCCAAAATATCCGCCAATTGCACGGCGTTCGATCCAAACAGCATGGTGCCGTGATCGCCCGGTACCGGCTGGATAATCAATTCCGGTTTGATAAAACGTGCCCAGCCGTTATCTGCGCTGTTGATGGGCAGCAATTCCGGCCACACCTGTTCCGCTTTGAACAAGGTTGCCTGGCTATCAATAGCCGGCAGCCGGTAATTGATCAACAAATCACGGCGATACCATTCCAGCTCGATCAAACGCATATTCAATTCCGAATTCAAACTGCGTTGATGGCGCAGCGAACGTGCGGTGGTTTGTGCCAGAATATCAGGCGGATAAGCCGTCCAGCCGTCAAACAAACCCAGAAATGCCGGTTTTTTTCCCGATAAACCCAGTTGATGCGCCATATCAAAAGCCACCGTTGCGCCAAAAGACGCGCCGCCCAGGAAAAAAGTTTCGCCCTGATATACACTCTGGATGTCATACAAATATTGACTGGCCATGTCTTCCAGATTATTGAATCGCTGCGGATTGCCATTCAAGCCTGGATCCTGAATGCCATACAAAGTGAATTTTCCATTCAAATGCGACGCCAGTTGCTTGTAACAAAATACCGTACCGCCAATGGGATGAATCAAAAACAGTGGAATCGGGTTCGTCCCTTTGCTCAAGGGAACAATGGACAGCGGCGGTTTACGCACGAATCCATAGGCTACGGTGTTGTCTTTTAACGATTGAATTTTGTCTGCAAGACGAGAAATGGTTGGATACTCAAACAGCGATTGCAAAGACAAGTGGATTTTCATGCATTTTTTCAGTTCCGTGACCAATTGCAAGGCCATTAGCGAATCACCGCCTATTTCGAAAAAATCATCATGCAAACCAATATGTTGCTGTTTGATAATACGCTGCCAAATCAGGCGGATCTGAGCCTCAATTGGCGAGCTGTCAAAAAATGAATCCGGAATCTGCGTTGACAGGCGCTTTCCTGGTTGTTGATTCAGACTATGAAAATCGATTTTTTCATTTTCTTTCAACGGGATAGCGTCCAGCATGTAAAACTCATCGGGAATCATATAAGCGGGCAGGTGATCAGCCAGGTAATTGCGCAGTTCACTGTCGGATATGCTCGTCGTTCCGGCAACCAGGCAGGCGCGTAACGCATGGCCTTTCACATCGGCAGGGCGCAGAACGACAACCGCCTGTTTGATGCCGGGCAGGGCCATCAATACGGATTCAATTTCGGCCAGTTCAATGCGATATCCCTGCCGTTTAACCTGCTGATCGTTACGGCCGGAAAATTGCAGATTGCCATCAGGCAGCCAGTACGCCATGTCGCCCGTTTTATGCAGAACCTCCATAACGTCACCCAGCTTGAGCTTGCGGAATTTTTCGACGGTCATGGCTTCGTTATTCAAATAGCCTTTTGCCACCTGAGCGCCGCCGATGTGCAGCTCGCCTTTCATCCCGATTGGGCAGAGATTGTCGTGTTTATCGAGCAGATAACAGCTGCTGTTATGCGCCGGGCGGCCGATCGGTACCGAAAATTCGTTTAAAGCCCGGGAGGAACGAACCCGGAAAGACGTCGCCGAAACCGTGGTTTCAGTCGGGCCATATTCGTTAAACAGGATGTGATCCGGACATAAGGCCATCCAGTGCAGGACATCGCTGGACGGTACAACGTCGGCGCCCAGCAACAGGCAGCGTAAATCCGGCAGGCGTTTGATTTCATCGGGATAATTCAGCAACAACTCCAGATAACCGGGCGTGGCCTCGACATGGCTGACGCGCTGCGTTTGCAAATGGCGCAAGTATTGCTGCGGATTGGTTTTGTGACTGTCTGAACAAATAGCGACCGCGGCTCCTGCGAGTAAGGGCGCCAGAGAGCAGGGAACGGACAGATCAAAGGCCGGAGAGGCGGAAAAATCAACAACGCTGTCTTCATTACACCCAGTAGATTCGAGAAACCACAAACAATAATTGATGACGTTTTGGTGCGTGATCATCACCCCTTTGGGCGACAGGGTGGTTCCCGAAGTAAACAGGACATAGGCCAATTCTTCTTCACTTGCGGGTCTTTTTTTGCCTGGAACAAACGATAGCATATCGCTGGCGATCAACCAGTTTATCTGTCGTTTTCCTGCAAAATGGGCGCGCAATTTGGCTTGATATTCCGCCTCGGTGATCACATATGATATGTGCGCTTCATTCAAATTGTTTTCTGTTTTGAGCAAGGGATGTTTGGTATCCAGCGGCACGTAGGCGCAACCCGCCTTTAAAATCCCGAGCATGACCGCCAGCAGGTCCGGGCTGCGTGTAAGATACACGCCGACCAGCGCCGCAGCGGGTGCGCCGCTGGATTGCAGACTGGCGGCAACGGCTTCCGATGCTTGCCACAATTGCTGATAGCTCATGCGTTGTTCGCCATGAATCACGGCGGTAGCCTGTGGATTGCGTGCCGCTTGTTGGTCAAACAGAGCGTGAATGCTGGTGTTCGGTAAAGGTCTGGATTCGCCCTGACCAAGGCTGGTCAGTAATTGTTCGCGTTCCTGGGGGCTTAAAAAGCAAAATTGATTGATCTGTTGTGATGCATCCCTTTGCAGCGCAGCCAGAACAGCATCGATATGAGCGGAAAAATTATCAAGCAGGGTGCGCAGCGCACCGCCCTGGCAATGGCTATCCAGACGATGAAAAGCTCTGACGCAGCCCTGATCCTCATCAATTTGAACATACAAGACAGCACTTTTGGGGAGGGCTGCGTCACTACAGGCCTGATGTCCGATCACCAATCTCATTTCGAGGGCATCGGGATGAAGTTGTTTGTTTCGAGCCACAATATCCGTCAAAAAACCATCATGGCTC
>Ga0209066_10007277_pt1 | contig 11028 bp, 9 predicted proteins | sample All_14_2_FD_187198 | JGI IMG/M metagenome (GOLD analysis project Ga0209066, IMG submission 187198) | Freshwater microbial communities in response to fracking from Pennsylvania, USA - Allegheny Zone_MetaG_DW_15 (SPAdes) (version 2) ... | reverse complement strand
TTCCTGGGCTACCTGCACGCCGCCGGGACGGACGCGGCGACCCTGCCCGCCGCCCGGGCCTACCACGCCGCCGCCGCCGCCCTGCCGGCCAACGACCGCGAGGCCGGCCATGTGGCGGCGCTGGGCGCCATGACCCAGGGGCGGTTCGGCGAGGCGGCGGCCCTGCTGACCAGGGTCTCCGTACAGTACCCGCGCGACGCGCTGGCGCTTCAGATCGGCCAGCTGCTCGACTTCCTGACCGGCGACGCGGTGATGCTGCGCGACCGGATCGGGCGGGCGCGTCCGCACTGGACGGCGGACATGCCGGGCTATCATGCCGTGCTCGGCCTGCACGCCTTCGGGCTGGAGGAGACCGGCGACTACGCCGCCGCCGAGGCCGCCGGCCGCTCGGCCATCGCCCTCGAACCGCGCAACAGCTGGGCCCAGCATGCGGTGGCCCATGTGCTGGAGATGCAGGACCGCCGGGAGGAAGGCATCGCCTGGATGCGCCAGGACATCGATCGCTGGACGCGGGACAGCTACTTCGCCGTCCACAACTGGTGGCACCTGGCGCTGTTTCACTGGGGCCTGGGCGACGCCGCCGGGGCGCTGGACCTCCTCGACGGGCCGATCTGGGGCGACCGGTCGAACCTCGCCTATGACATGGTCGACGCCAGCGCCCTGCTCTGGCGGCTGCACCTGGACGGCGTCGAGGTCGGCGACCGTTGGGAGCCGCTGGCCGACCAGTGGGCGGCGGCGATCGGCGAGAGCACCTACGCCTTCAACGACGCCCACGCCGCCATGGCCTTCGCCGCCGCGGGCCGCGCCGACAGCCTCGCCGCCCTGCGCGCCGCCCAGGACCGGGCCATGGCCACGCCGGGCGACAACGCCGACATGGTGCGGCTGGTCGGGAGGCCCCTGGTCGACGGTCTGGCGGCCTATGCCGACGGCGACTGGCGCGGCGCCATCGCGGCGCTGGAGCGCACACGCGGCGTCGACAACCGCTTCGGCGGCAGCCACGCCCAGCGGGACGTCATCGACCTGACCCTGATCGCGGCGGCGGAGAAGGTCGGGGACAGCTCAGCCGCCGCGGCCTTCCGCGCCCGCCGAAGCGCGAAGCGTTAAGCGCCCCACTCGGCCCAAAGCGTCGCCTCGTCGGCCCTGGCGACCTTCACCGAGGCGTCCTTGATGTGGCCAAAGCCGCGGATCTGCTGCGGGACGGCCGCGATGCGGGCGGCCAGCGGCAGGCGCTCGGGGGTCAGGCCGCCGAGGATGCGGTCGAGCTGCGCCTCGTAGGAAGTAATCAGGCCGCGCTCCATCTTCCGCTCCTCGGTCATGCCGAAGATGTCCAGCGGCCCGCCGCGCAGGCCCTTCATCCTGGTCAGCACGGGGAAGACCAGCTCGAGCATCCAGCCACCCAGCGCGATCTTCTTCGGCTTCCCGTCCGGGCCCTTCGGCGCGATCAGCGGCGGGGACATCCAGACCTTGGCCTTGCCGCCCTTGAAGGTCCCGGCCAGTTCGGCCGCGAACCGGCCGTCGGTGTAGAGGCGGGCGACCTCGTACTCGTCCTTGTAGGCCATCAGCTTGTAGAGGTTGATGGCCACGGCGCGGGTCAGGGCGTCGCCGGCGTTCAGGGCGGCCTCGGCGGCCCGCACCTGGTCGACCCGCTTGCGGTAGCGGGCGGCGTAGGCGCCGTCCTGGTAGGCGGTCAGCTCGGCCGTGCGCTTCTCGATCAGGTCGGCGAGCGGCATGGTCTCCGGCGTCGGCGTCGAGTCTTCGGGCAGGCCCCGGAACTCCGGATCCATCGCCGCCTTCCGGCCGACCTCGAAGGCCTGCAGGTTGGACTCATAGTCGACGCCGTTCAGTTTGATGGCCCGATAGAGCGCGCGGCTGGAGACCGGGATCACGCCCTTCTGCCAGGTGAAGCCCAGCATGATCATGTTGGCGTAGATGCCGTCGCCCAGCTTGTGCTCGGCCAGGGCTTGGGAGGGGCAGGCCTCGTAGCTCTTCGTCGCCGCCGTGATCCGGCGGGCCATGCGGGCGGTGTCGAAGCGGACGTCCCGGTTGGTGACGAAATCGGCGGTGGGCGAGAAGTCGGCGTTGCCGAACGCCCGCGTCACCTTCTTGGAGAACAGCGCCAGGCCGTCGGGGCTGGCCGCGACGAGCAGGTCGCAGGCGATCAGCACGTCGGTCGTCGCCGCCGGCACCCGGCCGCCCACGACGGTGTCCTCGCGCTCGCCGATCTTCACGTGGCTGAACACCGAGCCGCCCTTCTGGGCCAGGCCGGTCATGTCGACCACGCTGGCGGCGCGACCGTCGATGTGGGCGGCCATGGCCAGGATCGAGGCGACGGTGGTCACGCCGGTGCCGCCGATGCCGGTGAAGACGATGCGGCGCACACCCTCCAGCGGCTCGAACTCGGGCAGCGGCGTGGCGTCGGCGGTCAGGGCCGCCATCTTCGTCGTGGTGGCGTTCTCCGCCCCCTCCAGGGTGATGAAGGACGGGCAGAAGCCGTCGACGCAGCTGTAGTCCTGGTTACAGGTCGACTGGTTGATCTTCCGCTTGCGGCCGAACTCGGTGTTCAGCGGCTCGACCGAGACGCAGTTCGACTTCTTGCTGCAGTCGCCGCAGCCTTCGCAGACCAGCGGGTTGATGAACACGCGCTGCGGAGCCTTGGCCATGGTCCCGCGCTTGCGGCGGCGGCGCTTCTCGGTGGCGCAGGTCTGGTCGTAGAGCAGGACAGTGACGCCCTCGGTCTCACGCAGCGCGCGCTGGACCTTCATCAGCTCGCCGCGGGGGTGGACCTCCACGCCGGGCGCCAGATCCCTGACGCCCTCGTAGCGGGCGACGTCGTCGACGACGATGACCGTCTTCTTCACGCCCTCCGCCGCCAACTGGCGGGTGATCTGCGCCGGGGTGAAGCCGCTCTCCGCCGCCTGGCCGCCGGTCATGGCCACCGCGTCGTTGAACAGCAGCTTGTAGGTGATGTTGGCCTTGGCCGCGATCGCGCCCCGGATCGCCAGCGAGCCGGAGTGGTTGTAGGTGCCGTCGCCCAGGTTCTGGAAGACGTGCTTTTCGGTGGTGAACGGCGCAGCGCCGACCCAGGTCAGCCCCTCGCCGCCCATGTGGGTGTTCAGGTCGGTCGACGGATCGTTGAAGCTGGCCATGTAGTGGCAGCCGATGCCGGCCAGGGCGCGGGAGCCCTCCGGCACGCGGGTCGAGGTGTTGTGCGGGCAGCCCGAGCAGAAGAATGGCTTGCGCTGCTGGTCGGCGGCCAGGCTGACGGCGGCGACGCCCGAGGCGGACACGCGGTCGATGTAGCTCTGGGCCCGTTCCTTGTGCGGCCCGGCCGGGAGGCGGTCGTAGAGGTCGAGCGCGATGGCGGCGACGGAAAGCGAGCCGGTATCCTCCATCAGCGGCAGGCCATGCTCGTCCTTCTTGCCGATGACGGTGGGACGGGCGTGGGCCGGCAGGTCATAGAGGGCGGCGCGGGCCTGGGGCTCGATCAGGGCGCGCTTGTGCTCGATGACCATCAGGGTCTCGAGACCGGCGGCGAAGGCCCGCAGACCCTGCGGCTCCAGCGGCCAGGGCATGCCGACCTTGTAGATCGAGACGCCGAGGGCGGCGGCCTCGTCCAGGGTGATGCCCATGGCCTGGAAGGCTTCCAGCACGTCCTTGTAGGCCTGGCCCTGGCAGACGATGCCCAGGCGCGGACGCGGCGAGGCCAGCACCACCCGGTCGATGTTGTTGGCCCGGGCGAAGGCGAGGGCGGCCGGGAGCTTGTGGTTGCGGAGACGGGTTTCCTTCTCCAGCGGCTGGTCCTTGGTGCGGATGTGCAGGCCGCCGGGCGGCATCGGGAAGTTGTCGGGGATCACCACCTTGTGGCGGTCCAGCGACACGTCGATGGTCACACCGCTGTCCATGGTGTCGGCCAGCGCGATCAGGCCGACCCACAGGCCGCTGAAGCGCGACATGGAGAGGCCCAGGATGCCGTAGTCCAGCACCTCCTGGACGTCGGCCGGCGAGAGCACCGGCATCTCGAAGTCCTGGAAGGCGAACTCCGACTGGCTGGGCAGGGTCGAGGACTTGCAGTTGTGATCATCGCCGGCCACGGCCAGCACGCCGCCCGTCGGCATGACGCCGGCGAAATTGGCATGCTTGAAGACATCGCCGGTGCGGTCGACGCCGGGCGCCTTGCCGTACCACATGGCGCTGACGCCGTCGTACTTGGCGCCCGGGAACAGGTTGGCCTGCTGGCTGCCCCAGACGGCGGTCGCGGCCAGATCCTCGTTGAGGCCTTCCTGGAAGACCACCTCGTGCTTCTTCAACAGCTTGCCGGCCCGCGCCGCCTGCTGGTCGAGCCCGCCCAGCGGCGAGCCGCGATAGCCCGAAATATAGCCGGCCGTGTTCAGCCCGTCGCGCTCGTCGAGGCGTCGACGGTCAAGCATCACCCGGATCAGAGCCTGCACGCCGGTTATGAACGCGCGGCCGTCTTCGAGAAGATATTTGTCGTCTAGCGTCACTTCCTGGTGCCGCATTGAAAAATCTTTCCCTTGGCGGTCGTTCTTCGGCTTGCAAGATCATATAAGCACGGCGAAATTGCTTGCCAAAGCCGTGCCCCTTTCACAGGGGCGTTCGGCACGATCGGGGCGCGTAATGGCCAATTGGGGGAAAAAGGTTTGTCCGAGCAGCTAGACGCGGTTGACGCAAAGATTCTCGATCTCATCCAGCACGACGCAAGCCTGTCCGTCGCCGAAATCGCCGAGCGCGTCGGCCTGTCGTCCAGCCCCTGCTGGCGCCGGATCAAACGCCTGGAGGACGCGGGCATCATCCAGCGCCGGGTGACGATCCTGGACCGCGAGCAGCTGGGTCTGCGCTTCGAGGTCTACTGCACCGTCAAGCTGTCGCTGCCGACCAAGGAGAACCTCGAACTGTTCGAGTCCAACGTCGTGAAATGGGCGGAGGTCACCCAGTGCGCCACGGTCACCGGCGCCGCCGACTACGAGCTGCGCATCGTCACCCGCGACATGCACGCCTTCGACGACTTCCTGCGCGACAAGATCCTGTCGCTGGGCCTGGTGTCGAACATCGAGAGCCGCATCGTCATCCGCGGCGTCAAGAACACCACCGCCGTCCCCCTCGGCATGGTCAGCCCCTATGTCAGCCCGCACGGCTAGGACAGCGCTGACGGCGCTGGCGGCGGTCTTCCTGATCGCGGCCGAGGCGCCGGAAACCCGGCTCGAGCAGTACCAGCGGCTGCGGCGCGACGGCGCCGCCGCCGTTCAGGCCGGCGATCTGGCCAAGGCTGAAGCCGCGCTCGAGCAGGCGCTGACGCTCTATCCCGATGTCTCCGGCTCCTACATCCGGCTGGCGCGCGTCCAGGCGGCGGCCGGGAAGCGCGGCGAAGCACTCGCCAATGTCGAGGCCTACGCCCGCATGGGCCAGCTCTATGACGTGCCGGGCGACCCGGCCCTCAAGGACCTGACCGCCGTGCCCGGCTGGGCGGACGTCGCGGCGCTGTTCGACCGCAACAGGACGGCCTTCGGCGAACTCACCGAGGTCGGCTCGGTCACCGGCGATCCCGAGTTCATCGGCGAGGGCCTGGCCCATGATGGCGCGGGCTGGCTGCTGAGCACCGTCTCAGGTCGCACCATCGTGCGGCCCGGCGCTCGGGAGGCGACGCCCTTCCTCAAGGCGGACACGGGAACCGGCGCGATCTTCGGCATGGCCGCGGATCGCGAAAGGGGCGTGCTCTGGGCAGCCGAGGCCTGGGGCGCGGATATCCCCGGCGGATCGGGCCCGTCGAAGACCGGTCTTCTGAAAATCTCGCTGTCCGACGGCCGCATCCTGGCGCGCTTCCTCCTGCCGGAGGATGGCGGCAAGCATCAATTCGGGGACGTCATCCTGACCTCCGACGGAACGGTCTACGCCACGGACTCGATCGGCGGCGGCCTCTGGCGACTGAAGGCCGGCGGCGTGAGGTTGGAACAGGTCGTCGCGCCCGGCGCCTTCGCCTCGCCGCAGGGCATGGCGATCTGCCCCGGCGAGGGCGCGATGGTGGTCGCCGACTATTCCACCGGCCTGCACCGGGTCGATCTGAAGACCGGCCAGACCGCGCCACTCACGGGACTGCGGACCGGCATGTCCGGGACGGACGGCCTCGTCGTCGCGCCCGGCGTCGACTACGGCCTGCGCAACGCCTCGCCCCTTCCGATGGCCGTGATCGCCACCCAGAACGGCGTCCTGCCCCAACGGCTCATGCTGCTGCGGATCAGCGCCGATTGCGACGAGGTCGAAGGCGCCGACCTGGTGGCCGCCAACCTCCCGGGCCTCGACGACATCACCCTTGCCGCCGTCGACGGAAGCGAGGTCGTGTTCGTCGGCCACGCCCGCTGGGCCGACCGCGACCCGGACGGCAAGCTGGCCCTGCCGGCGCCGCCGCCGATCCGCGTGTTCAGGGCAACGCTGCCGAGGACGAGCTTCTAGCCTCGCCCCCTTTCGCTCCCGTTGGCGAGAGGCCATTCTGGCCATCCGCCAGCCCGTGGAGCCCGCCATGATCGACCTCGTCATAGACCGGCGGCGCAAGGATCTGGGCGGGTTCGAGGTGGGGCGGGTGCTGCCCTGGCCCGCGCGGCGGACCGTCGGCCCCTTCATCTTCTTCGACCACATGGGCCCGGCGCAGTTCCAGCCCGGCTTTGGCCGCGAGGTGGACGTGCGACCCCATCCGCACATCGGCCTGTCGACGCTGAGCTATCTGTTCGAGGGGGCGATGACCCATCGCGACAGCGTCGGTTCCGAGATTGTCATCCGTCCTGGCGAGGTCAACTGGATGACCGCCGGCAACGGCATCACCCATTCCGAACGCTTCGAGGACCTGCGCCGCGACGGCGGCCGCATGGACGGCATCCAGACCTGGCTGGCCCTGCCGGTCGAGCATGAGGAGGCCGCGCCCGCCTTCTCGCACCATGAGGGCCCCGACGATCTTCCCTTCTACGAAGGCGGCGGCATGGCCGCGCGGCTGATCGCCGGCAAGGCGTTCGGCGCGGAGGCGAAGGTGCCGGTCTTCTCGCCCTGCTTCTATGTGCATTGGGAGCTGGCCGCAGGGGCGAAGGCCGCCCTGCCCGCCGAATATCCCGAACGGGCGGCTTATGTCGCCCGGGGCAGCGTCGAGATCGACGGCCAGACCCTGAACACAGGCCAGATGGCCGTGTTCGCGCCGGGCGAGACGATCGCCTTCACCGCGCTGGAGCCGTCGACGGTCATGCTGCTGGGCGGCGAGCCGATCGGCCCGCGCTTCATCGAGTGGAACTTCGTCTCCTCAAGCAAGGACCGCATCGAGCAGGCCAAGGCCGACTGGCGGGCCGGCCGCATGAAGCTGCCGGACCTGGACCACGACGAGTTTATTCCGCTGCCTTAGGCCCGGTTGGCTGCCCCGGGGCGCCGGGCCGGCTGCAGGAAGAGCATGAAGCGCGCCAGCGGCCGCTTGAAGAGCAGCAGGTAGGCGACATGGCCGCCGACGAGGAACATCAGGAGGTTGCCGAGGACCTCGTGAACCTCTTCGACCGCCTCGCCGCCCTCGTCATGACCCTCGCCCCTGCCGCCGCGACGCTCGCCGTCCTCCTCGTCGTCGTCGCCGCGGAGGATCGGGAGCTCCGGGGTCGCGGTCTGCGCCTGCTGGCGTAGCTCGGTGCGGCCGAGGCCGAACGTCCGCCCCTTGTCGAGCGCGATGCCGGTCCCGGTGACCCCGATGACGCAGATGGCGATGCCCAGCAGGAGCGCCCCGCTGATGGCCGGGTGGGTGAAGACCGAGCCCAGCTTGAGGCCGTGGAAGTGCGGATAGAAGCGCATCAGGCCCAGCTGCGGCGCGCCGGTGAGCGCCAGGACCAGTCGCACGAGGATCATCGCGGCCACGCCATAGCCCAGCCAGCTGTGCACATGCCCCCACTCCGGACTGAGGAAGGCGAGCACGACCAGAAGGGCCAGGAGGGCGTGATAAGCCCTCAGTCGGTGCATGGCGTTCATGGGAGAACTTTCGGGTTGCGGTTCCGGGCATGGCGCGGACGGCCCCGTGACGCCTCGGTCACACCAGACGCCGCGCGAACACAAGCAGATCAGGCCGCGCGCTGTTGTGCATTGGCCTGGATCAATGGACGCCACATCCGGGGCGTTGCGCGATCAACCGACTTGCGCCGGCCATAATTGCGAGCCATTCTCATCTTGAACGATAAAGCTTGGAGGTGGGGATGGTTCTGCGCAGCGTCGGCCCGGTGCTCATCGCGATCCTGATGCGCGGCGAACGGCCGGAGGAGCCCGTGACAGACTGGCTGTTGCACGGTCCATCGGACTCCGAAGTGGTGCAGGCCGCCGATGCGGCCTTGCCCGGGATCGCGCTGCTAGCCGCGGAATAGAGCCTGCCAAATGATCAATCCGGCCGCCGGATACACGCAACAGGGATAGAATTCGCCCCACAGGCGAACCGCAAACTCTGATGGTTAACGAGTGCTTGCCAGTCTCCCGGCCCTCGACTAACCATGTTCTACGAGTGCTCTGGGGGCACTGTTCAGGTTCCGTCGTGGACCATTCGGAGGCGGGAATATGCGCAAGATCATGGTGGCGGTGACGACCGCCTTGCTGGCCAGCGCCGGCGCAAGTAGCGCGATGGCGGGCGGCCCGCCGCCGGGACCGCTTCCCGGACCGCCGGCGCCGTGGCACGGCTGCACCGAGGCCCCTCACGCCGACGGCGGGGAATGCCCGTGCCGGATTCATCGCCAGTTCTACACCCCCGGCCCGGCCTGGAGCGTGAGCGCCTCGGGCGGCCCCGGCATCTACATCACCTCTCCGCCGGTCTCGGTTCCGTCCGGCCGCATCGACGTCAAGGGTCCGCCGATCTACGTCGAAGCCCCGCCGATCCGCGTCGAGCCGGTCCAGATCTACATCCGGTCGCCGGACGTTCGCGTGAAGCCGTCGCGCGTGACGGTCGAGCCGCCGCAAGTCCACTTCGAGGGCTGCCCCGAGGGCTCCACCGGCTGCGGACCAGCCGACTAGGCCTTACGGTTTAGCGACCAGACGAAACAGGCCCGCGCCGGTTCACCCGGCGCGGGCCTTGTCGTTTCGGGTGATTGACGACGGCGCGGACACCGCAGGCCTGGCCCGAGTCTGGCGCTACTTCTTCTCCGCCGGCTTGTCCGCCGGTTTCTCCGTCGGTTTGTCCGTCGGCTTCTCTGGCGCTTTGTCCGCCGGCTTGTCGGCAGCGCTATCCGCCGCGCAGAATTCGCGGATCTCCCGGGCCAGCGCCAGATCGCCGCCCTGCAGGGCCGCGCCGACCGCGTCGGGACAGCGGCCGTCGGCGACCAGGGTGGTGACCTTCAGGCGCAGGGTGGCCCGCGTCTCGGCCGCCGCCTTGAGTTCCTTGGCCTCCTTGCGGTCGCCGGGCGTGCACAGCGACATCCAGGACGCGTCGGCGCAACGGCGGATCAGCTTGGCCTGGCGGGTCTCTTCCTTGGTAAGCGCGGCCTCCGGCTTCGACCGGGGGTCGGGCAGCCGTGTCGCGACCGTCGGCGGGACCAGCTCGACCGCGCTTTCCTCGGCCCGGTAGCGGCACACCCAGCCGGTATCCTCGAACACGCAGGACTGCAGCGTGGCCGGACTATCCTGGGCGAGCAGCGCCAGAGTCATGGCGAGTGAGGTCAGCACCGGTTCCACCACGGTTTCAGGAGCTCGATCATGGCACGATCGCCGCCCGGGCGTAACCCTGACCCGCGTTCAACGAGCAGGCGTCAGGCCTTCAGCGCCCGGCGGGCCGACAGGGCGTACTCGACGCCGGTCCAGACGGTGACCACCGCGGCCAGCGCCAGCACGCCGTGGGCGGTCAGGAAGGCGCGACCGATCAGCTCGGGGTCTTCCGGCAGGCCCCAGGCCCGCCAGCCGAACACGAACAGCTCCGCGGCCAGCGCCACCAGCTGCAGCGTGGTCTTCCACTTGGCGAGCGTGGTCACCGGCAGCTTCAGTCCCTTGGGCGCCAGGGTCTCGCGCAGGGCGCTGACCGAGAACTCCCGGAACAAGATCAACCCGCCGGCCAGGGCAACGATCCAGTTGCCCAGGGCCGCGATGCCCACGACCATCCCGGCGACCAGCACCTTGTCGGCGATCGGATCAAGGATGGCGCCCAGCGTGCTGGTCGCGTCGAACCGGCGGGCGAGCCAACCGTCGAGGAAGTCGGTCACGGCCGCGATGAGGAACCCCCAGAAGGCGAAGAAGTACAGCGCCTGCTGGATCGCCGCCGGCTCCTGGGCCGAGACCATCGCCCAGCGGTAGACCGGCGACACCGGCATCAGCCCGATCAGGGCCAGGAACACGAACAGCGTCAGCACCAGCCGTGCGCCGGTCAGGATGTTGGGAAGCGATTTCATGAGCGCACCATAGCGTCTGAACGCGTCACTTGCGGAAAAAGTCATGGATGCGCTGCGCCAGCGGTCCGCTGACGCCGTCGACCTTCATCAGATCGTCCACCGAAGCCTTGCCGACCTCGCGGGCCGAGCCGAACGCGTGCAGCAGCGCCTTCTTGCGGCCGGGGCCGACGCCGTCGATCTCGTCGAGCGGATTGCGCTTCATCTCCGCCGTGCGCTTGGCCCGGTGGGTGCCGATGGCGAAGCGGTGCGCCTCGTCGCGCAGCCGCTGCAGGTAGTAGAGCACCGGGCTCTTGGGCTCGAGCATGAAGGGCGTCTTTCCCGGCATGAAGAACCGCTCCAGCCCGGCGTCGCGGTCCGGGCCCTTGGCCACCCCGACCACGGCGATGTCGTCGACGCCCAGGTCGGCCATCACCTCCAGCACCGCGTCCAGCTGGCCCTTGCCGCCGTCGATCAGCACCAGGTCTGGCCGGGCGCTGTCGTCGCCGCCCTCCTCTTCCTTGACCAGGCGGGCGAAGCGGCGGCGCAGCACCTCCTTCATCATGCCGTAGTCGTCGCCGGGGGTGAGCTCGGTCCCCTTGATGTTGAACTTTCGGTACTGGTTCTTCTGGAAGCCCTCGGGCCCAGCCACGATCATGCCGCC
>Ga0209066_10007275_pt1 | contig 11029 bp, 11 predicted proteins | sample All_14_2_FD_187198 | JGI IMG/M metagenome (GOLD analysis project Ga0209066, IMG submission 187198) | Freshwater microbial communities in response to fracking from Pennsylvania, USA - Allegheny Zone_MetaG_DW_15 (SPAdes) (version 2) ... | reverse complement strand
TGAGCGACTACATCGGCAAGCTGCGCCACAGCGTGCCGGGCGTGGGCCTCATCAGCCCGCCGCCACACCACGACATTTATTCGATTGAAGACTTGGCGCAGCTGATCCACGACCTGAAAAACGTGGCGCCGCACAGCGACATCAGCGTGAAGCTGGTGTCTGAAATCGGCGTGGGCACCATCGCCGCCGGCGTGGCCAAGTGCAAGGCCGACCATGTGGTCATCGCCGGCCACGACGGTGGCACGGGCGCCTCGCCCTGGTCGTCCATCAAGCACGCGGGCAGCCCATGGGAAATCGGCTTGGCCGAAACCCAGCAAACGCTGGTGCTCAACCGCCTGCGCAGCCGCATCCGCGTGCAGGCCGACGGCCAGATGAAGACCGGCCGCGACGTCGTCATCGGCGCGCTGCTGGGTGCCGACGAGTTTGGCTTCGCCACCGCACCGCTGGTGGTCGAGGGCTGCATCATGATGCGCAAGTGCCACCTGAACACCTGCCCGGTGGGCGTGGCCACGCAAGACCCAGCGCTGCGCAAAAAATTCAGCGGCAAGCCCGAGCACGTCGTCAACTACTTCTTCTTCATCGCCGAAGAAGCGCGCCAGATCATGGCGCAGCTGGGCATCCGCAAGTTCGACGATCTGGTGGGCCGCGCCGACCTGCTGGACACCAAGCAAGGCATTGAGCACTGGAAAGCGCGTGGCCTGGACTTCAGCCGCCTGCTGGCCATGCCCGCCGTACCGGCCGATGTGCCTCGCTTCCACACCCAAACGCAAGAGCACGGCCTGGAGAAGTCGCTGGACAACATCCTGATTGCCAAGTCGCGCCCTGCCATTGACAAGGGTGAGCGTGTGCAGTTCATCGAGGTAGCACGCAACGTCAACCGCTCGGTGGGCGCCATGCTCTCCGGCGCCGTGACGCAGGTGCATCCCGAAGGCCTGCCCGACGACACCATCCGCATCCAGCTTGAAGGCACGGGCGGGCAGTCGTTTGGTGCGTTCCTCACGCGCGGCATCACGCTGTACCTGATTGGTGACGCCAACGACTACACCGGCAAAGGTCTGTCTGGCGGCCGCGTGGTGGTGCGCCCCAGTATCGACTTCCGGGGCGAAGCATCGCGCAACATCATCGTGGGCAACACCGTCATGTACGGCGCCACCACGGGTGAAGCGTTCTTCAGCGGCGTGGCCGGTGAGCGCTTTGCGGTGCGCCTGTCGGGCGCCACCGCGGTGGTCGAAGGCACGGGCGACCACGGTTGTGAATACATGACCGGCGGCACTGTGGCCGTGCTGGGCAAGACCGGGCGCAACTTTGCGGCCGGCATGAGCGGCGGCGTGGCTTATGTGTACGACGAAGACGGTCAGTTCGCCAAGCGCTGCAACACCGCCATGGTCAGCATGGACAAGGTGCTGAGCGCGGCTGAGCAGGAAGCCACCATGGACCGCGCCATCTGGCACCGCGACCAGACCGACGAAGCGCAGCTGAAGAAACTGCTGGAAGACCACAACCGCTGGACCGGCAGCAAGCGCGCCCGCGAGCTGCTGGACACCTGGGCTGAGTCGCGCGGCAAGTTCGTGAAGGTGTTCCCGAACGAATACAAACGCGCCCTGGGCGAGATCCATGCCCGCAAATCAGCCGCTGCGGCCACCACCAAAGCACAGGGCACGGCCAAGCAGGTTGCAGCCGCCAAGTAAGCCCGCAACGCACGCACACGAAGGACACACATCATGGGAAAAGTCACCGGCTTCATGGAATTCGAGCGTCTGGAAGAGGGCTACAAGCCCGTTCCTGAGCGCCTGAAACACTACAAAGAGTTCGTGGTGGGCCTCACCGCCGACCAGGCCAAAGTGCAGGCTGCGCGCTGCATGGACTGCGGCACGCCGTTTTGCAACAACGGCTGCCCGGTCAACAACATCATTCCGGACTTCAACGACCTGGTGTTCCAGGGCGACTGGAAGAACGCCATCACGGTGCTGCACAGCACCAACAACTTCCCTGAGTTCACGGGCCGCATCTGCCCCGCACCGTGCGAGGCGGCTTGCACGCTGAACGTGAACGACGACGCGGTGGGCATCAAGTCCATCGAGCACGCCATCATCGACCGCGCCTGGGCCGAGGGCTGGGTGCTGCCGCAGCCGCCCAAACACAAAACCGGCAAAAAAGTGGCCGTGGTGGGCTCTGGCCCCGCCGGCATGGCCGCCGCCCAGCAACTGGCGCGTGTGGGCCACGACGTGACCTTGTTCGAGAAAAACGACCGCGTGGGCGGCCTGCTGCGCTATGGCATTCCCGACTTCAAAATGGAGAAGTCGCACATTGACCGCCGCGTGGCACAGATGCAAGCCGAAGGCGTGGTGTTTCGCACCGGCGTGATGGTGGGCGAACTGCCCAAAGGCAGCAAGGTGACCAACTGGGCCAAGGAAACCATCAGCCCGGAACAGCTTCAGCACGACTTTGATGCTGTGCTGCTCACCGGCGGTTCCGAGCAGAGCCGCGACCTGCCCGTGCCGGGCCGCGACCTGGACGGCATCCACTTCGCGATGGAGTTCCTGCCCCAGCAAAACAAGGTCAATGCGGGCGACAAGCTCAAGGGGCAGTTGCGCGCCGACGGCAAGCACGTGATCGTGATCGGTGGTGGCGACACCGGCAGCGACTGCGTGGGCACCAGCAACCGCCACGGCGCCGTCAGCGTCACCCAGTTCGAAGTGATGCCTCAGCCTCCCGAGCAAGAAAACAAGCCGCTGGTGTGGCCCTACTGGCCGCTCAAGCTGCGCACCAGCTCCAGCCACGAAGAAGGCTGCACCCGCGAATTTGCCGTGTCCACCAAGGCCTTCAAAGGCGAAAAGGGCAAGGTCACCGGGCTCACGACCGTGCACGTTGAAATGAAAGACGGCAAGTTGGTCGAAATTGCGGGCACCGAAAAGGAATACAAAGCCGACCTGGTGTTGCTGGCCATGGGCTTTGTGAATCCGGTGCCCACCGTGCTCGATGCCTTCGGTGTGGACAAAGACGGTCGTGGCAACGCCAAAGCCAGCACCGACTTCCACGGTGGTTACGTCACCAACGTGCCCAAGGTGTTTGCCGCAGGCGACATGCGCCGGGGCCAGTCGCTGGTGGTCTGGGCCATTCGCGAAGGCCGACAGGCAGCGCGCTCGGTGGATGAGTTCCTGATGGGCTATTCCGACCTGCCACGTTGACATGGCCCCACCACCGCCGCGCTGCGCGCGACCTCCTCAAGGAGGCGATGCGGGTGGCCCGGCGGAGCCGGTTCTGCGATGGCCAGGGTGGGACGCACCGTTGTTCCACCTAGGATTTACCCTCATGCGACAATCACCGGCTATATGCACGGCCCCATGAGCGAACCCCCTTTCATTGAAATTGACCACGTCACGTTTGGCTACGACAGCCGGCGTACGATCCTCAGCGACCTGACGCTGAACTTTGCGCGTGGCAAGGTCACGGCGGTGCTGGGTGGTTCCGGTTGCGGCAAGACCACCCTGTTGCGCCTGATTGGTGGCGTGCATGCGCCCAACAGCGGGCGTGTGGTGTTCGACGGCGAGGTCATTGACTCCCGCAACAAAGCCCAGCTGTTTCGCCTGCGCCGCCGCCTGGGCATGCTGTTTCAGTTCGGTGCGCTGTTCACCGACCTGTCGGTGTTCGACAACGTGGCCTTTCCGCTGCGCGAGATGACCGATTTGCCCGAGTCGCTGATCCGCGACATCGTGCTGATGAAACTCAATGCCGTGGGCCTGCGCGGCGCGGCGGGGCTGCGCATCAGCGAGGTGTCGGGCGGCATGGCGCGGCGCATTGCGCTGGCCCGTGCCATTGCGCTGGATCCCGAACTCATCATGTACGACGAGCCCTTCGCTGGGCTCGACCTGGTGTCCATGGGGGTGGCGGCCAAGCTGATTCGCACCCTGACCGATGTGACCGGTGCCACCACGCTGCTGATTTCCCACGACGTGCCGCAGTGTATGGCCATCAGCGACTGGGTGGTGCTCATGGCCACCGGCGGGCGCATTGTGGCCCAAGGCACGCCGGCAGAGTTGATGGCCAGTGACGAGCCCGAGGTGCGCCAGTTCGTGCGTGGCGAGCCCGACGGACCGGTGAAATTCCATTACCCGGCACCGTCCGTGGCGGTCGACTTTGGCCTGGAGGCTTCACGATGAACCTGCTGCAGCAGCTGGGCCGCCGTGCCCTGGACGTGTTGGCGGCCTGGGGCCATGGCGCCTTGTTCTTTATGGAGCTGATCAAGGCCGTGCCAGCCGGTTTGGCCCGGTTTGGCCTGGTGGTGACGCAGATCCACGCCATTGGCAACCGCTCGCTGGTCATCATTCTGGCCTCGGGCCTGGCGGTGGGTTTCGTGCTGGCCTTGCAGCTCTACAACACGCTCACCAATTTTGGTGCCGCCGAGTCGCTGGGCCTGGTGGTCAATTTGTCGCTGGTGCGTGAGCTTGGCCCAGTGGTCACGGCGCTGCTGTTCGCGGGCCGTGCTGGCACCTCGCTGACCGCCGAGATCGGCCTGATGAAAGCCGGCGAGCAGATTGCCGCCATGGAGCTGATGGCCATTGACCCGCGCAAGCGCGTGCTGGCGCCGCGTTTCATTGCCGGCGTCATCGCCATGCCGTTGCTGGCGGCGCTGTTTTCGGCCATTGGCATTCTGGGTGCCTGGGTGGTCGCGGTGGGCCTGATCGGCATTGACGCTGGTAATTTCTGGTCGATCCAGCAAAACGGTGTGGATGTGTGGCGCGATGTGGGCAATGGCGTGGTGAAAAGCGCTGTGTTTGGCGTCATTTGCACCGCCGTGGCCTTGTACCAGGGATACGAGACCGAAGCCACGCCCGAAGGCGTGGCCTACGCCACCACGCGCACGGTGGTGACCGCCTCGCTGGGTGTGCTGGCGATGGACTTCATCCTCACCGCCCTGATGTTTTCGACCCCTTGATCACCGAGCAGCTGACGTATGAACAAAAGAAGTATTGAAATCCTCGTGGGCCTGTTTGTCGTGTTGGGCGCGGCGGGTCTTCTCTTTCTGGCACTCAAGGCCGCCAACCTCGGCAGTTTCACCAACGGTGGTACCACCTACACGGTGCAGGCGCGCTTTGACAACATCGGCGGCCTGAAAGCCCGGGCGCCGGTGCGCTCGGCCGGTGTCAATGTGGGTCGTGTCACCAGCGTCACGCTCGACGCCCAGACCTTTCAAGGCTTGGTGACGATGGAAGTGAACCAAGGCATCTTGTTTCCCAAAGACTCGTCGGCCAAAATTCTCACAGCCGGTTTGCTGGGCGACCAATACATTGGCATTGAGCCCGGTGGCGACGAACGCAACCTGGCTGCGGGTGACGTGATCACACAGACCCAGTCGGCCATGGTGCTGGAAAACCTGATTGGGCAATTCCTGTTCAACAAGGCAGCAGACGGTGGAACGGGTGGCACCGACTGAGGTGCTGGCCCGCGCGTTTGGGCGCTCTGGCGGGCCAGCGCAACGGACACAGCCAGCGGTTCGTTTCAATCAACAACAACGGGTACACAACCCAGGGGGTGTCAACATGTTCATGCCATCGATCTTGGGCCGTTCCATGGTGGGCGTGGTCTTGGTCGCGTTCATGAGTGGCTGTGCCAGCGGTCCCAATGCCAACCCGCAAGACCCGCTGGAGCCGTTCAACAGGGACATGTCTGTGTTCAATGAGTCGGTGGATTCGATGGTGCTCAAGCCGGTGGCCACGGTCTACCGCGATGCGACCCCTGATCTGGTGCGCACCGGTGTCAGCAATTTCTTCTCCAACCTGGGCGATGTGTGGTCCTTCATCAACGCGGCCTTGCAACTGCGACCGCGTGAGGCGAGCGAGAATTTTTTGCGCGTGGGTGTGAACACCGCGTTTGGACTGGGCGGTGTGCTTGACGTGGCTTCTGAAATGGGCATTGAACGCACCCGCCTGGACTTTGGTCAGACCCTCGGTCGCTGGGGCGTGCCTTCAGGTCCTTACCTGGTGCTGCCCATTTTTGGTCCGTCTTCGTTCCGGGACGCGGCGGGGTTTGGTGTGGAAACCCAAGGCGACTTGATCCAGCGGCTGGACAGTGTCTCCACCCGCAACTCGCTGATCGTGCTGAGGGCGGTCGAAACCCGGGCCAATCTGTTGCGAGCCACCTCCATGCTTGAAGGGGCTGCGCTCGACAAGTACAGTTTCACGCGCGACGTGTACCTGCGCCGCCGCCAGAGTCAAATTGAAGACTTGATTGATCTGGGCATCGGTGTGCGCAACGGTTCAGAAGATACACAAGACAGCAAATGAGAGACACCGGTGGTGGAACCCCGACCTGTCGGATCTGCTCCAATTGAAAGCATCGCACCTTTTTGCGTGCGGTAGACAGAGGGCCGATGGCCCGGAAAGGCACATGATGTTGAAGCGACGCACTTGGCTGAGCGGATGGATGGTTCTGGTTGCGGCCATGCTGGCGCTGCCCGTTCAAGCAACCGAAGAAACACCTGATGCGCTGGTCAAGCGCATTTCGGGTGAGGTCATGGCCGCGGTCAAAGCCGACCCCGCGATCCAGGCCGGCGATGTGAACCGCATCATCGCGTTGGTGGACGGCAAAATCATGCCCAGCGTCAACTTTGCCCGCATGACGTCGTCGGCCGTGGGGCGTTATTGGCGCCAGGCCACGCCCGAGCAGCAAAAGCAGCTCCAAGACGAGTTCAAGACCCTGCTGGTGCGCACCTACGCGGGCGCTCTCGGGGAAGTGAAGGACCAGACGGTGAGCTTTCGCCCCCTGCGCTCGCGCCCGGAAGACACCGAGGTGGTGGTTCGCTCCGAGGTGCGCGGTCGTGGTGATCCGATCCAGCTCGATTACAGGCTGGAGAAAACCCCCAACGGCTGGAAAATTTACGATCTGAACGTCTTGGGCGTGTGGCTGGTGGAAACCTACCGCACCCAGTTTGCGCAGGAAATCAATGCCAAGGGCATCGACGGCCTGATCGCCACGCTGGTGCAGCGCAACAAGAGCAACACCGCCAAGGCAGGTTGATGGCTGCGCCGTTGACCACCGCTGCAGCGCCCATGGCTGTGTCCGCGCTGCCTGAGCAACTGACCATGCACGTAGCGGCCAAGGTGTTGGACCAGCTGAGCCAGACGCTGGCTCAGCAGTCGGCTCAGACGGTGGTGCTGGATGCGCAGTCGCTGCGTGTGTTTGACTCGTCGGCGGTGGCTGTCTTGCTCGAATTGCGGCGCCGGTTGGTGTCCCGTGGCAAGACGCTTCAGCTGGCCCATTCGCCCACCCGGCTGCAGCAGTTGGTGACGCTTTACGGCGTCGGCGAGTTGCTGCCAGGCTGAGGCCCGGCCTGGTCACCCTTGGCACGCTGAAGCGCGTCCAGGTGATGAACAACCGCCGCCCCAGCATGTCTTGCGCGTCCAGCGAAGCCGGCAGTGGCTCAGGGGCTTAAAATCACCGGTTCGCTTTCGGTGTACAGATGTCCTGTGTTCCGTGGGTGTCTCTTGGGGTGCCGCCTCCACAATGCCAGCTGTCTCTTTCCAACACGTTTCCAAAATATTCCCTTCGCCCCGTGGTGATCTGCACGCCCTCAAGGACGTGTCGTTTGATGTTCAGCCGGGCGAATTTTTTGGTTTGCTGGGCCCCAACGGCGCTGGCAAAACCACACTCATCAGCATCTTGGCAGGTCTTACCCGCGCCAGCAGTGGCCGCGTGTTGGTGCACGGCAAAGACGTGCAGGCCGATTACCAAGCCGCCCGCCGCCAGCTCGGCGTGGTGCCGCAGGAGCTGGTGTTTGACCCTTTTTTCAACGTGCGAGAGGCGCTCCGGTTTCAGTCGGGCTATTTTGGTATCCGCCACAACGAGGCCTGGATCAACGAACTGCTGGACGGTCTGGGCTTGGCCGACAAAGCGGGCTCCAACATGCGCCAGCTCTCGGGGGGCATGAAACGCCGGGTGTTGATTGCGCAGGCGCTGGTGCACAAGCCGCCGGTGATCGTGCTGGACGAACCCACCGCTGGCGTGGACGTGGAACTGCGCCAGACGCTGTGGCAGTTCATTTCTGATTTGAACAAACGCCTGGGCAGTACGGTCCTGCTGACCACGCATTACCTGGAAGAGGCCGAAGCGCTGTGTGGCCGCCTGGCCATGCTCAAGCAGGGGCAGGTGGTGGCGTTGGAGTCGACCTCGGTGCTGCTGGCGCGTGCCGCGTCCAATGTGTTGCGTTTCAAAACCGATGCCACCTTGCCACCCGAGCTGGCGGCGCAAGCGCGCATCACCGGACGTGTGGTGCAACTGCCCGCCAACGATGCCCACGCGGTGGAGCGTGTCTTGGCACGTCTGCGCGAGTTGGGCGTGGTGGCGCAAGACATCGAGATACGCAAGGCCGATCTGGAAGATGTGTTTCTGGAGCTGACCGGTAGCCATGTCCGACCGGCCACACCAGTGCTGGCCCTGGACGAGGTGGACGTATGAGCGGTTGGCAGGCTCTGTTTTATAAAGAAATTTTGCGTTTCTGGAAGGTGGGTTTCCAGACCGTGGCCGCTCCGGTGATCACCGCCATTCTGTATCTGATGATCTTTGGCCATGTGCTCGAGGGCCGGGTACAGGTGTACGGCACGGTGGGCTACACCGCCTTTTTGTTGCCGGGCTTGGTGATGATGAGTGTGTTGCAAAACGCCTTTGCCAACAGCTCGTCGTCCATGGTGCAGAGCAAGGTCATGGGCAACCTGGTGTTTTTGTTGCTTACGCCGCTGTCGCACCGCGCCTGGTTTGTGGCCTATGTCGGGTCGTCCGTGGTGCGAGGTCTGGCGGTGGGATCGGGCGTGATGCTGGCCACGTGGTGGTTTGCCCAGCCGTCCCTCGTGGCACCGCTGTGGATCGTGGTGTTCGCTGTGCTGGGTGCCGCGTTGTTGGGTGCACTGGGTTTGATTGCGGGCCTGTGGGCCGAGAAGTTCGACCAGATGGCTGCCTTTCAAAACTTCATCATCATGCCCATGACATTTTTGTCGGGCGTGTTCTACTCCATCCATTCCTTGCCCGAGTTCTGGCAACAAGTCAGCCACCTCAATCCGTTTTTCTACATGATTGACGGTTTTCGTTACGGCTTTTTTGGTGTGAGCGATGTGTCGCCTTGGCTCAGTCTGAGCATTGTGGGGGTGGCGCTCGCCGGAGTGAGCGCCCTGGCGCTGTACCTGCTGCGCACGGGCTACAAAATTCGCCACTAGCATGCCCGGACCCGCTCGTGTGCCCGCTGGGCGCTGCCGCCTCCGATCGTCTGGCCTGTTGCGAGAGCACTGTGCTCGATGCACCGTTCACCCGGTGATTCAACCTTCCATTTTCCCCGACCCGTTATGACCGCTGACCAACTGCAACAACTCATCGCCGCCGGCTTGCCCTGCGAGCACCTGGACGTCACCGGTGACGGCCGCCACTGGGCGGCTGTGGTGGTGTCACCCGCTTTCGAGGGCATGCGCGCCATTGCCCGTCACAAGCGTGTCTACGCCACGCTGGGTGAGCGTATCCACAACGATGAGGTTCACGCCCTGTCCATGAAAACTTTCACGCCCGCCGAGTGGGCGCAACAACCCTGAACCCAGCCTGAGCCGCTCCATGGACAAACTGCGAATCACCGGTGGCCGCACGCTGCACGGCGAAGTGACTATTTCTGGCGCCAAAAACGCCGCGCTGCCTGAACTCTGTGCGGCACTGCTGACGTGTGAGCCGGTCACGTTGACCAATGTGCCGCGCTTGCGCGACGTGGCCACCATGCGCCAGTTGCTGGACCACATGGGCGTGCAAACCCAGACCCATGGCGCGCGCGGTGGCATGACGCTGCACGCGGCCGATTCGATCAACCCCGAAGCGCCCTACGAACTGGTCAAGACCATGCGAGCGTCGGTGCTGGTGCTGGGCCCGCTGCTGGCGCGCTTTGGCCGTGCACGCGTGTCGTTGCCCGGGGGGTGTGCCATAGGTTCGCGTCCGGTGGACCAGCACATCAAAGGCATGCAAGCCATGGGGGCCGAGATTCTGGTGGAGCACGGCTACATGGTGGCTCAACTGGCCGGCGGCAAAAAGCGCCTGCAGGGAGCCCGTATTGCCACCGACATGGTCACCGTCACCGGCACCGAAAACTTCTTGATGGCCGCCACGCTGGCCGAGGGCGAAACCCTGCTGGAAAACGCGGCCCAAGAGCCTGAGATTGCCGATCTGGCCGAGATGCTGATCGCCATGGGCGCAAAAATTGAAGGCCACGGCACCAGCCGCATCCACATTCAGGGCGTTGAGCGTCTGCACGGCTGCACCCACCAAGTGGTGGCCGACCGTATTGAAGCCGGTACCTTCCTGTGTGCCGTGGCCGCCACGGGTGGCGACGTGGTGTTGCGCCACGGCCGCGCCGACCACCTCGACGCCGTGATCGACAAGCTGATTGAAGCGGGCGCTGATATTGCAGCGGGCCAAGATGCGGACGGCGACTTTATTCGGGTCCGTTCCACCGGTCGTCTGAAAGCCCAGGGTTTTCGCACCACCGAATACCCCGGTTTCCCGACCGACATGCAGGCCCAGTTCATGGCGCTCAATTGCATTTCGCACGGCACGGCCAAGGTGACCGAAACCATTTTTGAAAACCGCTTCATGCACGTCAACGAAATGGTGCGTTTGGGTGCAAAGATCCAGATCGATGGCAAGGTCGCGGTGGTGGAGGGCACTGAAAAACTCTCCGGCGCCACCGTGATGGCCACCGACTTGCGCGCTTCCGCCAGCCTGGTGATCGCCGGCCTGGTGGCCGAGGGCGACACCATCGTGGACCGCATTTACCACCTGGACCGGGGTTACGACCAGATGGAAGAAAAATTGCGCGGCATTGGCGCCAACATTGAACGCATCAAATGATCACCTTAGCCCTGTCCAAAGGACGCATCTTTGACGAAACCCTGCCGCTGCTGGCCACCGCTGGCATTGAGGTGCTGGAAGATCCCGAGAAGTCGCGCAAGCTGATTTTGCCGACCAACCAGCCCGGCGTGCGCGTGGTGCTGGTGCGTGCCACCGA
>Ga0209066_10007274_pt1 | contig 11030 bp, 8 predicted proteins | sample All_14_2_FD_187198 | JGI IMG/M metagenome (GOLD analysis project Ga0209066, IMG submission 187198) | Freshwater microbial communities in response to fracking from Pennsylvania, USA - Allegheny Zone_MetaG_DW_15 (SPAdes) (version 2) ... | reverse complement strand
CGCCTTTGGCAAGACCGCCATCCCTGAAGCCTACGAACGCCTCTTGCTCGATGCCCTGCAAGGCGACGCCTCTCTCTTCACCCGCGCCGACGAAGTGGAAACAGCCTGGTCGCTGATCGATCCCATCCTCCAGACGTGGGAAACGCATCAGACTCCGCCGTTGGCTGTTTACAAACCAGGGAGCTGGGGTCCACCCGAAGGCTACGATCTGCTCGCCCGTGACGGTCGGCGATGGTTGAATGAAGAAGCCAGCATGATGTTGGAAAAGTAAAAACAGTTCCCAAGACGGGTATAGAGGGACAAAGAAGCAATACGCAAAGAGCACAATCCAAAAGGATTGTGCTCTTTTTTTGCAACCAAACAGAATACATCCCGTAAGTAAACAGGAAAAGCTGACCTCAAAGGGTCTTGAAACTATTTTCTACATCAATTGTCTAATTAATAATCTGTTCTCGTAAAGGAAGTTGACATGAAATCAACCAAACTCATCATCACGATCTTGCTCGCTTTGGCGCTCACAGCTTGCGGCACCGCATCTGCTGCTACCCCAGAAAGCACCCCCATCCCCACCGTCGAAGCAGATGACACCATCATCGCCGAAGGGAAATTAGAACCCATTACCTACACCGAAATTTCCCTGAACACAAGCGGATTGGTCAGTGAACTACCCGTTGAAGAAGGCGACAGCATTGCAGCAGGCGATGTGATCGCCGTTGTGCGTTCTGAAAACACCCAATCTCTCGAAGATGCTCAAGCAACAGCAACTCAAGAACTGACCGAGGCATACAAAGAATATCGCGACGCCCAAAGCCGTTTGGATGATTTCGATGTCCCCGCTCGCTGGAATGAGATGACTCCTACGGAAGCGATCGCCGCTTCGCTGGAAAAATTGAATGTTGCCCGCGCAGAGTTTGAGCCATACAAGCATCTTTCAGAAAAAATGATCAAATACGAAGAACCCAAGCCAGATTTTTCTGAGATGACCCAGGAAGAATACGATTTTTATGAAGCCAGCCTTGAAGATCATAAAAACGACAATCGCCCATTGAATGGCGAAGCACGAGCGAAGAAAAAGGCATTAGATGAAGCTTGGGAACTGTACCGCGTTGCCATCCGCTGGTTGGAATTGGAGAGCAACTACCAAAATGCACAGGTACGCCTCGTCAACGCCCAAGCAGACTTTGACGCACTACAAGATACTGATTTCTCGCTCGACACCGCCGCCCTGCGTGCCATCCTTGCGAATGCTGAATTGCGTGCCCCACATGCAGGTGTGATCACAGACATGAACCTCAAAGTCGGCGAATTTGCGACAAATACCACTCCCGTTGCAACGATCGCAGACACCTCAAAATGGCTCGTCAAAACCAGCGACCTGACCGAAATCGATGTCGTCAACCTTGAAGAAGGACAACCTGTCACCGTCAAGTTGGATGCCATTCCCGGAAAAGAGTTCAATGGTAATGTGCTTGCCATCGGGCAGAATTATTCTGAAAATCAGGGCGATGTGGTTTATGAAGTTACCATCCTATTGACCGACCTTGATCCGTCCATGCGCTGGGGCATGACCGCTGTGGTCACCTTCGAATAAAAAAACTCCGAAGGAGTGAAACGATTATAGAGAAGTGCAATTCAAGCGATAACCCCGAAGGGGTGGCATAGCAATGTCATCCCTTCGGGATTTGAAAACATAAAATCGCAGATCTATAATCATCACATCCCTTCGGGATTTTCAAGCAAGCAGAAAGAGAATGTTATGGCTATATCCTTCTTCAAACCCAAAACGGAAGACAGCGAAACCGCAGAACGACCGATCATTGATATTCGCAGCGTGAACAAATTCTACAAAACCGCTGTCGGCGATTATCACGCGCTCAGCGATGTGGACCTGCAAATTCAAGCGGGCGAGTTCGTGAGCATCATCGGCAAATCGGGCAGCGGCAAGACAACCCTATTGAATATGATCACCGGCATCGACCGTCCCTCGAACGGCGAGGTGTGGGTCAATGGAACGGGTGTACACACCCTCAACGAGAATAAGATGGCGCGTTGGCGCGGCAAAAATCTTGGCGTTGTATTCCAGTTCTTTCAACTCCTGCCCATGATATCGGTCATTGAGAACGTTATGCTGCCAATGGATTTCTGCCGCATGTACTCCCCTGTCGAACGTCGCAAACGCGCCATGGACCTGCTCGAATTGGTGGAACTCGCAGAACACGCCCATAAACTTCCCACCGCGCTTTCAGGCGGTCAGCAGCAGCGTGTGGCGATTGCACGCGCACTCGCCAACGACCCGCCCGTCATCATCGCCGATGAACCAACGGGTAACCTCGACTCAAAGACCGCCGAGTCTGTGTTTGCACTGTTCAATGACCTTGTGGCAAAAGGCAAGACCATCATCATTGTCACGCATGATAGCGCCATGGCAAAGCGCACCCATCGCACCGCACTCATCGCGGATGGTGAAATTGTCAACGAGTATGTGGCGAAAGCAATGCCAACACTCTCTCACACTCAACTCTTACAAGCAACGAAATCTGCAAAAACATTAAGCTTTAATGCAGGCGCAATGATCCTGGATGAAGGCTCAAATGCGGATACGTTCTACATCGTCTCGCATGGAACGGTGGAAGTTATTCTGCCACGCCCAAATCAATCGGATGTGGTGGCGCTTCAACTCGGACCCGGAAAAGTGTTCGGCGAAATGGAATTTTTCCACGAGAAGAAACATCGTGCTTCCATCCGCGCCTCGGAGGCGGGACCGGTGGAGGTCCTCGCTATCGGGTATGAAAAGCTCACAGAATTGCTGAATCAGTCTGAGGTCACGCGTGAAGCGCTGAAAGAGATGGCGAGCAAGCACAACGGTGAGAACCTGTCGTGGAGGGGAGTCTCATCATGATCTCCAGTCGTTGGAAAAAAGTCTGGGCTGATTTTTGGAGCAACCGCGGACGCACGTTCTTAACCATTGCAACCATTGCAGTGGGAACATTCGCCGTGGGCTTCAACAGCAACATGGGCTTGTACATGAATGAAAGCATGGACGGAGATTATCTTTCGGCGAATCCGTCTGAAGCGGAAATATATGCTTCGGGCTTGAACGATGATCTTGTTGATATGGCGCGTGATGTGCCGGGCGTGGAAGCCGCTGAAGGCTATTACAGCATGAGCGGGCAAATTATCCGCCCAGACGGAACGAAGGTGAATATTTCATTCACTGCCGCTGAAAACCCTAGCTCATTGACCTTAAACTTTCTCAAGCCCGCCCTTGGTGAAACCAGCATCCCTGCATATGGCAAAAAGGAAACAATTCTCGACGCCAGTGCCATGTCTTTGGGATACAAACCCGGCGATACGATCATCATCGAATTGGATAATGGCAAACGCCGCGAGTTGACATTTACAGGATACATGCATGCTGTGACAGGGTTTCCTTATAACCTTGCTCAGCAAGTGAATGCATACGTAACACCAGATACACTGGAATGGCTGGGCGGAAATATCAACGAATATGGCAGGCTTTCGATCAGCGTTTCTGAGAAACAGACCGATGCCGACCATGTAACAGCTGTTGCTCAATCTGTGGCAGACCAACTGGAGCGTGCTGGGTCAACGGTTTATTTTGTGAGCGTTTACCAGCCGGGACATCACTTTGCTTATAGCATTACTCAAGGTGTGTTCTTTGTGCTTGGCATCCTCGGTTATCTCACTGTGTTATTGAGCGGATTTCTGATCGTCAACACCATCACTGCGCTGATGACACAACATACCCGTCAGATCGGCATTATGAAAGCCACTGGCGGAAGTACATCTCAAATCTTTGGCATGTATCTTGTTCTGATCTTTGCTTTTGGTTTAGGCGCGTTGGCATTGGCTGTACCTTTGGCAGATGCTGTTGCAAAGACCATCGGTGGCGGGATGGCGGCATGGTTAAATTTCTACCCCGGTGAATATAGAGGATATCAGGCAACGTTCATTCAACAGGTACTTGTGGCAGTGGTAGTGCCTTTATTGGCGGCGATACTGCCGATTTACAACAGCGTGCGTATTACCGTCCGCGAGGCGCTGAGCGATTATGGTTTGGGTGGCAACGCCAAACCGAAAGAGGAAAAGGTCGGTAAAAATTCGATTCTGATTCCGCGCCCGATCCGCATTTCGCTTAGAAATACGTTTCGACGAAAAACCCGCCTCGGGCTGACGTTGTTCACACTAGTGCTGGGTGGTGCGGTATTCATTGCCGTGTACAACCTGTGGGAGTCGTTCGACCAGACCATTGAGGACATTCAAGGTTATTTTCTCGCGGACATCAACATTGCTTTCGACCGCGGCTATCGTTTCGATAAAGTCGCTTCGATCGCGGAAAGTATTCCAGGCGTGGTGAGCGCTGAAGGTTGGCTGGAATACACCGGCACTCTCGAAATGGGCGATGATCAGGCAGGGACTCAAATTCTCTTCGTGGCACCGCCTTCGACTTCGATCTTGATCGACCCGGTCATCACATCGGGGCGTTGGTTACAGCCCGGCGATGAGAATGCCATTGTCATTGGCAATCATCTGCTGAATGTATTTCCTGATCTAAAGGTCGGTGATTGGTTGACGATCGACATTGACGGCAAGGATACCAAATGGCTTATTGTTGGCACGTATAGCATTACAGGCAATGTCAGCCCGCCGTTGTTGTATGTCAATTATGAATATCTGAGTGTGTTGGTAGGGCAACCTGAGATGGCGTACTCTCTGCGCATTGTCACGGACCAACATGACTCTGCCACACAGAACCGCATCAATGACCAGATCCAGGCGGCATTCGAGCAACGTGGAATCCAGATACAGTCCACGCAATTGGGTGCGGACTTCATCCGCGACCAGAAGGCGCAGACGGATGTCCTCGTGTACTTCATGTTGGTGATGGCGAGTCTAATCGCGGTGGTTGGCGGACTGGGGTTGATGGGCACGATGAGCATCAACGTGCTGGAACGCACCAGAGAGATCGGTGTGATGCGCGCCATCGGTGCAAGCAATGGTGATATTCAAGCCATCGTCATTACCGAAGGCATGGTCATCGGCATAATCAGTTGGGCGATCAGCATTTTCATCTCGATTCCCATCACCAATGTGCTGTGCTATGGCGTCGGCATGGCGATTCTGACCGCTCCCATGCCTGCTGTCTATGGTGTGGCGGGAATCATCGCCTGGCTGATCTTTACCATCGTGCTGGGAACTCTCGCCAGCGCATTACCCGCAAGGCGGGCATCACGCCTCACTGTTAGAGATACATTGGCGTACGAGTAACGGACAATGGACGATAGACGATGGACCATAAAACTTCATCCATTGTCTATCGTCCGTAGTCTATTGTCTGTCCCCCCACAACTTCCACACATTTCCTCCATTCCTTTGTAATACTGCTGTGCAACAATACACTCAAGTTTACAAATGGAGGTAAACATGAAAAATTACAAATGGCTTTGGTGGACTCTCACCATCCTTCTAACTCTCGTTGTTTTGGCAGGGGTTGCTTTTGCCGGGTTCCGTTTTGGCGTGGTGCAAAGCGCCAACCTGACGGCAGATGGTTCAGCTTTCTTGTTCCATCACGGGGGACGTGGTTTTGACGGTATACACGATGGTTTTGATATGCGCGGCTTCGACCACGGACGTGACTTTGGCGGGCGCGGCGGATTTGGGTTCTTCTCCCCGCTGTTTGGTCTGCTTCGCCTTGCGGTGTTTGGTGGGCTGATCTGGCTGGCGTATACCTTCGTCAAACGAAGCGGCTGGCGCGTGGTGAATGTCAATGCGCAACAGGCTGCTCCGGCATCTCCTGCCCCTGAGGTGGTGGAAGCCGAAGAGAAAAAAGACGAGGCGTAGTCCGCGGCTGATAACGCTGAATCAACACCCGCCTTGGAAAGAGGCGGGTGTTCTTAATCCACATAATTTCTTCACAGGCTTTATGAGATAATCCCAAAATGCCACAGACAATCCTTATCGTAGACGATGAAAGACGCATGGTGTCGCTCCTGCAAAGTTATCTTGAACAGGAAGGGTATCGCGTGGTCACTGCATACAACGGACGTGAAGCGCTGGAAGTGGCACACCGCGAAAACCCAGACCTGGTGGTGCTCGATATCATGATGCCGGAAATGAACGGCTATGAATTCATGAAAACCCGCCGCACTGAGAGTGATACGCCCATCATCATGCTAACCGCCAAGGTCGAAGATGATGATAAGATCATTGGGCTTGAACTTGGTGCTGACGATTATGTGACCAAACCCTTCAAGCCGCGCGAATTGATGGCGCGCGTGCGCAATGTGCTGCGCCGTGCCGGCAAGAACGAAGCCAAGGGACAAACGTTGAAAGTGCTCGATATTACACTCAACCGCGAAACCCGCGAAGTTTCTGTTGGCGACCGTAACACCGATCTCACCCCCTCTGAATTCGATCTGCTTGCCGCGCTCATGACCACGCCGGGAAAAGTCTTCTCACGCCTTGATCTGCTCGATGTAATTCAAGGTGTACGCTACGAAGGCTATGAACGGACGATTGACACTCACATAAAAAACCTTCGCGCCAAAGTAGAAGTTGACCCGCGCAAGCCAACCCATATTGAAACTGTGTATGGCGTTGGCTACCGATTGAGAAAAGCCTGACAGGCGTTAGACTGTCTTCAAAATGAAACTCTCCACTAAACTCATCCTCGCGTTCTTGATGATCAGTGTGTTTAGCACGGGAATCATCGTGGTTTTCACGCGTGTACTTGCCAGCCGTGAATTTGAACGTTTCATGGATGACCGTTATGAAGCAGAACTCGCCGAAGACCTGGCACGTTACTACAACCGAAACCAAAGCTGGGATGGCGTTGAAAAAGAATTCCAGCGTGATTGGCACGAACCGGGCAACTATTATGAACAGCGCCCGCTTTTCTTTTCCATTGCTGATGAACAAGGCACGATCATCGTAGCAGGCAATGACCGTGAAGAAGGCGAGCCATGCAGCAAGGAAGAATTCGAAGACGGTTATCCCATTCAATCAGACGGGAAAACCGTGGGCGTGCTCTTGCTACCTACATCGCCAGAACGCAGTCCGCTTGATTATGAATTCCTGCGCCGTCTCAACGGCTCAATCTTTTTAAGTGCTATTGCAACTCTTGTCCTCGCCCTTTTTATTGGTATTCTGTTATCGCGTAGTATCTCGCGCCCAATTCAGGAACTCACTAAAGCCACACATCATATGGCAGATGGGAATCTCGGTCAACAAGTGCCGGTCCGCTCGCGAGATGAACTTGGCGAGTTGGCGCAATCTTTCAACAAAATGAGCGCCGACCTTGCGCGTTCGTTCAACCTCCGCAAGCAAATGACAGCAGATATCGCTCACGAACTTCGCACACCCATCAGCCTCATTCTCGGTCATGCCGAAGGCGTGAAAGATGGTGTGCTCAAGCCCACGCGCGAGAACTTTGAGATCATTCGTGAAGAAGCCGAACGCCTCGAACATCTCGTCAGTGACTTGCGGACCCTATCGCTTGCCGATGCCGGCGAACTCTCTGTGGATTTCCAACCCGTAGACATCAACACCCTCATGAGCGACGTCCAAACCCATTACCTGACCCTGTTCAATCAGAAACGCATCACCCTTAACCTTGAAACTGCTCCCGTTATTCTGAAAGCGAATCTCGACCCGAACCGCTTCGCCCAAGTCCTCAACAACATCCTCGACAATGCCTTGCGCTACACCCCCGAGAATGGACAAGTCCAACTCGCAGTGCGAAGTGTGAACAATAACATCCAGATCTCCATTCAAGACAGCGGCGACGGCGTCACCCCCGAAGAAGCTTCACACCTCTTCGACCGCTTCTACCGCGTAGACGAATCCCGTACCCGCGATGATGGCGGCTCTGGCTTGGGGTTGGCAATTGCCAAATCCATTGTGGAGATGCACAAGGGGCGCATTTGGGCAGAAAGCGAAAAAGGTAAAGGCTTGCAAGTTGTTATTGAATTGCCAAAAGCATGAAACAAGAAAGGACGCATAATTTAGTGCGTCCTTTCTCCTTAGTTCTATGATCAATTGTCAGCTAGTTAGTGACCCGCTTCGTCTTCTTTCCCATCCACACCACAGTTGAGTAAATTCCGCCCGCAATGGACATCAATACCAACGCCTTGACAACACCACCCGGAAAACCGAACCCACCATCACGGTCGCCATCGCGATCTTCATGGTCTTCCCCTTCCGGGCGAAATTCAAATCCCTCCGGCGGCTGTGGACGTCCTTCGCCTTCTTCAAAATCACCAAAACTTGCCGACGAGCCAGAAGCACTCACACCCACATACATCAACCCGCCGATGATGGTAGTCACCACCAAAATGACCAATATACGAAAAAGTGTATTCATTTACGCCTCCTGCTTTGCCATGACGCCAGTCTGCTGTTTATTGCCGCCTAAGAACACTCGTTTGAAAGTGGTTACGATCCAATTCCAGTGCATGGCAATGTGCAAACCCATGATGATGAGTGAGAGATTGGCAGACATATCGTGCAATCTGCGCCATGCGAAGTTAACCGGCAGTACTATTCCCATGGCAGGCAATGCCGCCTCTGAGATCATAATGCCCGAAAGCATAATGAGAATGCCATCAATGAACAACAACCAATTAAGGACATAATTCATGCGTTGTCCATTCAAGCCTTTGCCAAAAATGCGTTTGGTCATTTCCACGATCCACGACCAGCTCAATAATAAATGCACGATCACAGTCACCGCCGCAGCAAGCGACAACCATTCGTGAATAGCCAATCCGCTAAAGCGCGGGTCCATAGTGACGAGGAATGCCGCAAAAAGCGCAATATCCAAAAGCAATTTCGTTCGATTTGTATTAGACATGTTTTCTCCGATATGCAAGTGAAAATCACCGTAGGGTGACTGTCACCTATTCTATGGAAACTGTCATTTTATAGGTGGATTAATTGCGAACGGATTATGAAGAAGTTGTAAAATGTTGATAAAGGTTCCTATGCCCACATCCCTCACCTCCATCCTCCCTGCTGACCGAATCCGCTCCCGCCTGATCGACCGCATAGCCTACGCCAACGATGCCTCGTATTTTCGGCTAGTGCCGCAGGCGGTGGTGCAGCCAAACTCTATTGGGGAAATTCAATCATTATTCAAATTCACACAGCAGAACAAAATCCCAATGACCTTCCGCGCCGCGGGGACGAGTCTCTCCGGGCAGGCAGTGACAGATGGAATCCTCGTAGATATTTCCAAGCATTGGGGAGAGTACAACGTAGAAGAAAATGCGGGCAAAATTCGCTTTCAACCCGGCATCGTGGGCGGCTTCCTCAACAACGTGCTCAAACCGCACGGACGGCGCATCGGTCCTGACCCTGCTTCGATTGATGCCTGCATGATGGGCGGAATCCTTGCCAATAATTCCAGCGGTATGTGCTGCGGCACAACCGAGAACTCGTACAAGACCATCCACTCGATGACGTTCGTGTTGCCAAATGGCTTTACGCTCGATACTTCCCACCCTGATGCGCACAAGATTTTTGAAAACGAACAGCCGCACATCGCAAGAGGTCTGCTTGAACTCAAGCAGAGAATTCTGAATTCAAACGCAAAATACAAAGACGAAACGCTTGCAGAGAAAATCCGCCGTCGTTATCAGATGAAGAATAACAACGGCTACCTGCTCAACGCCTTCCTTGACTTCGAGCATCCGCTTGATATTCTCATTCACTTGCTGATCGGCTCCGAAGGCACGCTTGGTTTTATTGCCGAAGGCGTGCTCGACACTTTGCCCGATTACAACTTCAAATACTCCGGGCAAATGTATTTCAAAAACATCCGCGACGCGGCGGCAGCGGTGTATCCCATCAAACAGTCGGGTGCGCGTGCAGTTGAAGTGATGGACAGAGAGTCTCTCCGCTCGGTGGAGCATCTACCCGGCGTGCCTGCTATTCTCAAAGAGCTACCTGCGGGTGCAACCGCCATTCTCGCTGAGTACCAAGCATCAGATTCAGAGACCATGCTCCAGTTTAAGAAAGAGGCGGGGCGCGTTATCCACGAACTGAAATTGATTCATGATGTCGAATTCACCGATGACCCGACTCAACAAGCGGCGTTGTGGAAACCGCGCAAAGGCATCATCGCATCGGTCGGCGCGATGCGTCCGCGCGGCACGACCTCGGTCAATGAAGATGTTGCTTTTCCTGTTCAGCATCTCGCCGACGCTGTCATGGACTTGCGCCATCTCTTCGATGATTTTGGTTACACAGAGGGTGTGATCTTTGGTCATGCCAAAGATGGCAACCTGCATTTCCTCGTCAATCAGGCTTTTGATACGCCAGAGCAAATTCATTTCTTCGATAAATTTCTGCGTGAGATGGTGAGCATCGTCAGCGGAAAATACGATGGCTCGCTCAAAGCCGAACATGGTACCGGGCGCAACATGGCGCCGTTCGTTGAAACCGAATGGGGCAGCGAATCCTACGCCATCATGCGCGACCTCAAATCACTGCTCGACCCCGATGGCATGCTCAACCCCGGCGTGCTCATCAACGATGACCCGCAAGCGCATGTCACTCATTTGAAGTCGCTCACACTCGTCGCGCCTGAAATTGACAAATGCATTGAATGTGGATTTTGCGAGTCGAAGTGTCCAAGCCGCAGGCTGACTCTGACTCCCAGACAACGCATCGTCGTCCAAAGAGAACTCGCCTCTATGCGCCTCGCCGCCTCTGACTCACTCGAAGCTGATTCTGTTTCTGACGATTACACCTACGCCGGTATTGACACCTGCGCCCTCGACGGTCTGTGCGGAACGGCGTGCCCGGTGGGAATCGATACGGGGAAGTTTATAAAAAAGTTGAGAAGTGAACGAGTAACGAGTAACAAGTTGGCTGAACGGGTTGTGGAAAATTTTGGTTTCGTTGAAAAAACTGTTGGGGTTGGCGTTTCACTTGGGCATGCCGCTGAAAAAGTGATTGGCGTAAATGGGGTCAAATCCATTTCGGTTGTTGCTGAAAAATTCACAGGC
>Ga0209066_10007273_pt1 | contig 11031 bp, 8 predicted proteins | sample All_14_2_FD_187198 | JGI IMG/M metagenome (GOLD analysis project Ga0209066, IMG submission 187198) | Freshwater microbial communities in response to fracking from Pennsylvania, USA - Allegheny Zone_MetaG_DW_15 (SPAdes) (version 2) ... | reverse complement strand
TGAAGCGCAACCACTTTCGCTCACTGCGACACACAGCACGGTACGTGCATTTCGCTTAATGGCTTCGCTTCGAGCAAGCGAAATTGCAGACATAAATTCGTGCGTAGCAGCTGCAAGGCGCGTTTGCTGAATTGCACTCAAAAACGATGGCAATGCCCATGCAGCCATCACGGCCACAATGCTCAGAACAACCATCGACTCGACCAAAGTCCATCCCCGAATGCTTTTCGGCATACACCCTCCCCTTTAACCCGCTCTTTGCTCCCACTGTAACAAAGCTCAAGGGTATCGACCATACAAAAACAGCTATTGCTCCTCTACAAGAAAGCTTTTTTTATATGCCGTGAAAAAATTGTGCTCGGATTGACTGGAGCACCCCGAACGATTAATGCTGCTGCACAGTACAACCACAGCGAGACCCGCACAGAAGGCAGAACGAAAACGCTCAGTGATCCCGACACCACCCGCTCATACAGCACCAGCCGCCGCTGGTCAAGCCATGGCGTCTTTGCCGATGCGCAGTCCTATGATCAAGAAATGATGTTGCACAGCTCGTTTTCGCCTCCCCACATCCGCGATCAGGGTGTAACCCTGATTGAGCTGCTCACTGTCATCGCCATCGTTGCCATTTTGGCGGCCATTGGTGTGCCATCGTTTCAAGAGACCATCGTGCGTAACCGTATGGCTGCCCAGTCCAACGAATTTTTGTCGGCCCTGAACTTTGCTCGATCAGAAGCCATCAAGCGGGGGCACAGCGTTACCCTGTGCCGAAGTACCAACGCGACCTCTTGCGCCAGCACCGGCGGATGGGAAAGCGGTTGGCTGGCGTTTTCTGACCCCAACGGCAACGGAACCATGGACACGGGAGATGCCTCCATCCGGGTGTGGGCGGCTCTCAGTGCGGGCTTCACACTGAAAGGCAACACGGGCGTTGCAGGCACCATTCGCTATGACGCACGAGGTATGGCACAAAACACGGGCCACTTGCTGATGTGCAAAAGCAGCCAAATCAACGGCGCAAGGGCCATCATTGTCACCACAGCAAGACCCCGCGTGTCTTACAGCGGTGACCAAACAGCCCCAAAAAACGACACGGGTACCAACTACACATCTTGCACACCATGATGACCGACGACCAACCCATTTCGCAGAACCGCAAAATACGCGGCAGAGCGCTGCGCATGCGCGGTTTCAGCATGATTGAGGTACTGGTGGCATTTCTGTTGTTGTCTTTTGGTATCTTGGGTTTGTCAGGCCTGCAAATGAACGCCCTCAAAAACAACCAAAGTGCCTTGCAGCGAAGCCAAGCCAGCATGCTGGCTTATTACTTGATGGATGCGATGCGCGCCAACCGCGAAGCCGCATTGAATGGCGACTACAACCTGGGCTCTATCGATGCCTCCGGTGATGACCACGAAACCATATGCAGCGCGCCCAGCGGTACGGCATTGGCCAACAACGACCACGCACGCTGGTTTGATGCAGTGAAATTGGCGTTGGGCGATGCCAGTACCACCTGCGCTGCCATCGTTTGCGATGGTGATGGAAATTGCGGTGTTGCTATTGAATGGGAAGATACACGGACCAGCATCACCAGCCAAGAACAACAAAGTTTTTTTATTTCCAGTCGATTATGAAAATGCTCCGCCGTATGGTACACACCGCACGCAGCACAAGCGCACCTGCGCTATCCCTCAGCACAAGGCACTACCGCACGCGGGGTGTCACCCTGATTGAACTCATGATTGCGTTGGGCTTTGGACTGGTGCTCATTTTGGCGACGCTGAGCATTTACCTGGCGAACAAGCAAACCTTTCGGCAAGTGGAAAATCTGGCACGGTTGAATGAAAATGCTCGCATCGCTTTTGAGTTGCTGGGGCGCGATTTACGTGAAGCGGGGGCAACACCCTGCGGTGTTTCAGATATTTCGAGCACACTCAAGAATCCGGGCAGTATGGCATGGGGAACGACTGGAGCTAAAAAAGGCATCACGCCATACGGCAAGACGCAGACATTGCCCAACAAAGCTTTTGGTACAGCAACAGCTGAGCGGGTTTCCGGTACGGATGCATTTGTTGTGTACATGGGTAGCAGCGACGATGGCATCACAGTTGAAAGTCAGCCTGCAGGGGGTGCTGCGAATTTAAAACTCAATAAATTGGGCTCTGGTTTTGTGGATGATGAAATCATCATGGCTTGCAATACCAATTTCGCCACTATTTTTCAAATCACCAACGTCAATGAAAATACCGTCACACTGGTACACAATACAGGTGTGGGCAAACACAATTGCACCAAAATTTTATACAAGCCAAACGTAATTTTCGATTGTAATAGCCCACCCACAGGAGCGGGTGAGTCCATTGAAGGCGCAACGATCGTTAAAGTCTCTTCTTTCACTTGGTATATTGCCAATAATGGCAGGAGTGGACGCTCTCTGTACCGAATTTCGGGAGCAACCAACACAACCGAAGAGATGGTTGAGAACGTGACCAACATGGAAATCGAATACCTGGTAGACGGAGCAAAGGAAGCGGAACCCTTTGATTACGTCATTTCAACCAACTACAACACCACCAGTGGCACCACGCCACGCCCCAAAGGCAGCACGGGCACCAGCGCCTACAGTTGGTGGCCAAGCAGTTTCAACCCCATAGCCACCCGGGTCACACTCACGCTGCAAACCCCTGACGCAGTGGGCACCGATGGTCAGCGTCTGTCGCGCCAGGTCAGCACGGTGGTCAGCCTGCGCAACCAAATTTACTAAACCATGCACTCTTATTCATCACATGCGGTTCAACCTGCACGACAAAGCGGTGTGGTTCTGGTGGTGGCTTTGGTCATGCTGCTGCTCATCACCATTGTGGGTGTCAGTGCGGTGAAAACCCTCACCCTGGAGGAACGCATGACATCCAACAGCATCGACCGCAACACCGTGTTCCAGACCACCGAATGGGGTTTGAGCTTGGCCGAACAAGTGGCGGAATCACAGGCCAAACAATGCAATTCCGGCTTTGTAAATGGCGGAGGGGTGCAGACCGTCACCACCACCGACGAAAGCAATGGCAATGGCAATGGCAATGGCAATGGGAATGGGAAGGACAAAGGCAACGGATCGGGCAGCGCCCCTCAGCCAACAAGCACCTGTGCCCCCACCACATGCCAAAACGGGCTGTGTGGCTACCCACAACCCAACTGCACACCTCGCTGGGAAGACAGCAGCTTCACAGGCTGGGCACCCGTCAAAGACCCAGGCGACACATCCAAGAACTTGGTGACACCTGCTGGCGTGACGCCCCAATTCATCATCGAATATCTCAATCCGACTTTCGATCCACAGCAGTGTGTCGGCAAACCCACACCTGGTGTATTTCTCTACCGTGTCACGGTCAGAACAGCGGCCGGTGAAGGCCGGGCCAGCGTCACACTGCAATCGGTTTACGGCCAATGACACAGAAAAAGGTGTTCCATATGCGCATTTCAACCCACACGAAGACCGCCTTCAAACTGTTTGCATTGGCAGGCAGTGCGCTTGCAGCGGTTTACACCAGCATTGTGCTCGCTACATCTCCGCTGGGCACTTCCCCAGAATTGCTGGCACCTTTAGGGGTGGTGCAAGCGGGTAGACCCATGGTGATGCTGACCATGGGACGTGACCACACCCTGTTTTACGAGGCTTATAACGATGCCAGTGACATCGACGGCGATGGGTTGCTGGATATCCGCTTCAAATCCAACATCACTTACCTGGGCCTGTTTGATTCGCGTCTTTGCTACAAATACAGCGGCGATGCCACAGTGACCAGCACCAATGGGCTCTTTTCGCCAGCCTACAAATCCGATGGTGCCGGCAAATGCAGCGACGATACCGCAGGTGGCTGGTCTGGAAACTGGCTGAACTATGTAACCACCAGCCGGGTAGATGCCTTGCGCAAAGTGCTCTATGGCGGGCACCGAGAAGTAGATACAACCAGCCAAACCATTTTGCGACGTGCCTACATTCCGCAAGACGCCCATTCGTGGGCCAAGGAATACACCAGTGAAGCGGTGGATGGCTACAAAATCACCGATTACACCCCGCTAAATCAGCCCACGGGTGACGGTACGCGCCGACACTTCTTTGGCAGCCTGACAGACACGGCCACCATAGACTGCTCAAGCATTGACACCTGCAGCAACCGCCCACCATTGCTCAAATTTTTAAAAGACAGCAAAGACAGGAGAGTGTGGCAATGGGCCTCCTCAGAACGCGCTGTATTGACCAAAGACCACAACGGCACCCAAGCCTCCAATACCCAGTACTCCGTGCGTGTGGAGGTGTGTACCACCGCTTTCAATGAAGGTTGCAAACAATACCCCAACGGCAGCTTCAAGCCTGTAGGCCTGCTGCACGACTATGGCGAAAACGACGCCATGTACTTTGGTCTGCTCACCGGTAGCTACAACAAAAGCACCGAAGGTGGTGTGCTGAGAAAAGTGGTGTCGTCATTCAAAGGTGAAGTGGATCAAACCACCGGTCAATTCACCGCTGATGCCACCATCGTCAAAGCCATCAACAGCCTGCGAATTCGCGATTACAACAACACCCGAAAAGATCAAGCCTACCGGGGGGGCTGGGTCACCAACAGGGCCATGACCACAGGCGAATTCCCAGACTGGGGCAACCCAGTAGGTGAAATGATGTACGAGTCTTTGCGCTACTTTGCCGGGAAAAAAGGCGCTACCAGTGCCTTCACTGGTAACAATGCAAAATGGAGTGTTGATATTGATGCTGAGATTGGTCTGCCGTCTGCCACATGGGACGACCCTTATGACCAAAGCACCGGCTCCACCAGCGCAGCCAAGGCCGACTGGTGTGCCAAACCGAGTTTGTTGGTGGTGTCGGGTATCAACCCGTCGTTCGACTCTGATCAAGTACCGGGTGCAGCATTTCGATCCGGTATAGATTCTAAAAAGAAGGATGTGTATTTCACTGGTGATCTGACGGATTTGAACGCCAGTACACTGGGGCAGACGATTGCCGACTATGAACCCGGGGTGAAAGGTGGCCGATTCATTGGGCAAGTGGGTACCAGCACCGACGGTGCCCCCACCGTTAAAAGCGTGACATCGCTGGGTAATATCCGTGGCTTGGCACCAGAAGAGCCTACCAAAGAAGGTAGCTACTACGCCAGTTCAATAGCATATTTTGGAAAAACTACAGACTTGCGTCCGGATTTAACAGGCAAGCAACTTATGGACACTTTTACGGTAGCGTTGAGTTCACCATTACCAAAAATTGAAGTCCCAGTTAATGGGAAAACTATCTCATTGGTTCCATTTGCCAAATCCGTTACAGGTTGGAAACCCGGCTATGCACCCACCAACCAAATTGTAGATTTTTATGTTACAAGTTTTGCCAACACCACGGGCCCATCAGGTCTTGACTACAATACATCCATCAACGGCGGTCGTTACTTTGCCGAATTTCGTATCAATTTCGAAGACGTTGAACAAGGTGCTGATCACGATATGGATGCGATTGTTTCATATCAAGTGGCATTGAATGCAAACAACACTCTTCGAGTCAAAGTCACACCAGAATACCAAGCTGGTGGAGCAAAACAAAATATGGGTTATATCATTTCTGGTACAACCAAAGATGGTGTGTATTTGGTAGTACAAGACGAGGATACGGACAATCCATATTATTTGAACGTGCCTGATGGACTGGACCCGGGTGCCTGCGATGGGAAAAAGGTGGGTGACATTCCCGACAGCTGCAAAAAACTTCCCTGGACAAATGATTCTGCTACACCTGGTGCGAGGTTTAGCGAGCGTACATTCACTTTAGGTACCGCAGCATCGGCGACATACCTCAAAGATCCACTGTGGTATGCCGCGAAATGGGGCGGTTTTGTAGACCGCAACAACAACAACCGCCCCGATTTGCAATCTGAATGGGACTTGGACAAAGACGGTGTACCTGATACCTATTTTTTGGTTCAAAACCCCACCAAACTTAAAGATTCGCTGAAAAAGGTGTTCAACAGTATTTACGAACGCAGCGCCGCGGCAGGCAATATTGCTGCCAACAGCACTTCGTTCACCAGTGAGACAGCCATTTATCAGTCTATTTTTAACAGTGGTAATTGGTCGGGTGACTTGATTGCTTACCCCATTACAAAAAATGGTGTCAATTATTCGCCATTTTGGAAGGCCTCTGAAAAAATACCGTCGCATACGGACCGACGCATTTACACCCGGGCCGATGGAGATGGCGTGGCTTTCACCACCGCGCTGGACACCGATATCAAGGATATTGTCGATCCGGTCAGTGCCACACAAGATGCAACCATCGATTACTTGCGTGGTAACCGTTCGGGTGAAGTGCAAAACGGTGGCCTAATGCGCAACCGGCCGAGCAGCGTTTTGGGGGATATTGTCAATTCATCGCCTTTTTACCTAAAAGAGAACAATACAGTGTTTGTAGGTTCTAATTCGGGCATGCTGCATGCATTCAACGCCAAAACGGGAGTGGAGCGTTTTGCATTTATTCCTGGGCCTGCGCTGCCTCACCTGAAAAATTTGACCCAAACCACTTATCAGCATCGATTTTTTGTGGATGGTGAAATGGTTGTCACGTCCAAAAGCCAGACCACCAACAAGAATTTGCTGTTTGGTTTCCTGGGTCGTGGAGCCAAAGGGTTGTTTGCGCTGGACGTGACCACACCCGATACCTTCTCCACATCGGATGTGCTGTGGGAAATTGATGGCACCGACAGTGATATGGGTCACTTGCTGGGCCGACCTCAGGTTGCCAAAGTAAAAACGGGCACCACCACCGAAGCCACGGTATTGGTTTTTGGCAATGGATACAACAGTACCTCTGGTCAAGCCGTTTTGTATATTTACAAGACCGATGGTACTTTGTTGAAAAAATTGAGCACGGGTGTTGGCACATCGGCCAACCCCAACGGTATGGCCACGCCCTACTTGCTGACAGACACCAATGGTTATCTGATCACCGTTTATGCAGGTGATTTGTTGGGCAACGTATGGAAATTCGATGTATCTAACACAGACAATTCCAAATGGGATTCAGCTCTGAAACAGGGAACGAACCCTGCGCCGCTGTTCACGGCCAAAGACGCTTCTGGCAAGGTACAACCTATCACAGCGCCTATCACATCGGGTATCAATACAGCGTATGGTGATCCACACATTGGAAAGCGGTATATTTTCTTCGGCACTGGAAAATACATGGGTTCGGAAGATCCGAATGCCAAAGACACACAAACCATGTACGGCTTGATTGACGAAGGATCCGCAATCACAGGACGATCAGAACTGAAACAACGCACGGTGACCAATACGGGTACGTTTGCTGATCGCAATGTGCGCACCTTTTCACAACCCACGGCTGGCGATATGTCCGGCAAAAAAGGTTGGTATCTGGACTGGCTGTTGCCGCCCGACAATATACAAGAGGGAGAGAGGGTGGTCAGTTCAGCACAATTGCTGGATGTATTCAAACCCGTGCTGCTCGTCAGCTCCATTATTCCTGTGGTAGATCCATGCATTCCTGGCGGACGTGGTTTCGTCAATGCACTGAACCCATTTTCAGGTGGTTCGGTATTTACCAACACCGATGCCAAAGGTTTTTTTGATGTCAACAACAACAATCTGTTTACAGACGACAAACTTGACGACCGCTTTGTCGACTCCATCGATCCTGCGGTTGGACTCCCTGGTGAGTGCGTTCGAATTGGTGACAGAATCGTTTGCGGTGGTTCAACGGCGACAATTACCAGCGTCAAGATCAATGCGGGCTTGACGGAGCGCAAACGCCTCTCTTGGCGTGAAATTGTTAGATGAGTCAATCACAAACATTAAATAACCTTTAAACATCAATTGGACAGGATAAAAACTTGAAAAATACTTTCCAAAAGCAATCCGGATTTACGTTGATTGAGCTGATGATCACAGTGGCCATCGTGGCTATTTTGGTCAGCATTGCTTTGCCCAGTTACCAGTCGCATATCATCAGCACGCGGCGCACGACCGCACAGGCCTGTCTTCTAGAATTGGCGCAATTCACCGAGCGTTATTACAGCACCAACATGAGTTATGTCGATGCAACACTTCCCACCAGTGAATGTGTTAACAACTTATCAGGTCATTACACATTTGCTTTTGCAGAAGACCCCACAGCCACGGCGTATGCCATCACCGCGACGGCCCAAGGTGCTCAAGCAACCAAGGACGCCAGCTGTACGCCCATGAAAATCACCCAAACGGGTGCCAGAACACCCAGTACAGGTTGCTGGAAATAAGGAAGTGATTCAACGCAGAAAACCCATGCCCCTGTTCATGGACAACGCGCTGTCGTGCGCTCAACAAGCCACCGGTCTGTCTGATCCCAACCCCCGCGTCGGCTGCGTGCTCACAACGGCCAACGGCGAAACCATCGGCACAGGCCACACCCAGCGTGCAGGTGGACCGCATGCCGAGGTCATGGCCTTGCGGGATGCACAGTCTCGTGGTTTGTCGACCCAAGGCGCCACAGCCCACGTCACCCTGGAGCCCTGCTCGCACCACGGCCGCACACCCCCGTGTTGCGATGCGCTGGTGGCGGCCGGTGTGGGCCGCGTGGCCATCGCTGTGCTGGACCCGAACCCTTTGGTCAGCGGCCGTGGCGCAGAGCGACTGCGTGCTGCGGGCGTGGTTGTGGATGTGCTCCCCCCTGACAGTGCGCAGGCCCGCTCGGCGCGCGAACTGAACATCGGGTTTTTCAGCCGCATGGTCCGCCAGACACCCTGGGTGCGCATGAAGATGGCCGCTTCGCTGGACGGCGTGACGGCGCTGAACAACGGCGTGAGCCAGTGGATCACGGGCGAAGCCGCTCGGGCCGACGGCCATGCCTGGCGGGCACGCGCTGGCGCGGTGTTGACCGGCATTGGCACCGTGCTGGAAGACGACCCCATGCTGGATGTGCGCCTGGTGCCAACCTCTCGGCAACCACATTTGGTGGTCGTAGACAGCCGGTTGGAGACACCGCTGAATGCGCGGCTGTTCGGCACGCCAGCCAACGGCCAAGCGCGCCAAGTGTGGATTTACTGCGCTGTGAGCAACCCAAGCAAACAGGCCGTTCTGGAAGCCCTGGGAGCTCAGGTGGTTCAGCTGCCCAGCCCTTCGGGCAAGGTGAACTTGCGCGCCCTGCTGCTGGACTTGGCCCGGCGCGAGGTGAATGAACTGCACCTGGAGGCTGGCCACAAACTCAATGGCTCGTTTCTGCGAGAGGGGTTGGTGGACGAGTGCCTGGTCTACCTGGCGCCCACACTGCTGGGCCAGGGCGCAGGTTTGTCCAACTTCGGCCCGCTGACAGACCTGCAAGATGGCGTGTCGCTGAGCTTTCACACGGTGGACCGGGTGGGCGACGACCTGCGCATCATGGCCCGGGTGGAGGGGCGCGATGGGTTTTTGCATGCGGGTTGACGGGGGTACTCTGAAACCCTGCCAAAATACGCGCCTATGTTTACCGGCATCATCACCGGCGTGGGGCGCATCGCCGCCCTCCACGCTCTGGGCAGCTCATTGGACCATGGCAGGCGACTCACCCTAGAGGCGCCGCCAGGCTACCTCGACGACGTTGGCCTGGGCGACAGCATTGCGCTCAACGGCGCCTGCATGACAGTCACCTCGCTGGACCTGCCCCAGCGCCATTTCACCATCGACATTTCCGCCGAATCGCTGGCCCGTACCACCGGCCTGGCCGACATCGGTCGGCGCATCAACCTGGAAAAAGCCCTGCGTGCGCACGACCGCCTGGGCGGACACATTGTGTCGGGCCATGTGGACGGCGTCGGCACGGTGACGCGGTTTGAGCAAGTGGGCGAAAGCTGGGAGCTGTGCGTGATGGCGCCGCCCGAGCTGGGCAAATACCTGGCTTACAAGGGCTCCATCACGGTCAACGGCGTCAGCCTGACCGTGAACCGCATCAGCGACAGCGCACAAGGCTGTGAATTCAGCATCAACCTCATTCCCCACACGGTGGACAACACCGCGCTGGGCCAGTTGACTGCGGGCAGCCCGGTCAACCTCGAAATCGATACCGTCGCGCGCTACGTGGAACGCATGCTCAGCGCCGGCAACCTCACCCCCAAGGACAACAACGCATGAGCGACACCCTCACCCTGGCTCCGGTCCCTATCTCTCCGGTTGAAGACATCGTCGCTGACATACGCGCTGGCCGCATCGTGATTCTGGTGGACGAAGAAGACCGCGAAAACGAAGGCGACCTGGTGCTGGCGGCCGACCACGTGACGCCCGATGCCATCAACTTCATGGCGCGCTACGGCCGCGGCCTGATCTGCCTGACGCTGTCGCGCGAGCGCTGCGAACAGCTCAAGCTGCCACCCATGGTGGCGCGCAACGGCGACAAAAAAGGCACCGCCTTCACCGTGTCGATTGAAGCCGCCGAAGGCGTGACCACCGGCATTTCAGCCGCCGACCGCTCGCGCACCGTGCAAGCGGCGGTCGATCCCAAAGCCGTGCCCGACGACTTGGTGCAGCCCGGCCATATTTTTCCGTTGCAAGCGGTGGATGGCGGCGTGCTCATGCGCGCCGGCCACACCGAGGCGGGTTGCGACTTGGCCGTGATGGCGGGCTGCTCGGCCGCTTCCGTGATCTGCGAGATCATGAAGGACGACGGCACCATGGCCCGCCTGCCCGATTTGCAACTGTTTGCGGCCGAGCACGGCCTGAAAATTGGCACCATTGCCGACCTGATCGAGTACCGCAGCCGCACCGAAAGTCTGGTGGAAAAACTGGGTACGCGCAGCTTGAACACGGCGTTTGGCGAATTCAACGCCACCGCGTTTCGCGACAAACCCAGCGGAGCACTGCACCTGGCCTTGGTCAAGGGCGCCTGGTCGCCCGAGCACAGCGTGGACGTGCGGGTGCACGAACCCCTGTCGGTGCTGGACGCGCTGGAAGTGGGCCGGGCCATGCACAGCTGGAGCCTGGAAGCCAGCCTGCGGCACATTGCCG
>Ga0209066_10007272_pt1 | contig 11031 bp, 8 predicted proteins | sample All_14_2_FD_187198 | JGI IMG/M metagenome (GOLD analysis project Ga0209066, IMG submission 187198) | Freshwater microbial communities in response to fracking from Pennsylvania, USA - Allegheny Zone_MetaG_DW_15 (SPAdes) (version 2) ... | reverse complement strand
CATCTGATGAGGCTAAATTGAAACCCGCTGAAGTCTCAACGCAGACCCCGTTGGCAAGATTGGTCTCCGACTTTAAAAACAGATACGAATTCTTTGGTGTGCCAGTTCACGTAACGATTTCAAATGACGTGGTTGGAACACAAAATATATTAAATATATAAAAAAAATAAAACCGGTTAGAGTGATTCAATTCAATACAAAAGAGTCGATCGCCCGTCATTGCGAGCGCCAGCGAAGCAATCCAGAGTTCAGGGCTCCGAACGTGGATTGCTTCGCTGAAGCTCGCAATGACGGAGATCCGGGTCGTATGTGCGAATATTAGTCACACATGTTCTCGCCCTGCTGGTTGACTTCCCCATAAGGACATGCAAATTTGATGGCAACCACGTTATCCAACAACATCCAGATGAGAGGAAAAAATGTCAGTTTTACAACAAATTGCTTCCGATGCACAGTATTTAAGAAATTTAATTTCCGGACTGACCAGTGATCGTTGCACGGTAGAAGCAGACGGTGTTTGGTTATCCGGCGCAAGCCTGGAAGCCGTCCTGAAAAACACGCGGGAAGCAACGCGTGTTGAATTAAAAGCACTGGAATTAATACTTGAGTCGGGTGTTATTCCGGACACATATTACTCAACGATTACCAAACAGAGCTATGTTCCATCAGCCGATGAATTAATAAAAAAAGCAGAAGGCCTGCCAAAAGCTTCGCACACTTTTTTCACCTCTAAAAAATCCAGAAAGAGCGATTGCAATCAAAAAAACTCTCGTTTCACGCTAATAGCAGATGATGCCAGCCCCGTTTTTACCTTTTTTATGGAGAAAAAAGGAGACAAAAAATATCCCAAAGGCAACTTTGCGGCAAAGGTTAAACAAGGGTTTCTGGCGGATGGTGGTGATGCTCCAAAATATGCTGTTAAAATCTATAAAAAAGGGATATTTTCAGGTAATAGTATTCATGAATTAAGAGTCGCAATGCATGCCGCATACTGTTACAGGATGCTGGGACGCGCAGGCCTGGCTTTTAGAACCAATCAGAAACAATATGTCGTCACGGAATGGTTGACTGGCGTTGACCTCGGTCTTGCAAATCAAGAGCAAATTCAATCGATGCCCATACCGCGCCGTATTGTGATGGCTATTTCCTTACTGAGAGAATTAAATATTCTTCATAAAGCAGGCTTGATTCATAACGACATAAAACCAGGCAATGTCATGGTAAATTTTGGCAAACTCAGTTTTGTAGATTTGGATTCTGTCCGCTGTAAAAATGAAGCGCCTTATTATGGCACTACCCCGATGTTTACAGAGCGTTTTTTACCATCCGCTCAAATAAGCTTTGATATAAAACATAATTCTGGTGAGTTACATTTGAAGTTTGATGAACAAACCGATATTTTTGCAATGGGATTGACCCTGATACATTTATTTCAGGAAATATATGTACCAAAAGAACTCGACCAGGAGATCAACGTAGCTGGCGGGCCAATCAAAACCCATATTTTCCATACATTTGCACTGGGTCATGGTACACAATATGCAAGTCACCCGGCATTGCAGCAATTGTTGAAAAAAATGATCATGTACACTCCCCACGCGCCCATGACAGTTGAGCAATTACTGTCTGAGTTTAAAGCGGTTTTATTAACATATCCTGGTTATGAAGACTATCTTGCTGAAGATCGATTAGTCGATTTAAAAGCGGACTATACGCCTGAAGTTGGTGCACAATCTTTTAAAGAAATCGAGATAGAATTGCTTGGGTTTAATCAAAGAGCAGAAGCAGTTAATAGAAAATTAAGCATGTAATAGCCTGCTGACCATTGCTGTCAGCAGGCCCAGGGGCTTATTTTCCGTTTATAGAGTATTTATAAATCCCGCCATCAGGAGCGCCAGGCCCCATTGCGTCAATTCCTGCAGGAATAAACAAACTCTTGTCAGCAAACGTGACCGAGTTTCCTGGAATTGAGTGCAAAGTGAACATGGAACAAGTTGCTGGTGGTAAACATGGCAAGTCAAACAACGCCGCAGTTGGGCCAAGCGGCTGTGCCGTACTCATCTGTACTCCAGTCGAGGTATCAAAAGCTCGAACAGTTGAATCGAAGCTTACATGATACAACACCCCTTTGGAAATGGTAGGTGCAGCAAAAGTGTGTCCTGTGAGAACGGGATCCTGAGCCCAAATTGACTGCCCATTAGCATCGTTCAGAGCAGACAGCTGGGTTGAGTTCAGTATTGACGGCCCCATGATGACATAAATTGTATCCAGCGGACCGCCAACACCGTTGCTAACAGCAAACCCTCTGCGGTTGTTGGCAAGCACGTCATTAACAGAGGCAGCGTAAACTACGCCATTATCATATGCCAATCCAGGTGCGCCAAAATTACTACCCGACGTGGTGGTAATGACACGCTCCCAGAGCATATTGTCCGTAACCCGGTTGAACGCTCTGATACGACCCGCTTTGCTGATGGCTGCAACAACCTTTACATTCTGGCCATTAACTTTTGTTTTATATAATACTGGCGATGAACCCACGTCATTGTCACCATAAAAATGACCATCAATTGCCATATCGTCATAATAAGCAAGATCTCGATCGTTACCAATCGGGTCGTTAGGTGTTGGAATCGCCGGGTTACCGCCTGGATATTCAGCACTGTACACACAGCTTTCCATTCTCGTTAATGGCGTTGGCTGGAATGGGTAGGTGTGCACGATAGCGCCAGTTGCCAGGTCAAATTTCAATACAGCGCACGCATTGGGAGATGCGGGTGGGTTGTAAGATTGACCCGTACCAATGTAGCCAAATCCAGCGTCTTCATCAATGGCCGCCGTTGACCAAACACCAATACCATATTCGCCAGGGTTAGCGTTAACAGGGCGTCTCCACACAATATCACCGGTATCAGCATCAACAGCGATAATTTGGCCAACCGCATTATAGTGCTGCTGTCCGGGAATTTTAACAGCTTGATCCGTAAATGCCCCGGCAGGTTGTCCGAGACTATTGTTAACAACAGCACCCGTTTCGTCAAACAGGAAAGGAAGATTCTGACCGCTGTCCAGACCTTGAATAATTAATTTTCTGCCATTAACCTTCGCCAAAGCAGGACTTCCGGATGCCTGGTGCCATATTTTGGCGCCTTCAGGAAAATCAGTCAGTCTTTTACTGAGGACGATTGCGCCGGTCATTCTGTTTAACTTGTACAGGTAAGTTGAATCATAATTTACAACCCATAAAAATTGGCCATCGATAAGCGGCGTGCTTCTCACAGAACCGCCTTCTGGCAGCACCGTTTTCCATCTTACGGCACCGGTGTGCTCGCTTCTTTTAATCACGGCACCGGAGTAGTCACCATAATAAATACTGTTGCCTTTGCTAATCAGCTGACTGGTGGTTGCCCTTTCCAGATTGACGCCGTTGGTATAACTCGTTGGTTCAAATTTGGTACTTCTTTTCAGTGTGGACACTTTATCTTTTGCCGGGCCATGGTCTGATTTATGGGTATTGGACGTATCGCCACCGTATCGTAACCACTGAGCTGCATTCGTGCTTCCTGCGATTGCCATCATCACGCTGAGCGATAGTATTTTGATCTTCATACATTCATCCTTGTTTATGTTATCCCTGTAAGGGGGGGGATAAATAGTATAGGCCTGGAAACTATTTTCTGTAAAACTGGATTATCATGATTTTTAATGCTTGACACTTGATTGCACATATGTTTGAATAAAAATCAGATAGGCAATAAATTACCATCACATTTAAAGGCATTACTTGACATGAAGGCATGTGAGCAACAAAGCAATTTTGAGTGTCACACCGCTGCATTATCGCATCATGCGTTAATGAAAGTTGCCTTCGCCTGCACTTTTTCCATTCTGATTATCTTCCTCTACTTCGCCCTGATCGTGCCGTCCTGCCATTAGTTATCTGCCCGATCCAGGGCGAGATTCATTGCAGATAGCGATCATATAAACATCAATTTTTGAGGAGATAATCATGTTGCGATTCTTTAAAACCGATCTGGGAAAACTGGGTACTTGTGTGGCTGTAACCGTAGGTTTGTCAACGCTTGACGCGCACTATAAGGAAAAAAGACTGCAAGCGCTGGAACAAAAATACGAGGCCGAAGGATATCAAACCCAACGAACCCGGGTATGTAACAAAGGCGGCTCGGTATATTATGATACGGTGGAGAAAGTGGAGCCATCCAGCACCCCTTCCCCACGTTAATACAAACCTGCTTTCCCCTGCGTGCCTTGCGGGGGAAGATTTAGCCAAAGCTCACTCTGCAAGCGTTCTAACCCATTGTGCAAACGCTTCATTTTCAAATTCCCAGGTATCGCGGGGAGATTTGAACACGACATTGGCGAGCTTGGTCATTGCTCGTTGAACGTGAGTAACTTCCAAAGATTCAACGCCAATAATGGTACGAAGTTTTGAGATTACATCCTTGCTAAATGGCTTTAATGATGGATTTTGCGCCAACATACGAACCAATGCTTTTTGTGTGGCATCAAGGGCTGCCCATGCCCCTTCATGATTTTCTGTCAGCGCAAGCTTTTCTGTGACCAGCTGCATCGCAGCTTCCAGTGTCACTGATGGATTAAGAACCATATCGACAATTCCAACCAAAAAAGGCTCCGGTTGTTGTTTAAACGATACGAAAGATTGCCAGGCCAGATCAATTGGCAGCTTGCGCCCGGTTGATGTCACGAAGCGCTCTGCAATGTATTCGACAAAATCGCGACCTAATTGTGGAAAATCAGCGATAGCAGAACCTGTTGAATAAAGCGGTGCATTGGAATTTGAAAAGACATGTGCCAGTTGCGTTCTGGAGGATCCCGTGAATACCACACGCAGGCGGTTTTGATTCCGGGTGATTGCCGTACGTAATGCGGTTGCAACGGCTTCGTGCTCTCTTGTTTTTGCCAATTCCTGAGCCTCGTCAACAAGCAGCAACACCGGTTTCTTTTTACACAACACATCAATCAATGCGTCAATTTGCAGCGCAATGTCGGTTTGCGCCTGTTTACTTGTGTTTTCAAGTTCCAGCTCCCCCTCCAACCTGGTGCCTGCAATTTCAGCGCTTGCCTTTAGTTTTTTTATTGGGGAATGGAGCTTTGCAACCAGATTTTTAACTGCATTTTTGGGCGACAATGCACGCTCAAGTGCGCGAACAATAGAAAGCCCTGGAGAAAATTTTGTTTGCCAAAGATCGACATAAACGACAATATACCCTGCAGTTTCTGCGGCAGGTGTGAGGTCTTTTAAAAGGAACGAAGTTTTTCCAGCGCGTCTCGGTGCGAAAATAGTGGTAGACGTTACCAATCCAGCGTTTAATGTGTCGAGATATATTTTTGCAAGCGCGGGTCTGTGATAGTGCCAAATTTCAATCAGATTCATTTTACTATACAAAATTATTTATGATTTGTATAATTATACAGAATAGAGATAATTATGTATAGCGCTTGAATAACAAATTGAGGACGCGCCCTAATATACGAGTTACCAAATCATGAGCAAACATCGTTTTTTTCATACCCGGCGTAAAAAAAAGCATCGGCAATCGGTATCTCAAATGCCTCCGGCAAACCCTTCTGTTATTCAAGATAATACGTCATCGCTGATCAGTACTGACGGCTTGCGCAGTCTGATTTCGCGCTTGAATGCTTATCGGACCTGGTGGAATTGCAGTCGGCGTTTGAGTGGGTTTGCGACGGGATATCTGGAGGATGCGGGTGTGTTGGATGTGTTGAAACCTTTCAACGTAGCCTTTGGTCATCATTATCATCCCGGGGATTTAAATGCCCTGCTGGATCATTCACGAGACAGTTTGCGTGCTTTGAGCGTGGGTTTGTATGGCGCTCGTTTTATGTTGAATGCTGTGGCTCTGTTTCAACAGGTCGTGAACGCCTATGGCGATCCGCGCTTGTCTGCGCGCGCAGTTGCAGGGCAGGAACTGGAAAAATACGGGGTTTCCATGTTCAATGATCTGGTTTGGGGTACGGTTAATTTGTTGACCAATTACAGCGAAGCTTGCGGCTTGCCTGCGCAATATATCGGGCCGTTGATCATGTCGGCTTATCTGTTTGACGTGCTTTTGTTTGTTGCCCGCTGGATGACGGATGCGCATCGAACCGGGGAAAAAACCGCCCTGACGCCGCTGTTGCAGGACGAATGGCAGGCCAAATGTGCGTATTACCAATTCAACATTGTGGCCGCTACTGTCCTGATTGTCAGTTACGGCAGCACCTTTTTCATCCAGGCGCCTGTGGCCTGCGCCAGTATGAATATGTTGGCCAATGGGCTATATAACAGCGCCGGCGATTACCAGCGCGCTCGGCATTCTGCTTTGACTTTGCGACGTGAACAAAGCCCGTCCGTCATTGCGAGTGATCAGCGAAGCAATGACGGGCGCGAGGCCAATCAACGATTCTGGCTACATTTGTTATCCAACACCTGCTCGGCAGCCCTGGTCCTCACCGCCGCCGGCCTGTCCTGGCCGATTGCGCTTTGCTTGACTCTGTCTCTTTTCTCCTGGCAATCGCAGGAAGCCGGGGCGAGCAAGGCGGGTTATAATCGTAATCGTTTGTTTTCAGGAGCGGATGAGCGGAGTCTCCGCTCCAGCATCAGCTCACAGGAGGACGCGACTCTGGAGCAGGCTCAGCATCCAGGCCTGATTTGCCGTAAGCCATGAGAATATTCCATCTTGCTCCGCTATGCTTTTCGAGCAGAGACGCGTACTCAGGTTTATCACACAGATCGCACCAGCTTCTATTGATGCCTGCACCTTGCAAGACTTTATCCATTGTTACTGTTAATTCGTATAAAGACTGACGAAAGGCTGCTCCGATTGGATTACGCTCGTATTTAGCGCGCTCAAAAAACAATTCCAGCGCCTCGCTCCTCGCTTCAAGAGGTATACCAGGAGTCGATACTCGCTGAATAATATCGAACAAATAGGGATTGGCACTAAATCTTTGATACTGGTTATAAGACGCTTTATCATCCTGCAGCGTCGAGAACACACTGGCGATCACACTGGCAATCGGATCCGGTTTCTGTTTAAAAAACGTTCCTGATGAGCTGCCAGGTTTGGGCGTTGGCTGCATGGTTGATTTGAGTAATTGGTAGACGGTTGGTTGTTGATGAAACAAACGAGCCAGCAGGGGGATTATTTTTTGCTCGGGTACCTCTTCTTCCAATTTGTCTATTATCTCGGATATCGTTGGATTCTTACGAAGATCGCCCAGTTTCGTATACTGTTTCTCATTAATCATTTGCTGTAAAGAAGCGAGCAAAGGGCTGTGATCGTTTACAGGTTTGGGAGCAGGCTCGGATGATGACGATGCAGCGGGTGATGGAGCGTGCGTGAAAGATTTCAGTCCACGCCTTATCCTCTCCTGGTATTCAGGGCTTGTGGGCATGAAAGGTTGCAGCTTGCGCCTCATCGCCTCCAGGTATTCAGGGCTTGAGCTTAGACTCGTCACCAGTTTGATCCCCTCCTCCAGGGGCAATGATGATTGTTGCAATCGCTCAACTAATGTTTTCATTCGCTCGGAGTTATCGGTTATAGATTTCAGAATACTCTGTTCGCCTGGATCTTTGGAACCAGACAGGAGAGACAATGCCGTCAAAAGATGAACGGCCTCTGCCCGTTTCATTTCAGGCGTGTCGGTTGGTGTTGGTTTTGATGCCTGGGCGGCTGGTTTTTCAGCCGGTTTGGGCGCAGGATCGGAAGATGACGATGCGGCTGGTGATTGAGCGGTCATGAAAGGTTTCAGTTCTTGCCTGAACCACATCAAATAGTCAGGGCTTGAGGTTAAACTCATCACCAGTCCGATAGCATCCTTCACGGGCATTGATGATTGTTGCAATCCCTCGACCAATGTTTTCATTCGACTGGAGTTACCCGTTATAGATTTCAGAATACCCTGTTCGTGTGGATCTTTGGAAGCTGACAGACGAGACAATGCCGTCAAAAGATAAACGGCCTCTGCCTCTTTCATTTCAGGCGTGCCGGTTGGTGTTGGTTTTGATGCCTGGGCGGCTGGTTTTTCAGCCGGTTTGGGCGCAGGAGCCGGCGCTACATTTGGCTCGTAAAGTCGGCTGTGGTACAGATTGACAATGGCACGACCTTCATCTGTTTTAAATAACGTGTTTACATCATTAAACTTTTTCATACGGGTGGCATCAACTGACAACTGTTTATCAGGATGAAACTGTGTAAATTCCTTGCGCTTTGCACCATACTCTGCTTTGGTAAAGTTTTTTTCAAGACCCAGAACTTCCCATGGTTGTTGGCCGTTTTTCTCGATAAAGTCCTCGTATTCCGATAAAACTTTGGAAATGTGCGGGCCGATTTTTTTCAGTGCCACTGGCGGATACTGCTCCAAAACAGATAATATCTCAAACCCGTCAAATCGGGGATCTCGTTCATATAGTCTGGTTGAAAAAAAATTAAGAAGCCTGCTGGCGTTTAAGGTGCCTTCACCACCAAAGGTAAACAACACCTGTGCAGCTTCCGCAGGGCTTCTTTTATAAGCCTCTGCGATTAGCTTAAGTCTGGTCTCAAGTTCCGATTCCGAAGCAGCCATTGTCCTTCTCCTGACAAGTTCATACGTATATGTGATTTACTAAAGACAAAACCACGGCGGTTATGTATAAAATATTAACACTTAGTCTATTGGGTGTCAAATTAGAGGGCAACAATCAGGGGGCAGCAATCAGCGGTTTTTTCGTGAACGTTTGCCTGCCCGTCTGCGTTACCGAATTTATGTATTCTCGATATTTGTATGCGCTTACTATAATGACACGCCTCTCTTCGGTAACGCAGACGAGCAGGCAAACGTTCACGAAAAAAAACAAAAACCGTTCAAAAACCAGATGATCTTGCCATGGATGTTTCATGATCTCTACCTCTTTTAAACAAGACCGTTATATAATCCCGCTTTCTGTTGAAAACATCTGGACTTGTCGTGCCTCAACTGCTGGTTTGGTCTTTGTTAGAGCCATGGAATACCCCCTCCCCTCGCCGTACTTTTCACTTGCTGATGCCGCATGGCGATCAGCTTGTGCGGGTAGATGACCTCCAGTTGCAACGAAGCATGGAGTCTGCGGAATCGGAGAGCCGCGATTATTATGTGTTTTTACTCGAGGTTACCGATGATGCGTTGGCGCGGATAAAAAGACCGGCAGTTCCTGCAGCGAAATCTAAAGACATATCCGACATTGATTTTGTCTTGCAAGCGCATGAATTTGTTATTCTTAATGCCTTGAAAAAAGGGGAAAATTATCTCGTCTACGCCCAGAAAGACATTGCGAATGATCCCATCAGTCGATTGATACAAAAATGGCAGGGTTCTATCGCTCAAATCCGCGTTGGTTTTTACGCAGAAACATATGAAGTTGATGAACATGGAAAGTTCGAAGTAACGAAATCCGTTTTGCCGCCCAAAAGTTCTCGTTGGTCTTATGCTCGATTGATTGTGTCCGGCTTGTTGTTAACGCTCACCGGAATCGGCGCAATTATTGGTATTCCGATGTTATTTCATACTGCGAGTCGTTACATAAACGATCTGAAAATTAATGAGATGCAGCATGCAAAAACCCTGAAAACCGTCAGACAAGAGGATGATGCCACATCAGAATATCAAGGTTCGACCTTGCCCTTAACGGCAAGAGAGTTATTTCAAAAAAAACCGGCAGAAAAGCCTGGCTGGAACTTGCGCTGGTCTGTTCCAGTCAAAGGCACCGAACACCCGATCCGGGACTGTGAGGACGTGTTCACGGCCACAATGCCAGTAGCAGACTCCGCGAACACTCCTTGACAGTCGCGGCTCGGATGCTTTGCGGGTATTGTCAACTTAAGCCTGTTATCAAGCCGGTCAAAATATGTCGTCCAAGTTTGATTCTTTCATCACCGATCCCTTTGTTCAAGAGAATCACTATCCCCACTTTTTCATCTGGAATATACGCCATATAACTGGACATTCCGTAGCCTGAGCCTGTCTTGTCTATAAATATGTTGTGTTGGGGAAACGCATGGTTTTTCAGGATACTTTTTTTATTAAAAACGGGATAGCCATTCGCATCGTAATCAATGAAACCCGTATCACCGGTATCGCTTTTTAATGCTGACATAAGGTGCGCTTGCCAGGCCAGTTGTTCGCAGGATATTTTATCCGTAAAACAATATATATTGTCATGCACAATGGGCATAGCTTTGGCGAGCGTTTTGTCAGGTAAAGAAGCGTAATTGATATGGGCATTCAAATACTTTGCCATATCCGTAATCGTTGATTTTAGTGATGCGGCGGCAAACCATGCTTCAATATGTTTGCTGTAAGTGACCTGCTTGTTATTTTTTTCATGACCCAAAGCGATATATTGTTCCTTTTCCGCCGGCACGTTTAAATAGGTCGAATTCATATTCAATGGTTTTGAAATTTTATCGTCCAGAATATCCTGATATTTTTTAGCATAAACCTGCTGTAAAACGTAGCCCACGGTTCCTATGCCTGCATTCGAATATTGGTATTCGCTTCCGGGGGTGTTTTGGTACTTGAATTGATTGAAACTGTTCACAATGTCCAGCCAGGTTTGAGGTCTGGGCGCAAAATCAAAGGGAAATGAGGAGACATGCGCCAACAACATTCTTGACGTGATGCCGCTTAAATTTTTATCACTTTTGAGTTCCGAAAAATAACTGATGAAAGACTCATCGAGGTTCAATTTGTTCTCGACCGACGCAACAGCCGCCAGGGTCGCGGTAAAGGTTTTGCTGAATGAAGCGATCGTATAAATGGTATCGTTGGTCACAGGCGTTTTTTTAACTTCATCGGACAGTCCATAGTTAAAAATATGCGGCTTATTGTTAACAATGACCGCAATAGACATGCCTTCAACCTGGTTGTCCTGCATAAATTTTCGAGCCAGATCATTGATTTTACTATTTGAAATCGAATAAGCATGAATGGGCATTAACATAACAAAAAAGAAACACATAAAAGCATTAA
>Ga0209066_10007271_pt1 | contig 11033 bp, 13 predicted proteins | sample All_14_2_FD_187198 | JGI IMG/M metagenome (GOLD analysis project Ga0209066, IMG submission 187198) | Freshwater microbial communities in response to fracking from Pennsylvania, USA - Allegheny Zone_MetaG_DW_15 (SPAdes) (version 2) ... | reverse complement strand
GCTTTGAGGGACGCTGATCCAACGGGCACGAATGACGCGTCGCTGGCCGAGGGGCGCTGGCTGTGGCGGCGGCTGTTCGTTTTTCTGACCAGTCTGGCGCTGTGGACGCTGGTGCACCGCGCGGTCGAGCGGGCGCCGGTTGAGGCTCTGCCCGATATTGTCGAGCGCCTGCTGATGCTGATCGCCCTGATCACCCTGCTGTATCTGGTGGCGCCGACGGCGCAGCAACTGGTGGCGTTGAGCGTCCGCTTCCGGATCGGGGCGGGAGGGCGGCCATGAGCTATCGATTTTCCGCCCGGTCGCGGCGCGCGCTTGAGGGTGTGCATCCGGATCTGGTTGCCGTGGCCGAGGCGGCCCTGGCGCTGACGGCGGTTGACTTCATGGTGACCGAGGGCCTGCGGTCTCCGGCGCGGCAGGCCGCGCTGGTCAAGGCGGGGGCCAGCCGGACGCTCAACTCGCGCCATTTGACCGGGCATGCCATCGACGTGGCTGCAGTCGTCGAGGGACAGGTGCGCTGGGACTGGCCGCTGTATCCGCGTATCGCGGCCGCCTTCAAGCAGGCCGGGCGCGAGCGAGGCGTGAAGATCGTCTGGGGCGGTGAGTGGAAGCGCCTGCGCGACGGCCCGCATTTCGAGCTGGACCGGAAGGCCTATCCGGCATGAGAGGTCTGCGATCCTGGTTCTGGGTGGCCGGCGGCGTGGTCGCTGCGGGACTGGCGCTGGCCGCGGCCAATGGGCTGGGCCTGCGCTGGGACCCCTTCGATCTGCAGGGGCGCAGGCTGGAGGCGGCCCGGTCGCGGGCAGCCCTGGCTGAGGCCGACTACCATGCTCGTCGGGCCGAACGAGACGGCGACCGCATCGTCAGCCGCGAGATCGAAACCGTCCGTCAAACCGAAATCGAGGTCGGGCGGGTGACCGCCACGGCCATCCAGCAAGCAAGAGACGCCCATGATGCCGACCTTCCCCTGGCGCCCGATCGGGTGCGCCGCCTTGATGACCATGACCGCGAGCTGTGCCGGCATGCGCCCGCCCTCTGTGCCGGACCCGGTAAGGCTGACCCTGCCGGTTGAGGCGACGCGCCCGTGCCGTCTGGTGACGCTGGGCCCCTCGCCTACGCTCGCGGACCTGGAGACCGCCTATATGGCGCGCGGGGAGGCTCTGGTGGCCTGTGACGCGGCCCGCCGGCTGGCGGTCGCGACCCTGATGGCTGAACGGGCTGCACAGGCCATGGCGGCGAGGTCAGACCGGCAGAAATTGCCGTGACCTCGGCAGATTTTGCCGTTTTCGCGTCGCGCCCGGCAGAAGCTGCCCGGTCAAAGGCGTGGTTAAGGCAACCTAACGCATAAAAAACAATGACTTGAGATTTGGCCCGCAAATGCGGCGGTGGCGCTGGTCTTGCTTGTCAGTGAACCGAGCAAAATGCTCCCGGCAGCCAAAATGGCGTCGGACACCTTGAAACAAGGAATATCGGTATGCCGCTGAACAGCGTCAACACGAACACGGGCGCCATGATCGCCCTGCAGAACCTGCAATCCACCAACAACGAACTCTCCGTCGTCCAGTCGCGGATCAACACCGGCAAGAAGGTGTCGAACGCCAAGGACAACGGCGCCATCTGGGCTATCGCCCAGGGCCAGCGTTCGGAAATCGGTGCCCTGAACGCCGTCAAGGACAGCCTGCAACGCGGCCAATCGGCCGTGGACGTCGGCATCGCGGCCGGCGAGTCGGTCTCCGAACTGTTGATCCAGCTGAAGGAAAAGGCACTGGCGGCCAGCGACACCTCGCTGACCACCTCGGCCCGCAAGGCCCTGAACGAGGACTTCAAGTCGATCCGTGACCAGGTCACGACCGTCGTCACGAATGCCAAGTTCAACGGCGTCAACCTGCTGGACAACTCGACGGGCACCAACGGCTTCAAGGCCCTGTCGAACGCCACGGGATCGACCATCAAGGTGGCGGGCGAAAACCTGTCGCTGGGTGGCACGAACGTGACCCTGGCCGCCACGGCGACTATCGGCACCGCCACCCTGGCCAACACCGCCCTGGGCGTCATCAACACCTCGATCGACAACGTCTCGTCGGCCCTGGCCCGCCTGGGCACGGGCGCCAACTCCCTCAGCACTCACCTCAAGTTCGTGAGCAAGCTGCAGGACAGCCTGGAAACCGGCGTGGGCAACCTGGTCGATGCCGACCTGGCCAAGGAAAGCGCCCGACTGCAAGCGCTGCAAACCAAGCAACAGCTGGGTGTGCAGGCTCTGTCGATCGCCAACTCCTCGACCTCCATCCTGCTCGGACTGTTCCGCTAAGGAGCGATCTCAGGGGCGGGGGCGTTCGCGTCCCCGCCCCGTCGTCCGAGCCTTGAACCGGAGACGTCGGCTCAACTCCGACGCAGGGAGATATGGAAACACATGCGAAGATAAGACCCGTCACCGCTGTCGTTGCCCCCGCAGGCTCTGCCGCAGGGAGCGACTTCAACCAGTCCCGCGCCTCGCAGGAGGCAGATCGGGCGGCCCGCTACAAACTGGTCATCGAGCAAGGCGCCCGCCAGGGCGTCTTTATCTACAAGGTGCTCGACCGTGAGACCGGCGAAGTGGTGCGTCAGCTGCCCCGGGAAGAGGTGATGCGGCTGAAGGATCAGAACGGCTATGCGGCCGGAGCGGTGATCAACACCACCGCCTGAAGGGTCAGCAGTTCAGTCATCAGGCCACGCAGGGGTTGCCCCGCGTGGTTAAACGTCGTGGTTATCGCGCGTTAACCATGTGCAAATGAAATCATCCCTAGCCTGTCGTCACATCAGCGAGAGGCCCGATTCGGATGACGAACAGCGTCCACACCAATACGTCAGCGGCGATCGCCCTGCAGAACCTGACCACGACCAACAATAGGTTGAGCGATGTCCAGGGCCGGATCAGCACCGGGCTGAAGGTCCAGGGCGCCAAGGACAATGCCGCCATCTGGGCCATCGCCCAGGGGCAGCGCGCTGACATCGGAGCTCTCTCGGCCGTCAAGCAGAGCCTGGATCGCGCGACCTCGATCGCGGATGTCGCCCTTTCGGCCGGCGAGTCGGTCTCGGACCTGCTGAATCAGCTCAAGGAAAAGGTGGTTGCGGCCAAGGATGAGTCGCTTGGCACCCAGTCCCGCAAACTGCTGGATGCCGACTTCAAGGCCCTGCTGCGCGCGCTTCAGTCGTCGGTTCAGAACGCCAGCTTCGACGGCGGCAACATTCTGAACGGCAGTCTGACGAACGGCATCAAATTCCTCGCCAATGCGGACGCCAGCTCTTCGATCACCCTGTCCAGCAAGGATCTGAGCCTGAGCGGCTCGATCATCAGCCTGTCGCTGTCGGACTCGCTTCTGACCCTGACGGGGGCGACCAATGCCCTGACGGCGCTGGACAGCTCGATCACGGCGCTGAACTCGGCGCTGGGCGAGATCGGGGCACAGGCCAAGCAAATCGAGGCGCACAACATCTTTGTCACCAAGCTGGTCGACACGCTGGAGTCCGGTGTCGGCAACCTGGTCGATGCCGATCTGGCCAAGGAAAGCGCGCGGCTTCAGGCCCTTCAGGTCCAGCAGCAGCTGGGGGCCCAGGCCCTTTCGATTGCCAACCAGGCACCCCAGGTCATCCTGTCGCTGTTCCGCAGCTAGGGCAGTCTGTCCCGCTGAATGCGCCCGTCAGGGCAGGCCGGCGCGCCCGATCGAGATCGGGGCCGGCCGGCTCCGGCGCTCGGTTCGGCTGGCGAAGCCGTACAGGGACAGGAAAGAATACAGCAGCCTACTCAACGCAACCATGGACCAAAGCTCCATCGGGCCGTTTCAGCGAACGTGCCATTAACCCCTATGGCGATTCGCGGTTCCGTGGACGGACGTTAACGCTTCATTGCGACGCAGCCGTCAGAGTGGCGAGGAGCGCGCCATGATCGACAACAGCTATCTTCTCGGCCTGTTTGGAGGCACATCGACCTTCTCCTCCGGGGGGCTGTCCGGCACGTCTGCGCTCGCGTCGAAAAAGGCCCAGCCCACGCCGCCGTGGTCCTCCAGTGCGGTGGTGCCCGAGCAGGATGCGCTGGTCCGCTCCGCCCTGGGCGGCAGGCGTCTGATCGACGAGGACGCAGCCAGGCTGGATGTCGCCTCGGCCTCCGACGATTACCGGCGCCTGTTCGCCCTCTACCAGGGGCTGGAAAGCCTGAATGCCCTGGCCAACCGGGCCGGGGTCAAGGGCGTCAGCAGCACGGAACTGTCCCTGATCACCAAGCGGTTCGATCAGGGGCTCAAGGAAATCAGCAGCTATGTCGCCTCGGCGCCGCTCAACGATGTGCGGCTGGTCGCCGGTGTCACGGAGTCGATCAGCAAGACCAGCGCCGGTGTGCGCCGGGACTCGGCCATCTCGATCACCTCGCCGATCCATGAAGGCGACATCGCCAGCCCGGTGACGGCGTTCGAGGGCGATGTGGTCTTCGACATCAACGTCAAACGGCTGAACGACACCCATACGGTTCGCATCGACCTGTCCGAGATGGGCGGGGCACCCCGCACCCTGGGGGCGGTCACCGCACACATCAACGACAAGCTTCAGGCCGCAGGGCTGGAAACACGGATCGGGCGCGAGCGGCAGGCCGCCGAAGTCCGCACGCTGCAGGTCGGCGGGCGCACCGTGACCCTGCCGGCGGGCCCGGACCTGTGGTCGCTGGCCATCCGGGGTGTTTCGACCGAGGCTGTGTCCTTCTCGGCGCCGGATCCTTCGGACGCTGTCTATGTCGTTCAGGGGACGGGGACGACCGGCGCGCACGAGGTGCTGAAGTTCCAGGCCGATACCGCGACCGCCGCGACCGGAGCCAGCGCCCGCATCGGCGAGACCCAATGGGTCGATGGTCGTGTCTCCCAGACCCCGCTGCCCGAAGGGATCAAGACCGTCCGGGCCAGTGCAACCGGGCCGGATGGTGCCCTGTGGCTGGTCGCGGACATGGAGGAGGGCCCGGGCAATCTGCCGATCAAGGGCCAGTCCGATGTCGCCCTGATCAAGCTGGATTCTGCGGGCCGCGTGGTCAGCACCCGGGCACTGGGGGCCGCCGATCAGGCTTCCGGCTATGCGCTGGCGGTCGACGATGCGGGACGGGTTGCCGTCGCCGGGTCGGTGACGGGCGCCCTGATCCCTGGCAAGAGCGGGGACGTAGCCGGAGAGGTCGACAGTTTCGTCACCCTCTACGACGGCGATGGTGAGGAACTGTGGACCCAGCGGCGGGGCGCCCGCGCGGCGGACGAGGCGACGGGCGTCGCCTTCGGACCCGGCGGCCAGCTGATCGTCACAGGCCGTGCCAAGTCGGCCATGCCCGGGGCTGCAGGCGTCGGCGGCTGGGACTCCTATGTTCAGACCATCACCAGTAGGCAGCCCTATCCGACGGCGGCCTGGGACGCGAAGATCGACGGGACGCTCCAGTTCGGCACCACAGGTGATGACGCCGTGCAGGCGACGGCCGTCAACGGCAGCAGCCTTTATACCGCCGGGGAAGAGGACGGCCGCCTGATCGTGCGCCGCTTCCAGCTGAGCGCGGGGGGCGCGCCCCAGTTGCTGTCGACGCGCGACCTCGGAGCCATGAGCGGTTCGGTCAAGGGTCTGCAGGTCGATCAGGGACAGGTGATCGTCGCAGGTGTCACCCGCAATGCCGCGCTGGACGTCGGCACCGTCAATCAGGCGCACAACGGCGGGCTCGATGCCTTCGTCGCGGTCCTGTCGGAGGATCTGACGGCATCGGGTGCCGAGCGCCTGACCTATATCGGCACCGAGAACGAGGATGCGGTCTCGGACGTCAAACTGCTGGACGGCAAGCTGTGGATGACGGGGACGTCGGCCCGCTCGGTGTCTCCCAAGGATGATGACCCCGTACAGGGCTATCTCAGCCGGGTCGACCCGCTGACCGGCACTGCGGAGTGGACGCGCAGTTGGGCCGGACAGAATGAGCAGGCCGCGCCGCTGACCCTGGCGGTCGCCGACGGGGGCAGCAGCGTGCTGGACCGGCTGGGTCTGCCCTCCGGAGAGATTGTCCAGAGCGAGTCGAAGAAGCTGGTCGATGCCACCGCGCTGCGTGTGGGCGACCGTTTCTCGGTCGCGCCGGCCTCGGGCGGACGGGCCGTCGCGGTGACCATTGATGCGCGCGATACCTTGCAGACCCTGGCCCGGAAGATCGAGATTGCATCCGGATCCCGCCTCAAGGTCACCGTCGCCTCCGAGAGCGCCACGGCGGAGAATGCACGCGAAGGGCTGAACTCAGTGCTGGCCGGGGTGCAGCGCCTGTCGATCATGGCGCGCGATGGCCGCGAGGGCGCGATCCTGGTGTCCGGTGAGCCGGGGCGCGATGCCCTGGCCGGGCTGGGTCTTTCTGCGGGTTTCATCGGACCGACGGCAACCAAGGATGGCCCCAAAACCTTCGGGCTGGACCTGCCCCAGGCGCTGAGCCTGCTGACCAAGGAGGCGCGCACCGCGTCGGGCGAGCGGCTGCAGGCGGCCATGAAGGCGGTGCGCGACGCTTACCGGTCGCTGGCGCCCACGACGACCAGCAACGCGACCTCGGGGCCGGTTCCGGCCTATCTGACGGCACAGCTGGCAAACTACCAGGCGGCGCTGTCGCGACTGGGCGGCTGAGGGCCGGATCGGGTCAAAGGCGGTTGACGCCGCGGGGGCGGTCAGGGTTATTGGTCGCCTTCGCAAGTTCCTGTCGAGCCCCGCCGCATGGCCACCCCCCCTGATAACCGTATCATCCTGGCGATCGGTGCCGGTCTGGCCGTGATCCTGGCCATTGTGCTGGCGCTGATCTTCACGCGCGGCGGCGGTGAAGAGGCGCCGGAGGGCCCCCGGGGCAACCTTCAGGTCGATGTGGCCGAGCCGCAATCGCTGGAGCCGACGCGTGAGTTGCGCTGCTTCGTCGAGGGACAGTTCGTGGGCATGCTGACGCTGGATCAATGCGCCCAGCGCAATGGTCTGGCGACCGAGGCCCTGGACGTCGGTCTCGACGAAACCGGCGCCCTGGTCGCGGCGCCGACCGCCTCGCTGGCGCCGCCGCCGACCCTGCCCCCTATCGAGGTCGAGGACGTTCCCCCGATCGTGGAAACGCCGGTCGAGCGGGCCGAGGCCCCGTCCGGTCCGGTCGCGGCCTGTCTGCGCCATACGGGATCGGACTGGCGGTCGCTGTCCAGTTCCATGAGCCGGGAGGCCTGCGTGCAGCTTCTGTATTCCGGCACCTGTGTGCGGCCCGGCGAGGCGCGGTACGGGCGGTGGGGTGACCTCACCCTGCGGCTGGTGCCCGGGCGGGTGGAGCAGTCTTCGGACAACGCCAACTTCCGCACCCTGGCCGAGCAGGATCGCCGCACCTGCACCTTCCCGGAGATGGGCGGATGAGAGCAGTCCTTGCGGCGATGACCCTGGGCGCGGCGACGGTCGGCCTGGTGGCCTGCACCAATGCGTTTGAGGCACCCTATGACGCGGGGGTCTGCTACTATGTCGTCCCCAGCGAGACCGAGGGCGAGGACCCCAAGCTGAATGTCGTGGCGCGCGACCAGCCGCAGATCGAGCTGTGCGCCGCGCGTCTCGAGGAGATGCGGGTCCGATTCCTGCGGATGGGTGGGTCGAACCGGGAGATCATCGGCGCCTATCAGGGACAGTTCATCTTCATCGACCCGCAGGGCGTGAAGTTCGGCAAGACCCTGACCGGGGCGCGCTTCTTCGCCCTGGCCCGCACCGGCGACGGGCGGCTGGCCGTTCCGGGCGCCATCGTGCGCGATGAGGAAGGTCGACCCGTGGCGGTTGCCGAAAATCCACCGACCGCGCCCGCGCAATAATCCCGCGTGGCTTGACGCCGGGCCCCCGTTGGTCGAGAACATTAACAGAACAAATGGCCCGCGAGAGGGTCTGAGAAACGGAGTTGGAAGATGGCGGGCAGCGTCAACAAGGTCATTCTGATCGGCAATCTGGGCAAGGATCCCGAGATCCGCACCCTCAACAGCGGCGACCGGGTCTGCAATCTGCGGATCGCGACGTCCGAGTCCTGGCGCGACAAGACCTCCGGCGAGCGCAAGGAGAAGACCGAGTGGCACCAGGTGGTCATCTTCAATGAGAACATCGTGAAGGTGGCCGAGAACTACCTCAAGAAGGGCTCGACGGTGTACATCGAGGGCTCGCTGTCGACGCGGAAGTACGAGCAGAACGGGGTCGAGAAGTATACGACCGAGGTCGTGATCCAGCGCTTCAACGGCAATCTGACCATGCTGGGCGGTCGCGGTGACGGCGGCGGTTCGGGCGGTGGCGGCGGGGGTCGCGGGTCGGACGACGACTATGGCTCGGGCTTCCAGTCGGGTGGTCAGTCGCGGCCGTCGGGTCCCAAGGAGAACTACGACCTCAACGACGACATCCCCTTCTAGGTCGAGGGGCCTGAAACCGTCCGTCACCGCTGTTGACGGGCGGACGGGGCGGAACTGTGCCAAGAGCGGCGCGTGACCCAGACCCGCCCCCTGATTCCCCATAATCTGAGCCTGCTGGAGATCGCGGCCATCGTCGCCGTGATCGTCATCTGGGGCGTGAACAACGCCGCCGCCAAGGTGGCGACCGACTCCCTGCCGCCGCTGATGACGGGGTCGATGCGGTTCGCCCTGACGGCCCTGTGCCTGACCGCCTTCATCCGCCCGCCCTTCCCGAACTGGAAGAGCCTGCTGGTGATCGTGGGCGTAGGCGGACCGCTGCATTACGGCTTGATCTATGTTGCCTTCTGGCTGGCGGATGACGTCAGCCCGGTGTCGGTGGCGGCGCAGCTGTGGATCCCGTTCACGGCCCTGTTCGCCTTCCTGCTGCTGGGCGAGCGGCTGAAGCGGCCGGCGCTGGCGGGGCTGGCGGTGGCCTTCGTCGGCGTGGTGTGGATGTCGGCAGACCCGCATGTGCTGCAGGACTGGGACGCCATCCTGGTCGGCATCGGCGCGGCGTCGGCCTGGGCCCTGACCACGGTGATCGCGCGCCGCACCACCTCCATCCCGCCGCTCAAGATGCAGGGCCTGCTGGCCATGGTGACCATGCCGGTGCTGGGTCTCGCCTCTCTCGCGTTCGAACGCGACCAGATCGCCGCTGCCATGACCGCCCCGCCGATCGCCTGGGCCGCGGTGCTGTGGGGCGGGCTGGCCTCTTCGGTTGTGGCCACCACCCTGGTCTTCTGGCTGGTCCAGCGGCGCGAGGCCGGGCGGGTGACCCCCTATCTGCTGGCGACGCCGGTGGTGTCGATCCTGATCGGCTGGGGCCTGATGGGCGATGTGCTGACGCCGCAGATCCTGACCGGGGCGGCCCTGACCATGGGCGGGGTGGCGATCGTCGCCCTGGCCGAGCGGGGCCTGCGCGCCGGGGCCGCCAAGGCCTAGGCCGGCACGACCCGGGGGTCGCCCGCCGCGACGGCAAAGGTGGCGCGCGTCGACAGGGTGCCCGACCGGTCCGAGACCTTGTCCAGCACCTTGAACTCGGTCTGCCAGCGCTCGGCCGTGACGTCGCAGACGGCATAGCCCCGCTGGGCATTGTTGAACTTGAGGAAGGGGTTGTCCGCCAGATAGCGGCGGCCGTCGGCGCGCTGGTCGGTGCCGTCGCCCGAGGAGCTGATCGAGGTGGTGACGAACTCGCTGGCGACCGGTGCGCCCGAGGGGTCGCGTCCGTCGATATGCAGCTCGCCGGCATAGTTCTGATGCTCGTCGCCGGTCAGGACCACGAGGTTGTCAATGCGCCGGTCGCGGACCCGCTCCAGCAGGCGGCGGCGCGGGATGGCATAGCCGGCCCAGGTGTCGAGGTTGTAGCCCGGCTCGGGCCCTTCCTTGCGGTCCAGATCCATCACCATGATCTGCTGGGCCAGCACCTTCCAGCGGGCCTGTGAGCGGTCGAGGTTGCGGTACAGCCATTGTTCCTGGGCCTCACCCAGCACCTGGGCGTTGCGGTCGCTGACCCCGGCGCAGCTGGTGGCCCAACTGTCGTCGCAGGGCTGGTCCGAGCGGTACTGGCGGGTGTCCAGCAGGTTGAGGTCGAGCAGATTGCCCCATCCGGCCTGACGGTACAGCTGCAGCGACGCGCCCCGGGGGAAGGCCGAGCGGCGGACGGGCATATTCTCGTACCAGGCTTGCATGGCGGCCTGCTGACGCAGCATGAAGACCTCGGGCGGGGTGCCGTCCTGATCGAGGGCCGCGACCCAGTTGTTGTCGATCTCGTGGTCGTCCCAGGTGCAGAACCAGGCGGTCGAGGCGTGGCTGGCCTGCAGGTCGGCGTCCATCTTGTACTGGGCGTAGCGGCGGCGGTAGTCGTCGAGGCTGTAGACCTCGCCGCCCAGATGCTGGCGGGGGTTCTCGAAGGTGCCGCCCGAGCCGTTGTAGAGGCGGCTGGCCCGGCCCTCATAGATGTAGTCGCCGTAGCAGTAGATGAAGTCGAACCGCTCGTCGGCGACCTTGCGGTGGGCGGTGTAGAAGCCCTGCTCATAGGCCTGGCAGCCCAGCACGCCGAAACGGGCGCGGTCGACGGCGGCACCCGCTGCGGGCGCGGTCACGGCGCGGCCGATGGCGCTGCGCTCACGCCCCGCGACGAAGCGGTAGAAATAGGGACGCCCAGGCTCGAGACCCTCGACCTCGACATGGACCGCGTGGCCCAGCTCGGGGCGGGCCATGGCCTCACCCGAGCGGACCGGGCTGGAGAAGCCGGTGTCGGTGGCGACCTCCCACTTCACCGGCACGGCGGCCGAGGGCATGCCGTGACCGATCTCGAGCGGGTTGGGCGCCAGCCGCGTCCAGATGACGAAGCCGTCCGGCAGCGGGTCGCCCGAGGCCACGCCCAACTGGAACGGATAGTCGATGAAGATCGGATCGGCGATCACCCGCTGGGCCCCCGACAGCGCCACGCCCCCCATGCCGAGGGACAGCATCATCTGACGACGGGACAGCGAGGGCAGGCGCATGGGAAAACTCCGGAGGGGCAGGGCGGTCAGGCTAGAGCGCGATTGTGACGGCTGATGCGGGCGAGCGGGAGGGGAG
>Ga0209066_10007270_pt1 | contig 11033 bp, 7 predicted proteins | sample All_14_2_FD_187198 | JGI IMG/M metagenome (GOLD analysis project Ga0209066, IMG submission 187198) | Freshwater microbial communities in response to fracking from Pennsylvania, USA - Allegheny Zone_MetaG_DW_15 (SPAdes) (version 2) ... | reverse complement strand
TCGATATTGATTACATGCAAGCCTACAAAACCAACTTCATTTCACGCAATTGGGATTGCATTTCACAATGTCGAAAGCCAGTCATCGCAGCTGTTTCAGGCTTTGCCCTTGGTGGCGGATGTGAGATCGCCATGGCGTGCGACATGATTTACGCAGCCGACACAGCGAAGTTTGGCCAACCTGAAGTTAAACTTGGCATCCTGCCAGGCGCAGGCGGTACACAACGATTACCTCGTGCTATCGGCAAAGCAAAAGCGATGGACTTATGCCTAAGTGCTCGCCTGATGAATGCAGAAGAAGCTGAACGCGCTGGCTTGGTTGCACGCATTATTCCAGCGACAAAACTGATGGAAGAAACGCTTGCTGCAGCAACAACCATTGCCAGCTTTTCACTTCCCATGGTAATGATGATTAAAGAAAGCGTTAACCGTGCATGGGAATCCAGCCTGCAAGAAGGCTTACTGTTTGAACGTCGAACTTTCCACGCAGCCTTTTCAATGGAAGACCGCAAAGAAGGCATGACAGCCTTTTTGCAAAAAAAGAAACCCATCTTTAAAAACCGGTAGATATAGACATTCGTTCTAAATTTTAGTACCTCGACCAGACGCAGGGATGCAGTGACACCACTGCATCCCTTTTTATTTTTACTACCCAAGACTCCATAATATCTTGTGGGATTACTAACAAACGTATGAACGCCTTATCGCATAAGGCAGAGCGTTCTTTTTTACTAAAATGCAAGGCAAACGACTGTGCTGTTTATTTCGATCTGTCTGTTTTTTTGTACCCTATTGCCCAATATTTTTTCTGGGCAGATTAACCCAAAACTTAATCTAATAACTTTGATCAATTCAACCTCAGCTGTGGCAAATTAAAAACTAAAAACCACCAGAATTTCTTATGCTGTATCGCACTATTATTTTTAATAATTTCAGCAAAAAAACGCAACTATATGTTTTAATTGAATTTAATTTATTAAATTTTTTTGTGCTTTGCAGCAAATAATGCTTGACATATAAATTTCTATACCTATAATTTGAATCGTGTTGCAACGCACCATTTCTCTAAAAAATAGGTTGAGAAAAGAACTCGGTGCTCAGAGTTAAAAGCTTTTACGCATTCGTCACAAGGTTTCATTTTTTTGAACAAGTAAATAAAAACTTTTTGAACTGACCTGCAGCTGCCGTCGTTTTAATGATTTAAATACTTTCAACCAATTTATTTTTTAGGACAAATATCATGACTAAATTACCTGCCCAATTTGCCGAAGCCAACAAAGCCAGCGTCGAGGCAATGCTCACCATTGCCAATACCGTTTTTGCAAGTGCTGAGCGGCTTGCTGCCTTGAACCTGAATACTGCACGTACCCTGCTCGAAGATAGCGTTGCTAACACCAAAGCATTATTGTCTGCCAAAGACATACAAGAGCTTGCCAGCATGCAAGCAACCCTGGCTCAACCCTCAGTTGAAAAAGCAGTTGCTTACTCTCGTAGCGTGTACGAGATTGCTACCCAAACACAAAGTGAATTGGCCAAAGTGTCAGAAGCTCAAGCATCGGAGATGAAATCCTCTTTGAACAACATGCTTGAGCAAGCATTGAAAAATGCGCCTGCTGGTTCAGATGTTGCTGTATCTGCCGTTAAATCTGCCATTGCTGCTGCTAATTCCGCCTACGAAAACCTCACTAAAGCAGCAAAGCAAATGACTGAAATGGCTGAGGATAATGTTGCTGCTGCAACAACAGCCACCATTCATGCTGTTAGCAACAAAAGCAAAAAATCTGCTTAATTGACTTTGCTCAAAACAGCCTTACGAATTTAGCTTTACTGTACCGTCTCCTCCTCCAGTCCGCAACGGACTGGTTTCAACCCGATACCTCGGTATCGGGTTTTTTTTATCTTTTTTTTGGTAATCGTAGTTACCTAATCACTCTTACCTATCTATCGTTAAAAAGTAAGCCAGCGACTAAAAGTCAAGATAGCCCAAGAAGTTCTACTTCAAAGACCAAGGTAGCATTAGGAGGAATAACGCCACCGGCGCCACGTGAGCCGTAACCTAGCTCAGGAGGAATCGTTAAAGTTCGAGTACCACCAATCTTCATACCGACAACACCTTCATCCCATCCGGCAATCACGCGGCGACCACCTAATAAAAACTCAAATGGCTCTTGACGATCTTTGCTGGAATCGAACTTACGTCCGTCGGTAAGCCAGCCGGTGTAATGCACAGTGACCGTCTGACCTGCAGAGGCTATCTCACCTGAACCCTCGATCGTATCTTCAATGATTAAGCCACTTGCTGTAGTAATTTGATTCATGTTGGCGTTTACATCCTAATAAAGTTATTTAAATGGTATTTGTTGCTGCATGCCCTCCGGCATTGCAGGGCAAAAGATACTATCCGATGCCTGTGCTGGCAAGGGTGGCGAAAAAAGATAGCCTTGAAACTTTTGGCACCCCAAACCTAGCAGTGCTGTCAATTGATCCCTGCGCTCGACGCCTTCGGCAATCGTATCCAATCCCATATGTTTTGCCAAACCCATCACTGCGGTCACAATGGCCATATCATCCGCATCATGCGTAACATCACACACAAAACTTTGATCAATTTTGAGCTTATGCACATGAAAGCGCTTGAGGTAACTCAAGCTAGAGTATCCAGTGCCAAAATCATCAATTGCTACCCGAACACCCAGCGTAGCAATCTCATCCAAAATCGCGACTGTTTCTAACGCATCATTCATCAAACTCGACTCAGTCAACTCTAACTCAAGCAAATGCGCCGGCTGTTTAGTTTCTCTTAAAATACGCCGTACTGTATCAACGAGACCAGGCGCACGAAACTGTTTGGGAGATAAGTTAATTGACATCGGCACTGCCAGGCGATTTTCCTCCTGCCAGCGCCGATTTTGTTGCAACGCTTCGGTTAAGACCCATTCCCCCAAAGGTGCAATGAGCCCGGTTTCCTCTGCAACAGGAATAAATTCATTCGGCATGACCAGCCCATGAATTGGGTCTGCCCACCGTACAAGCGCTTCCATCCCGCACACCGTTCTATGGCTCCAGTCAATCAATGGCTGGTAGTACAAAACCATTTGCTGAGTTTTAATTGCTTGTTGCAAGCGCTGCTCAATGGCAAAAAAACGTGATGACTGTTCATCCATTTTTGGTGAATACAAGCGGAATGTATTTCGCCCAGTATCCTTGGCGTGATACATCGCAGCATCAGCATTTTTCATCAAAACCATCGCATCCTTTCCGTCGTCTGGAAAAATACTAATCCCGATTGAAGGGGTTGCCTGTAGTGCATGTCCTTCCACCATGATTAACGGTTCAAATGCCGCCAGTATCTTTTCTGCCACCAATACCGCATCACCCACAGAAGCAATTTCATGTAACAGAATGACAAACTCATCCCCTCCAATGCGGGATACGGTATCTACCGCTCGTACGACACTGGTTAATCGTTGCGCAACGTTTTTCAGTAACTCATCCCCGACCGCATGACCTAAAGTATCGTTAACTTTCTTAAAGCGATCCAGGTCCAAAAACATCACTGCAGCTTGATGCTGATTGCGCTGCCCACCTGCTAAAACTTGCTCCAGACGATCATGAAGGAGTACTCGGTTAGGCAAACCCGTCAGATTGTCATGGTGGGCAATTTCCCAGACATTTCGTTCCACACGAATACGCTCAGAAATCTCTTGTTGCAATTGAGTGACTACAGACTGAAGTGTTTTCGTTCGTTCTAAAACACGGTTTTCCAAAACGTCATGCGCATCACGCAAAGCTTCTTCCGCTAAACGTCGATCGGTAATATCCTCGATCAACCAAACTGCCCCACTATGAGGATTATTGGAATCAAATGCTGTACCAACCATACGCAAAAATACGACTACTCCGTCTTCACGCACGAATTTTTGCTCTGTATGGAATACTTCACCATTCGAAAACTGATCCGCCGCCATCGCTTGCAAAACCGAATAGACGTGATTATCGGGAAAAAACAATTCAACAGTAGCATCAGCCACAAAGGTCATTGCCATGCAACGAATATCTTCCCAGCGCTGATTGCTACGTGTTAGCTTCCCTTCTCGAATAATGGCAATACCCATTGCCGCAGACTCGAATATGGCAGAAATTTCATGGGAGCGACTCGCTAAAGACAGGTTAAGCGCTCGTTCCTCTGTAATGTCCTCGATTGTCCATAATGTGCCTTCTGAGGCTCGCTGAGGATTAAGTGCTCTGCCACGCAAACGGCACCATACGGTCTGTCCATCTTTACGGCGCATTTCATAATCAGTCTGAAATAACTCCCCTGAAGAAAGGATGCCGCCAGCTTGCACGCCCAGGCTCTCATAACTTTCCTTGCTGGTATAAAGCGTCTGCGCAGGCTTGCCAATGAGATCATCCAGCAAATAGCCAAATATTTCTGCACATTGTGAATTAGCCTGCACTAACAAGCGTTGACGAGTAAATAAAATGCCTATCGGGGCATTTTGCATGATGGCATCCAAACCCAGTTTCGCCGTTGGCGCGCGTGATTTTCCTTGCACCAATTCGACGTCATGCAACATGGGATTGTTGGATATATTCATTTCGTTAGATACGACGTCTAGGAGGCTTCACTATGATTTGTCGAACTCATGCTTTCCAAAACCTTTAATATCGCAACTGTATCTGCTTCACCCAAGCCTGCACCGACAACAGCATTGAACATTTGACTTGCAGCAGAAGCACTGGGCAGCATCAAACCCAAACGATGCGCCTCATTCATCACAATGCGTAAATCTTTTTGCTGCATCCATGCTTTAAAACCTGGTGCAAACTGCCGATCCAGCATACGCTGGCCATGGTTTTCCAGAATCCGCGAATAGGCGGCACCACCCAACAAGGCCTCGCGCACCCGCGCAGGATCGACCCCACTCTGGCGCGCAAAGTTCAACGCCTCAGCCACTGCCAGGACAGTGACACCGCCCAGAATTTGATTACACGCCTTGGCAACTTGTCCGGCACCCGACTCGCCAATCCAGGTCACCGTTTTACCCATCGCCAAAAAAACAGGTTTAACGCGTTCGAACACCGGCTGGGCGCCGCCAACCATGATAGTGAGCGTGGCATTAATGGCACCGATCTCGCCACCAGAAACAGGGGCATCCAGAAAATTCACCCCACCCGCAGCCAACTGCCGCCCGATATTGCGTGCAGCATCGGGCGCAATCGTGCTCATGTCGATCACGCATAAACCGGGCTTGGCGCCAGCCAAAACCCCCTGCTCGTCAAAGCACACCGCCTCAACATCCGGACTGTCCGAGACCATGGTAATCACGATGTCTGAATGCCGGGCAAGCTCGACAGGCGTCGCATGGATCACGGCCTGGCTTGCAGCGAAAGGAAGAAGCGATGCTTCCCGGCGTGCCCAAAGGTGCAAGTGATGCCCCGCACGCGCCAAATGCAGCGCCATCGGGCGCCCCATCAGACCTAAACCGATAAAGCCAATGTGCATATCATCTCTCGCTTAGCTTGCAATAATGAACTCAACCAATTGCCCGCTGGATCAGCGGCACATAGGGTTCCGGCAAGCGCAACGCACCCGACAGCGCAAACTGATGCGCCGCTGGCGACATTTTTTGCCAGGTTTTCTGAATGATGTCGATCCATTTTGCCTCGTCATAATCCGGCTTGGAGGCAGCAAAACCACTCAAATAATGCTCAATAAAAACCAGCCCGGCCACATCTTCCAAAAGCTGACTATCGGGATTGGCCTTGATGCGACGCTTGGCAATCGCGGTTTTAGCGCGCGTTATTGTTGCCTCATCCACACCCGCCTGGTGCATCAAATCACCTGCGAGCTCAGCGTGCATTTGGTACAGCCCGGTACGCCACTGAAAATAACCATCTCTGGTCAGCGGATAATCGCTGCGTGGCACACGCCAGCGGCAAATATGCTGCGCGCGTACGGCTAACTGCACGGCTTCATCCGCATGCGGCGCAAAGCGTTGCAGCATCTCGCTCATGCGCTGGCTGTAGAGCAGCTCTTTGGGCTGACCGGCATCCTGATTTGGATCTTCACGGTTCGCTGCGTCAAAGAGAGCCATCGCCCGCGCAAAATGAGCCGCTGCACCCGTTGACTTTTCCTGTTCCATTGGCATGGGGCAATCCACCTTTAAGAGCGGTAATCCGCGTTGATCTTGACGTAATCATAGGAAAAATCGCAGGTCCACACCGTCGCCTGCGCCGCACCGCGCGCGAGATCGACCCGCACTGTGATTTCCGCCGCCTGCATGATGCGCGCGCCATCCTCCTCCCGATAACTTTCCGCGCGGCCGCCGTTTTCCGACACCAGCACTTCTTCGCCATTGCTACCCAGCCAGACCTTGACGCCAGCCGCGTCGAGATCGGCTATGCCCGCATAGCCGATGGCGGCGAGGATGCGGCCGAGATTGGGGTCGGAAGCGAAGAAGGCCGTCTTCACCAGCGGCGAATGGCCGATGGCGTAGGCCACCTGGCGGCATTCCGCCGCCGTGTTGCCAGCGCCGACTTTTATGGTGATGAACTTGGTCGCGCCCTCGCCGTCGCGCACGATGGCCTGGGCCAGCTCCTGCGCCACACTAATCACTGCCTCGCGCACCGCTGGCCAGTGCGGCGAATCCTCGCTGTCAATCTGCAAACCGCTGGCGCCGGTGGCGATCAGGATGAAGGAATCATTGGTCGAGGTATCGCCATCCACCGTGATGCAGTTGAAGGAAACATCGGCCGCCTCTTTCACCAGCCGTTGCAGCAGTGGCGGCGCAATGCCCGCATCGGTGGCGATAAAACCCAGCATGGTCGCCATGTTGGGGCGGATCATGCCGGCGCCTTTGGACATGCCAGTGACTACGCAAGAATAGTCGGCGCTGGTGAAGCAACTGCGCAACAAGGCGGTCGAGCAAGAAACGCTCTCTTCGCCGTTGCGGATGACGACACGGCGCGAAGCGGCCTTGGCAACGGTATCGGTGGTCATGATCGCGTGCGCCGCCGCATGCCAGTGGTCGGCCTGCAAATCGGCCTGCGCGGCAGGCAATGCGGCGAGCAATTTATCGGTCGGAAAGTGTTCCAGGATCACGCCGGTGGAAAACGGCAGCACTTCCTGCGCGCTGCAACCCAGCACTTGCGCCACGCCCGCGCAGCTGTCACGCGCGGCGGCCATTCCAGCCTCACCGGTTGCGGCGTTGGCGATGCCGGTATTGATGACCAGCGCGCGAATGGCCGGACTGGCCGCCAGATGCTCACGGCATACCGTCACCGGCGCTGCGCAAAAACGATTCTGCGTGAATACGCCCGCCACCTGGCTACCAGGCGCCAGTTCGATCAGCGTCAGGTCACGCCGATTTTTCTTGCGAATTTCCGCTTCGGCTGTACCTAGCCGAACGCCAGCTACGGGAAGTAAAGAAGCCGCATCAGGCGTTTTGTAATTTACAGGCATAACTATTCTTCAACCTTTCGATATATTTAATACTCAAATTCAACACTCAAATACAGTACGCCACAAGCGACGCACCGCGTTAATCTGCAATGCAACTTCGTCGGGCGGGATCGTCGCTTGGGTAAAGTTTAGGCGCAAGGCATGTTGTCGATGGCGAAAGTCACGATAGGCATCGCGCACTTCAATCGCCAAGTCAAACGGAATCAAGGAAAAATCTGCCGCCATCCCCAAGAGCGCAATGTTACCCAGATTGCGCGTCAGCGCCTCATGCTGATGCGAATAACCCAGCACCAGATATTGCACAATGAACTCCACATCAATCAAACCACCCGGATCATGCTTCAGATTGAACACCGTACCACGCTCATCGCCCCGCGTGCCATGGGCATCCAGCATTTTCTGGCGCATCTCCAGCACATCAGTCTTGAGCTGATTCAAGTCGCGCACTCGACAGAGAACCTCGTGACGAATCGCCTCAAAAGCGGCCCCCACCCTGATGTCTCCTGCCGAATAGCGCGCCCGGGTCAGCGCTTGATGCTCCCATACCCAGGCAGACTTGAACTGATAATCGCGGAAAGCCGCGACCGAGCTCACCACCAAACCCGCTTCACCATTCGGGCGCAGACGTAAATCCGTCTCAAACAGTTGCCCCGCCGAAGTCTGCGCGGATAACCAGGTATTCAGCCGGGTCCCCAGACGGGAGTAGATTTCACCCGCATCAGGATCGGCATCGTCATACAAAAACACCAAATCAAGATCGGAGGCATAACCCAGCTCTTTGCCACCCAATTTGCCATAGCTGATCACGGCAAACTGCGGTGATTCGCGATGTCGTTTGGGCAACTTTTTCCACGCACACAGCAAGGCAGCATCAAGCAGGCTATCGGCCAATTCGGACAAATGATCAGACAGCTTTTCAACGGTCAGCAGCCCTGCCATATCTTGCGTGAGCACACGAAATACCTGCGCGTGATGCTGCTCGCGCAAGACATCCATTTGCCGCTCGGTGTCGGGTTCAAAAGCGGCCAAAGCCTCTTTTAATTGCGCCCGAAACGCCGACCAATCCGGCACGACGTCGAGCAAACGCTGGTCAAGCAACTCATCGAGCAGGATGGGATGCTGCCCCAGGTAATTCGCAGCCCAGCGCGAACTGCCCAACAGATTGACCACTTTTTGCAAGGCTTGCGGATATTGCTGCAACAAGGCCAAATAAGAACCCCGCCGCGAGATGGCATCCAAAAACTGCAAGCCCCGAATGAGGGTTTCATCCGGATTGAGCTCTTTGGTAACCGCCTCAATCAAGCGCGGCACAATCACATCAAAGCGCCGCCGGATCTCGTCCGGCATCTGCCGATACCTTGGCGCATCATGCAATGCCATCAACTGTGTTGCCGCATGCACGGGATCACGAAAGCCCAGACGCTCAAAGCCATCGGCCAACACCTCTTTTTCCGCCAGCTCAGCTTTATCTGTAGCCACACCATCAGGCATATCGCCGCCTGCTTTGCGCCACAAGACATCCAAATGATGCTGATCCCCATCCGGGCTGGAAAAAACTTGGTCAAAATGGCTCGAAACCACAGCCCGATGCTGATTTAACACGCAAAGCAAAGCCGCATAATCGGCAAAACCCATGGCCTGCGCCACCCGCGCCTGATCCTCCGGACTGGTTGGCAAACGGTGTGTTTGCGCGTCATCCAGATATTGCAGGCGATGTTCGACCCGACGTAAAAAATCATACGCCAAAGACAGTGCTTCACTGGTTTCTGCGGCGAGCGTCTGATTGTCAGCCAACAGTTTTAATACTGATAAAGTCGGCTGAATTTGCAAAGCCTGATCACGACCGCCACGAATCAACTGAAAAACCTGCGCAATAAACTCAATTTCGCGAATCCCGCCCGGCCCCAATTTGACGTTATCCGCCTGGTCTTTTTTCATCACCTCATGACGAATCTGCGCATGCAGGTCACGCATGGCATTAATCGCGCCAAAATCGAGATATTTGCGGAACACAAACGGGCGGCGTATGGCTTCCAATTCAGCAAAACGATTCCCCGTCAATGGCCGCGCCTTGATCCAGGCGTAGCGCTCCCACTCTCGGCCTTGGGTAAAGAAATAATTCTCCAGCATGCCAAACGAGCACACCAAAGGCCCTGAATCACCATTCGGGCGCAGGCGCATATCCACCCGAAAAACCTGACCGTTCTCAGTCACATCGGCAATGGCATTAATCAAGCTACGGCCCAAACGGGTAAAAAAGTCGGTGTTGGCAATACGGCGCGAACCCGGACTTGCCGCATCCGTTTCGCCATCATCCGGGTAGGCAAAAATCAGATCAATATCAGAGGAAACATTGAGCTCCCGGCCGCCTAGCTTGCCCATGCCAATCACGATCAAGGCTTGCTCCAAACCCTCGTCATTACGTGGCACGCCATAACGTGCAACTAAATGGCTAGTGAGCACGCTAACTGATTTTTCGATTGCCAACTCCGCAATACTGGTCATGGCATCAGTCACTTCTGCCAAGCTCGCCAAACCGCACAAATCCCTGCTGGCTATGCGTGCATATGCCCATACTTTGAACTCGCGCAATAAAACCTTGAGTTCCCCCTCGCTCAATGGCATGGGAGTTTCTTTAGCTTTAAGCCAAAGCACCAACTCTGCACGCGTTACCGAAGTACCCAACAACAATGCAACTTTTGCAGATAAATCAGGTTTATTTGAAAATAAGCGATCAAAATACCGAGAGGCAATCCTGCAGGGTGTTAATGAAAGCGTCGTTATGGGTAGATCAGTCATCAGATTGCCTATGTCGCATCGGTTAGAATTCGAAACTACAGTTAGTTGAACGCTATTTTGGCGCTGTTATGTTGATTTGAGTGCTTCTAATAGCGTCATCTCTTTCCCCCTTTTACATGTCTAATCCTTCTCCTGAATACCACGCCGTTGATCCACACTCCCCTCGCATTAAGCGCTGGTCGAAACTGCGTACAAAAATACAGGAGCCATTGAAACATACGTTGGGATTAGCGATCAAATCCCCTCCTACGCTCGAAAAAAATCCACGTTTTTTCAGTCTATTGCGAGGCGCATTATGGGGTGCCTTGGGACTTTATTTTTTATTAGGTTTTTTTGTCCTAAGTGTTCGCTATGGTGTTTTGCCATATATCGAAAACTACCGCAGTGACATAGAAAAAGCGATCAGCAAGGCCGTCAAACAACCCGTGCATATTCGTGCCTTGCAAGGAGAATGGGTTGGCTTAAGACCCAGAATTAACATCAAGGGTATAGAAATACACAGCTCGCAGGGAAAAACACTGCTAGCACTAGAGCATGTTGTCGCAGAACCAGCATGGAACTCTCTTTTGAATGGCGAATTACGGCTTGCCCGATTAGAGTTTATTTCACCCAGCATTGTTATTAGCCGTGACAAAGCCGGACACTTTTTTGCTGCAAATCTAGACATCACACCGCAAGAGAATGATGGGGGCGGATTTGCTCACTGGTTATTTACCCAACATTCAATCATTATTCGTCACGCCACACTTTCCTGGCAAGATTCGCTAAGA
>Ga0209066_10007268_pt1 | contig 11036 bp, 8 predicted proteins | sample All_14_2_FD_187198 | JGI IMG/M metagenome (GOLD analysis project Ga0209066, IMG submission 187198) | Freshwater microbial communities in response to fracking from Pennsylvania, USA - Allegheny Zone_MetaG_DW_15 (SPAdes) (version 2) ... | reverse complement strand
CGAGGCCTGGTCCACGCTGGACCCGGTGCAATGGCTGGGTGACCAGGCGGGCGACTATGCCAAGTCCACCGACATCCTGGACGTGTGGTTTGACTCGGGCACCTCCTTCTTCCACGTGCTCAATGCCCAGCAAGGCAGCCACCCCGGCGCCGGCCATGACGAGCTGCACGAGGCCGACCTGTACCTGGAAGGTCACGACCAGCACCGCGGCTGGTTCCACAGCTCCTTGCTGGCCGCCTGCGCCATCTATGGTCGCGCGCCTTACAAGGGCCTGCTGACCCACGGCTTCACGGTTGACGGGCAGGGCCGCAAGATGTCCAAGTCCGTGGGCAACACCGTGGCCCCGCAAGAGATCAGCAACAAGATGGGAGCCGAGATCATCCGTCTGTGGGCTGCCTCGACCGACTATTCTGGCGACCTGGGCATCGACGAGAAGATCCTGGCCCGTGTGGTGGACGGCTATCGCCGCATCCGCAACACCCTGCGCTTCTTGATGGCCAACACCTCCGATTTCAACCCTGAAACGGATGCCGTGCCCCTCGCTGAGCTGCTGGAGATCGACCGCTATGCGCTGGCCCGAGCCTCGCAACTGCAGGAAGACATCCTGGCCCACTACGAGCGCTACGAGTTTCATCCCGTGGTCTCCAAGCTGCAGGTCTACTGCTCTGAAGACCTGGGCGCGTTCTACCTGGACGTGCTCAAGGACCGCCTGTACACCAGCGCCGCCAACAGCCCGGCCCGCCGCGCTGCGCAAACGGCCCTGTGGCACATCACGAACGGCATGCTGCGCTGGATGGCTCCGTTCCTGAGCTTCACGGCCGAAGAGGCCTGGCAGATATTCCAGGGTGGCCAAGCCGGCAGCATCTTCACCCAGACCTACTGGGACTTCCGCGAGGCCGACAAGGACACCGAACTGCTGGCCAAGTGGTCGCGCATCCGCGCCTTCCGTGAGGACGTCAACCGTCAGATCGAAGAAGTCCGCACCCGCGGCGAGGTGGGTGCATCGCTGCAGGCCAACCTGTTTGTCACCATCAATGCCGACGACCAGCGCCTGTTGGCCGACCTGCGCAGCCTGGGCGATGACCTCAAGTTCGTGCTGATTGTCTCTGGCGTCGAGTTGGCCGAGGGGCATTCGACCCAGATCGAGGTCAACCCCTCGCATGCCACCAAGTGCGAGCGTTGCTGGCACTACCGTGACGACGTGGGCATCAACCCTGAGCACCCCACCATCTGCGGCCGTTGCGACAGCAACTTGCATGGTGCCGGTGAACACCGCGAGCACGCCTGATGGCCAGCGCACCCAAAGGCGGGCTGTTGCCCTGGCTGGGCCTGGCCCTGATCATCGTGCTGCTGGACCAGATCACCAAGGTGGTGGTCATTGGCATGTTTGACCTGGGTGATGCCCGGGTCATCACCAGCTTCTTCAACCTGGTTCGCGTGCACAACGAAGGCGCGGCGTTTTCTTTCCTGGCCAACGCCGGGGGCTGGCAACGCTGGTTCTTTGTGGGCCTGGGAACAGTGGCCGTGGGCTTCATGACCTACATGCTGCGCAGCCACAGCAACCAGCGCCTGTTTGCCTGGGCACTCACGCTGGTGATGGGCGGGGCCGTCGGCAACGTCATCGATCGCCTGGTCCACGGTTACGTGGTCGACTTCCTGGACTTTCACTGGGCGTTTCTCTCGCCCATGTTCCACGGCGGCCACTTCCCGGCCTTCAACATCGCGGACTGCGCCATCAGCATCGGCGCCGTCCTGTTGATCCTGGACGAGATCCTGCGCGTGCGTCGTTCATGACCGAAGGGCTGGACAAGTCGGGGAGTGTCCGCTTTGTCCAGCTTGTGTTCTGCAGGGCTTTACGCCAGCTTCACATGGCCCTGCGCTCAGGTCCTTTACGATCAGGTTCCATTCATGTTTGACGGCTCATGCACGCTTTGATCCATCGTCGTTGGGGGACCGGACTGGCTGTGGTCGCCGTGGGCGCATCGGTGGCCCTGTGGTGGCCCGCCACCCCCTCCTTGGCACAAAAAGACGCCGGTAAATCCGCGCCAGCGGTGCCGGTCAAGGTGGCCAAGGCGACCGTGCAGGACCAAGCCTTGTCGCTCAGCGCCGTCGGTCAGGTGCAGGCCTCGAAGCAAGCGGTGGTTCGCGCACGCATCGAAGGCCTGCTGACCGAGGTCAGCTTCACCGAAGGTCAGGTGGTTCGCCCCGGTCAGGTGCTGGCCCGTCTGGATGACCGCAGCCTGCGCGCCCAGGTCGACCAGGCTCAGGCAGCGGTGCGTCGCTTGCAGGCCGAGCTGGCGCTGGCCCAACTGGATCTGAAGCGTTACCAGGCTCTGGTCGCCGAATCGGCCATCTCCACCCAGCAGCGTGACCAGCAGCAGGCGCAGGTCGCCCAACTGCAGGCCCAGCTTCAGTCGCAGCAGGCCAGCCTGTCTCAGGCGCAGACCCAGTTGTCCTACACCGTGATCACCGCGCCGTTTGGCGGGCGTGTGGGTTTGCGTCAGGTGGACGTGGGCAACGTGGTGCGCCCGTCCGATGCACAGGGCCTGGTCACCCTGGTGCAGACCCAGCCGCTGGTGGTGGTGTTCCAGGCGCCGCAGACCCGCCTGGCCGACGTCCGCCGCGCGATGATCCAGCCCCAGGGCGCCACCGTGACCGTGGCCGAGCGCGAAGGCGGCCCCACCCTGGCCCAAGGGCGGCTGCGCGCCACGGACAACGTGGTGGATGCGGGCTCCGGCACCCTCAAGCTCAAGGCCGAGCTGGCACCGGCAGGCGATCGCCTCTGGCCCGGTCAGTTTGTCACCGTTCACCTCAACACGGGTTCCCTGGCGGGCGCCCTGACCGTGCCCACCGTGGCGGTGCAGCGCGGCCTCAAGGGCAGTTTTGTCTGGCGGATCACCGACGGCGTGGCCCAGATGGTGCCCATCCAGGTGCGCTGGCAGTCCGATGTCGTGGCCGCGGTCGACCCGAGCATCCAGGGCCTCAAAGCCGGTGATCAGGTCGTGATCGATGGCCAGTCGCGCCTCAAACCCAAGGCGTCGGTCAAGGTGCTGCCCGCAGGGCCGGCCGTTGCTGCCGCCAGCAAGCCTTGAGGCCTGGGGTGAGCATGGACGCCAACCCACAAAGAGGCCTGTCGGCCTGGTGCATTGACCACCCGGTGGCCACCGTGCTGCTGACCCTGGCGCTGGTGCTGCTAGGGCTGTTTGCCTTTCCACGCCTGCCCGTGGCGCCCCTGCCGCAAACCGAGTTCCCCACGCTCCAGATCAATGCCCGACTGCCTGGCGCCAGCCCGGAGACCATGGCTTCGGCCGTGGCCACGCCGCTGGAGGTGGGCCTGAGCGGCATCCCTGGCATCACCGAGATGTCGTCCACCAGCTCGCTGGGCAGCGTGTCCATCACCCTGCAGTTCACGCTGGACAAGGACATCAACGCGGCGGCCCAGGAGGTGCAGTCCGCCCTCAACGCGACCGCAGGCAAGTTGCCCGACGACATGCCGTCGCCACCCACCTGGCGCAAGGTCAACCCCGCCGACGGCCCCGTCCTGATCCTCAAGATGCAGTCGGACGTGTTGCCCATCACCGAACTCAGTGACCTGGCCGAGACGGTGCTGGCCCGCAGCCTCAGTCAGATCGATGGCGTCTCCGAGGTCTCGATCGCCGGGCAGCAACGCCCTGCCATCCGCATCCAGGCCTCACCAGCCGCCCTGGCTGCACATGGACTGAGCCTGGCCGACATCCGCAGCGCCGTGCAAAAAGCCAGCGTCAACCAGCCCAAGGGCGTGCTGTTCGGCGCCGATCGCAGCAGCACCCTGGCCACCAACGACCAGTTGTTCAACGTGTCGGAGTACGAGCAACTCATCGTGGTCGACCGTGCCGGCGTGCCCGTTCGCGTGGGCGATGTGGCCCGTGTCACCGCGGGGGCCGAGAACGACTACGTCCGCGCCTGGCAGGACGGCCAGCAGGGCCTGGGCATCATCATCCGCCGCCAGCCAGAGGCCAACATCGTGGCCACGGTCGACCGCATCCAGGCCGCCTTGCCCGACCTGTCCAGCCGCCTGCCCGCCAGCGTCCGTGTCGAGGTGCTCAACGACCGCACCCGCACCATTCGCTCGTCCCTGCACGAGGTCGAACTGACCCTGGGCCTGACCTTTGTGCTGGTGGTCGTGGTCATGGGCGCGTTCCTGCGCCAGGTCTCGGCCACGGTCATCGTGACGGCCGTGCTGGGGGTGTCCATGATCGCCACGGTGGCGGCCATGGACCTGCTGGGCTTCAGCCTCAACAACCTCACGCTGGTGGCGCTCATCATTGCCATGGGTTTTGTGGTCGACGATGCCATCGTGGTGGTCGAGAACATCCACCGCCACCTGGAGGCCGGGGTGCCCATGCGCCAGGCCGCCTTGCAAGGCGCAGGAGAGGTCAGTTTCACGGTGCTCTCCATCGGCGTCTCTCTGGTGGCCGCCTTCATCCCCTTGCTGTTCATGGGCGGGGTGGTGGGGCGCTTGTTCAGCGAATTTGCCGTCACGGTCACGGCCGCCATTGCGGTGTCCGTGATCACGTCCCTGACCCTGGCGCCCATGATGGCCTCGCGCCTGATGTCCCGCGCACCGGCGCACCATGACGGCGGCTGGGTGCCGCGCCTGATCAACGGCTATGGTCGCAGCCTGGGCTGGGCACTGAACCACAGTCGGTGGATGTTGGGGCTGTTTTTGCTCACCATGGCCATGGCGGTGGGCGCCTATGTGCTCATCCCCAAGGGCTTCTTTCCGCTGCAGGACACGGCCTTCGTCGTGGGCACCACGCTGTCGGCTCAGGACACCTCGTTTGACCGCATGGTCGACAAGCATGAGGCCTTGGCCCGCGCGGTCGGCAAGGACCCCGCCGTGCAGGGGTATGCCCACTCGGTGGGGGCCACCGGGGGCAGCAGCAACCTCTCCAGTGGCCGGTTCTTCATCGTGCTCAAGGACCGATCGGATCGCGACGTGTCGGCGCAAGGTTTCATCGACCGGATCCGGCCTCAGGTGGCGCAGATCCCGGGCATCACGCTGTTCATGCGGGCCGCGCAGGACATCAACCTGGGCACGGGCGCCTCGCGCACCCAGTACCAATACGCCCTGTTGGGCGATGACAGCGCCACCCTGGGTCTGTGGGCCGATCGCCTGACCGAGCGTCTGGCTCGCATGCCGCAGTTCCGTGATGTCTCCAACGACCTGCAACTGGGGGCGGGCATCACCCGCCTGACCATCGACCGCACGGCGGCATCCCGACATGGCCTGAGCGTGGACGACATCAACCAGGTGCTCTACAGCGCCTACGGCCAGCGCCAGATCGGCGAGATCCAGACCGAGAAGAACCAGTACCAGGTCATCCTGGAGATTGACCCCGCACTGCGCGGCCAGACCGACAGCCTGAACTGGCTCTACCTGCGCTCGGGCAAGACGGGCCAGATGGTGCCTCTGTCCGAGGTGGCCCGCCTGGAGCCGCCCGAAGCGGGTGCTGTCAGCATTGCCCACCTGGGCATGTCACCTGCCGTCAACCTGTCCTTCAACCTGGCGCCAGGCGTGGCGCTGGGCGATGCCGTCCAGTTGCTGGCGCAGACCCGTCAGGACCTGCAGGTGCCTGACAGCGTGGTGGGGCGTTTCCAGGGCGCTGCCCAGGCCTTCCAGGACTCGCTGGCCACCCAACCCTTCCTGATCCTGGCGGCCCTGCTGGCGGTCTACATCATCCTGGGCGTGCTCTACGAGAGCTTTGTGCACCCGCTGACCATCCTGTCGACCCTGCCATCGGCGGGCATCGGGGCCGTGCTGCTGCTGTGGCTCAGTGGGCAGGATTTTTCCATCATGGCCTTGATCGGCGTGGTGCTCCTGATCGGCATCGTCAAGAAAAACGGCATCATGCTGGTCGACTTTGCCTTGCAGGCCCAGCGGGAGCGGGGGCTCTCACCACGCGAGGCCATCGAACAAGCCTGCGTGGTGCGCTTCAGGCCCATCATGATGACCACCCTGGCCGCCTTGCTGGCCGCCATCCCCCTGATGCTGGGCTTTGGCACCGGCGCCGAGCTGCGCCAACCCCTGGGCTACGCCGTGGTGGGGGGGCTGCTGGTCAGCCAGGTGCTCACGCTGTACACCACACCCGTGGTCTACCTGGCCCTGGACCGATGGTTCCACCGCCGATGACCGTGTGGCGATCAGGGTGACAGTGCGGGCATCCCCTGATGGCCAGATGAACGCGTGCACAGTACCTTGGAAGACGCCGAGTATTTCGGTTGGAGGTCGCCATGAGCGTTTCTCGTCCTGTGCCGTCGCCGTCATCCTCCCACCCCCTGGATGACGCATCCGCTTCTCATTCAGCCCCGGCTGAGGCTGCTGCTTTTGACAACCCCGGGCCGCTCGATGCCCTCGGTGGCGTTCCCGGCGACCACCCCTTTGACCGGCCCCTGGCCACGCTGCAATGGGGTGACCCCTTCCGCTGGTTGGCGGCTGGCTGGCACGATTTCACCCAAGCCCCGCTGATCGGCCTCTTTTATGGCGTCTGTTTTGTCGCCATGGGTTGGGGGCTGCTGGGCGTCTTCAAATTTGCCGCGGCCTACACACTGGCGCTGTCGGCCGGCTTCCTGCTGCTGGGTCCATTCCTGTGCCTGGGGCTGTACCAGGCCAGTCGGGCCATGGCCCAGGGCGAGCCCCCTCGTCTGCTGGACACCATGATGGCCTGGCGCGGCAAGGGCAGCGCCATGGCCACGTTTGGCTTCATCCTGCTCATCATCGAGATGCTCTGGGGTCGCTCGGCCATGATCGTCTTTGCCGTGAGCTTTGACGGGGTGCCAGATTTCAACGGCACGCTCGCGCAGTTGCTCTCGCCCGACTACCTGCCCTTTGTGGTCACCTACCTGACCGTGGGTGCCATTTTTGCCGGCCTGATTTATTCGATCAGCGCCATCAGCATCCCCATGATCCTGGACCAGTCGACCGACGCCATCACGGCGGGACTGACCAGCCTGCGTCTGGTGCTGACCCAGACGGGGGTCATGCTGCTGTGGGGCGTCCTGCTGTCGACCATCGTGTTCCTGGCGATGGTGCCGGGCTTCATGGGGCTGTTGATCGCCGGTCCCGTGGTGGGGCACGCCTCCTGGCACGCCTACAAAGCGGCCACCCGGGTCTGAGGTGTCACAAACCAGACAAATTTCCCTGGCATAAAGCATGCTTGATAAGGGCTGAAGGAGGGCCTGACTATCGAATCGCATTGCAACGGGGAGGGGTCTGGTTTAATCGCGGGGGTTCGCATGCTGTGATCCGTTCCTCGCCTTGAAGTCAGACCCCAAAACCTTTGCCCTGCTGGTCATGCCCCCAATGCTGTGGGCTGGCAATGCTGTGGTCGGCCGCCTCATGGTGGCGCAACTCCCCCCGGTGATGATGAACGCGCTGCGATGGGCCCTGGTGGCCCTGATCCTGGCGCCACTGGCACGGGGCGTGTGGCAACAAGGCCCACGCTTGCGGGTGCAATGGCCTTACCTGGCCCTCATTGGTGCGCTGGGTGTGGGCAGCTACAACGCCCTGCAGTACCTGGCCCTGCAAACCTCGTCCCCGCTCAATGTCACGCTGATCGCCTCCAGCATGCCCATCTGGATGATGCTCGTGGGCGCTGTGGCCCATGGCCAGCGCATCCTGAGGCGGCAGGCCTTGGGTGCCGTTCTGTCCATGGCGGGCGTGGTCCTGGTGATGGCGCAGGGCCGCTGGTCCGTGCTGCAACAGTTTCAGTGGGTGCCAGGGGACTGGTTGATGCTGCTGGCCGCCCTGATCTGGTCCATCTACAGCTGGCTGTTGGCCCGCCCCCCTCGCTCGGTGGCGCAGGCCCGGTATCCGGCCTGGGGCTGGGCTGAATTTCTTTGGCTGCAGGTGGTGTTTGGCCTGGCCTTTGCCCTGCTGTGCACCGGACTGGAGTTCCAGGTGGGTCCGCCCGTCGCTTTTCACCCTGATTCGGTGCATGGCTGGTGGCCACTGGCGGGAGGCCTCCTTTTCCTGGCCCTGGGTCCGTCCATCCTGGCGTATTGGGCCTGGGGCAGGGGCGTTCAGGCCGTGGGCCCGACCGTGGCAGCGTTTTTCAACAACCTGACCCCGGTGTTTGCCGCCCTGTGGTCCTGGTGCCTGCTGGGGCAATGGCCCCAGTGGTACCACCCTGCGGCGTTCGTGCTGATCGCCGCGGGTATTTTGGTCTCGTCAACGCCGCCGCGGACCGCCTGAAAACGGCGACTGACCGCGCCAGTAGCGGATCATGAGCCAGCCGCCCAGCATGCCACCCAGGTGCGCAAAGTGCGCCACACCCGAAGCTGTGCCCGTCACGCCCAGGAACAGCTCGATGCCACCGTACACCGCCACAAAGACTTTGGCCTTCATGGGGATGGGCGGGAAGATCGGCATGATGGTCCGGTCCGGAAAGATCATGCCGTAAGCCAGCAACAGACCGAACAGACCCCCAGAGGCCCCCACGGTGGGGTTCACCCAGCCGCCAGCCGCAGACATCACCAACTGGCAGGCGGCGGCCGTCAACACCGAGGCCGCGTAAAAGCGGATGTAGCGGTCACGGCCCCACAACTGCTCCAGCTCGCTGCCAAACATCCACAGCCCCATCATGTTGAAAAACAGATGCATCACCGAGCCATGCATGAACGAGTAGGTCACCACCTGCCAGGGCATGAAGGCGCCGCTCTGCAGGGGCCACAGCGCCAGCCAGTAGGACAGCGTTTGATTCAGGGCCAGGTCCAGACAGAACAGGGCCACATTGGCCAGCAACAGGGCCTGCGTGATGGGGGGCAAGGGGGGCATGAAACAGGCTCATCAGAGAAGTGATGCGCATCATCATAGATCGGGCTGAAGTAGCCCGATCCGTGCAGGTGTCATCAAGACACCCGCTTTTGCTGGTACGGTCCTCGCTACAGACCAAGACACTGCGCCGGAGATGACCCATGCCCCTTGAGTTCCCCAACCTCACCGTGGTGAACCACCCCCTCATCCAGCACAAGCTGACCTGGATGCGAAGCCGCGACACACACACCGACGGCTTCAGAAAACTCCTGCGTGAAGTCAGCCAGTTGCTGGCCTATGAGGCCACCCGTGCCTTGCCCACCGCCCTGATCGCCATCGAAACCCCGGTGGCCCCCATGCACTCACCCGTCATCAGCGGCAAGAAGCTGTGCCTGGTGTCCATCTTGCGGGCGGGCAATGGCATGTTGGAGGGCTTCCTGGACATCCTGCCGCTGGCCCGGGTGGGCCACATCGGCATGGCCCGCGACCCCCAGACCCTGTACCCCACCGAGTACCTGTTCAAAGTGCCTGCAGACATCGCCGAGCGTCAGGTGCTGGTGGTGGATCCCATGCTGGCCACCGGGCACTCGGCCGCTGCTGCGCTCACGCGCCTCAAGGAAGCCGGCGCCAGCCAGATCCACCTGGTCAGCCTGCTGGCCGCGCCAGAAGGCGTGCGCCACCTGCTGGAGACCCACCCGGACGTGCCCCTGTTCACCGCCGCGCTGGACAGCCACCTCAATGAACATGGCTACATCGTGCCCGGGCTGGGCGACGCGGGCGACCGCCTCTACGGCACTTGAGGGGGGACTTGAGCCATGCTGGACCTGATCCTTCGCCACTGCCACCTGCCCGATGGCCGTCAGGATGTCGACATCGGCATCGCACAAGGCCGCATCGTGGCGGTCGAGCCCGCCCTGGTGGCCACGGCCGACCAGGAGGTCGATGCCCAGGGCCAACTGGTGAGTGCGCCTTTTGTGGACGCGCACTTCCACATGGATGCCACGCTCAGCCTGGGCTTGCCGCGCCTGAACCAGTCGGGCACCTTGCTGGAGGGCATCGCCTTGTGGGGCGAGCTCAAGCCCACCTTGACGCAAGAGGCCATCGTCGAGCGGGCCTTGACCTACTGCGACTGGGCGGTGGCCCAGGGCCTGCTGGCCATCCGCACCCATGTCGACGTGTGCGATCCGCGCTTGCTGGCGGTGGAGGCCTTGCTGCACGTGCGCGAGAAGGTCAAACCCTACCTGGACCTGCAACTGGTGGCCTTTCCTCAAGACGGGGTGCTGCGCAGCCCGGGTGCTCTGACCAACCTGACCCGTGCGCTGGACATGGGCGTGGACGTGGTGGGCGGCATCCCGCACTTTGAGCGCACCATGGCCGATGGCGCCGAGTCCGTGCGCCTGCTGTGCGAACTGGCCGCCCAGCGCGGCCTGCGCGTGGACATGCATTGCGACGAAAGCGACGATCCCCTGTCCCGCCACATCGAGACTCTGGCCTTTCACACGCAGCGCCTGGGCCTGAATGGGCGGGTCACGGGTTCGCACCTGACCTCCATGCACAGCATGGACAACTACTACGTCAGCAAGCTCCTGCCCTTGATCCAGGAGGCTGGCGTGGCCGCCATTGCCAACCCCCTGATCAACATCACCTTGCAGGGCCGCCACGACACCTACCCCAAGCGGCGCGGCATGACCCGCGTGCCCGAAATGTTGGCCCAGGGCATCGACGTGGCCTTTGGCCATGACTGCGTGATGGACCCCTGGTACAGCCTGGGGGCGGCCGACATGCTGGAGGTGGCACACATGGGTCTGCATGTGGCCCAGATGACGGGTCAGGCCGCCATGCGTCAGTGCTTCGAGGCCGTGACCAGCACGCCCGCCCGCATCCTGGGCCTGGAGGGCCATGGCCTGGCGGTTGGTTGCCGTGCCGACCTGGTGCTGTTGCAGGCCCGCGACGTGGTCGAGGCCATCCGTTTGCGTGCCACGCGACTCATGGTCATCCGTGCAGGGCAGGTGGTGTCCACCACGGCACCGCGGGTCGCGGCCTTGAGTCTGCCGGGGCGACCGGATCGTGTGACCTGGCAGCCTCAGTCCACCTGAACAGGTGTGCTATATTCTCGCCTCTCACACCAGTGCCCTGGTGGCGAAATTGGTAGACGCGCGGGATTCAAAATCCCGTTCCGCAAGGAGTGTCGGTTCGATTCCGACCTGGGGCACCATCTCTTCCATCGCTGGCGCTTCAGTCA
>Ga0209066_10007267_pt1 | contig 11037 bp, 8 predicted proteins | sample All_14_2_FD_187198 | JGI IMG/M metagenome (GOLD analysis project Ga0209066, IMG submission 187198) | Freshwater microbial communities in response to fracking from Pennsylvania, USA - Allegheny Zone_MetaG_DW_15 (SPAdes) (version 2) ... | reverse complement strand
GCTGACCGGGTTCGGACAGGTTGGGCTGTGTCTGCAGGGGCATGGGGGGTCTCCGTTTTCAGGCGGTCAGGGCGGGCGTCGCGGTGCCGGCGGCGTTGGGGGAGAAGGCGGACGCGGCCGGCCGCGCCATGGCCTGCCCGGTCGCCCGGGCCAGCGCAGCCTGCACGTCCGCCAGCGTCACCCGGCGCCAGCGTGCGGCCACGTGCTGGTCGGGGCGGATCAGGTAGGCGGTACCGGGCTGCGCATCGCAGCGCCGGGCCAGCAGGCCCTGCGCGTCCTCCACGTCGCCTCCGGTGCCGACCGTGAGCAGCTGCACCGGAATGGGGGCCTGCGCCAGCGCCTGCAGCGGGGTCTGCAGCGCCGGGTCCAGGCCCTGGCTGCCATCGACAAACACCATCAGCACGAAGCGGTTGCCCAGTTGGTCGAGCAGCCAGGCGTCCTTCCCGTCCACCCGCAGCGGCGCGTCGTCCATCGGTGCCCCGGGAACCATGTGGCCGGCAAAAGCATCGGTGTCCGGCGTGTTCAGCGGCGAATTCACCAGGAAAGCCGGCACCGACAAGCGGCCGGAGTTGACCAGCTTGCGCGCAAAGGGCTGGGTGCGGGCCAGATCCAGCGCCGCGTTGCGGAACAGCTTGCTGACCGCGCTCTTGGGGGTGATGAAGTCGGTCGATCGGGTGGAGTTGCGGATGTTCTCGTCGGCCGCGTAGGTGCGGTCGGCGTCGTAGCTGTCGAGCAGCGCCTCGGGCGCCAGGCCTTTCATCACCAGCGCCAGCTTCCAGACCAGGTCGTCGGTGTCCTGGAAGCCGGAGTTGGCCCCGCGCGCGCCGAAGGGCGACACCTGGTGCGCCGCATCGCCCACGAACAGCAGGCGACCGTGGCGGAAGTTCTTCATGCGCCGGCACTGGAAGGTGTAGATGCTGGCCCATTCCAGCGTGAACTCCCGCCCGTCGCCCAGCATGGCCTTGACGCGCGGCAGGATGTTCTCGGGCTTCTTTTCTTCTTCGGGGTCGGCGTCCCAGCCGAGCTGGAAGTCGATGCGCCAGACGTTGTCGCTCTGCTTGTGCAGCAGCACGCTCTGGTTGGGATGAAAGGGTGGATCGAACCAGAACCAGCGCTCGGCCGGGAAGTCGGCTTTCATGACCACGTCGGCGATCAGGAAGCGGTCCTTGAACACATGGCCTTCGATGTCCAGGCCCAGCTGGCGCCGCACGTTGGAGCGCGCGCCGTCGGCCACGATCAGCCAGTCGGCATCGATGTCGAAGGCGCCGTCGGGCGTTTCCACCCTCAGCCGCGCGCCGTCGGCCTGCGGCCGGACTTCAAGCACCCGGTACTTCCAGCGCAGGTCGGCCCCCAGGGCCTCGGCGCGCCGCACCAGCGCCTCTTCCAGGTGGTATTGCTGCAGGTTGATCATGCCCGGCCGCTTGTGGCCAGGCTCGGGCACCAGGTCGAAGCGGTAGACCTCTTCCTCGCGCAGAAAGGTGCGACCGACGTTCCAGCTCACGCCCCGCTCCACCAGCGCGTCGCCCAGGCCCAGGCGGTCCAGGATCTCGAGCGAGCGCTTGGCGTAGCACACGGCACGCGAACCGAAGGACACGCTGTCCTCCTCGTCGAACAGCAGCACGTCCAGCCCGTGCAGGCGGGCATCGATGGCCGCTGCCAGCCCGACCGGTCCGGCGCCGATGACCACCAGGGGCTTGCGTTGCGGCGCGCCGGCCATCAGGTCGGCCGGACCGCGGTAGGCGAACTGGGGGTAGGTGTAGCTGGCCATGAGGGGCTTGTCTCCGCACGTTTTCTGTGCGGCCGACTGTACCCCATTATTCCACCATCGTAAACACGTTTACCTAAACGTAATTATTGACGCCCTATTCATCTGCGTCCGGCGAGCGAACCACGGTCACCGGCACCGGGGAGGACTGGACCAGTTCGTGAGCCACCTTGCCCAGTTGCCCACGGAAGCCGCTGCTGCCATGGGCGCTGAGGATGATGGCGTCGCAGGCGTGCCGCTCGACCAGTTCGATCAGCGTGTGCGAGGGGTCCCCGGTCGCCACGTCCTGGTCGACCGACTGGCCCGCCGCCTGCAGCAGCTGCACCGCCGGGCGCATGAGGTCGCGGCCCGCGGCCTCGCTGACCTGCTGCAGCACGGCCGGATCGTGCGCCACCATCAGTTCATAGAGGTTGGCCGGCGACTGCACATTGGCCACCACGAAACGCGCCTTCAGCCCCCAGCCGCACAGCGTGAGGGCGTGGTGCACCGCCAGCAGTGCCAGCTCGGAACCATCAACCGGGATGAGGATTTTCAGCACCGTTGTTCTCCTGGTGGGGGCTGGCTGCCGGCCGCATCAGCTGGGCCGCTCGTTGAGCACGCACCAGTACAGCTCGATCTGCTCGGCCACATCCATGAATTTACTGAAGTTGACCGGCTTTTCGATATAGGAGTTGACACCCAGGTCGTAGGCCGTTCGGAGGTCCCGGTCTTCGCGCGAGGAGGTCAGCACCACCACCGGAATGCGCCGGAAGCGTTCATGCGCCTTGAACTGGCGCAGAACCTCCAGGCCATTGATCTTGGGCAGGTTGATGTCCAGCAGGATGACCGCGGGCTGGGGTTCCCCCGCTTCCCAGCGGGCCATGTAAGCCAGGGCCTCCTCGCCGTCGCGGGCGATCTGGATCACGTTGCTGAACTTCTTGCGGTTGAAGGCGCGCAGCGTCAGGTCCAGGTCCATCGGGTTGTCCTCGACCAGCAGGATCGGCGGCGGAATCATCGAAGTGCTCATGCGGGAAACTCCAGGAAGAAGGTGGCGCCCTGGCCCGGCGCGCTCTCGGCCCAGACCCGCCCGCCCATGCGCTGCATGGCCTTGGCCACCAGCGCCAGGCCGACGCCCGTTCCGGGGTATTCCTCGGCGCGGTGCAGGCGCTGGAAGATGCCGAAGATGCGGTCGTGGTATTGCATGTCGAAGCCGGTGCCATTGTCACGCACCCAGAGCAGATGGCGACCACTTTCGCTGCGTGAACCGATTTCCACCATGGGCGTGTCGCGCCCGCGGCTGAACTTCAGTGCGTTGCCGATCAGGTTGCGCAGCACCATGGCCATCCCGTCCCGGTCCAGCGGCAGGGTCATGGGCACCAGCGCCAGCGACAGCCGGGCCCGGTTGCGCTCGATGTCGGCGCCGTAGGCCTCCACCACGTCACGCACCAGGGCACTCACGTCGACCGGGTGACGCGCCATGTCGCGGCGTTCGAGCCGGGCATAGTCCAGCAGGTCGTTGATCAGTTCACCCATCTGCTGCACGCCCCGGCGGATGCGGCCGATGAACTGGCGGCCCTCGTCGCCGAGGCGGTCGGCGTACTCCTCCTCCAGCAGCTGGCTGTAGCCGTCGATGCCGCGCAGCGGCGCCTTCAGGTCGTGCGAGACGGTGTAGGAGAAGGCTTCCAGTTCGCGGTTGGCCTCCCGCAGCTGTTCGGTCCGTTCGTTGACGCGCTGTTCCAGATCCTGGTTGATCTGGCGCAGCCGCTCCTCGGCCTGGACGGCTTCGGTGATGTCCAGCAGGGTGCCGATGTAGCGCGGCTTCAGGCCTTGATCGTCCCTGGCGATTCGCCGCGCCGTGCGGCGCAGCCAGCGCACCGGCCCATGGGCCGGGTTGGAGCGGAACACCAGATCACCGGCCACGCCCCCCTGACGAATCTGCTGCATGTCGGCGACCACCCTGGCCCTGTCGTCCGGGTGCAGGCGCTCCAGGTATTCGGCCTCGGTGGGCGGTCGGTGAGCCGGCTCCAGGCCCAGGTTGCGAAACAGCTGGGCCGACACGGTCAGGCGCCCGGTCTCGGTATCGCCGGCCCAGCTGCCCAGCAGGGACACCGTCTCTGCCTGCTCCAGCATGTCCTTGAGTTCGGTGGTGGCGCGCATGGCCTCGATGCGCTCGGTGATGTCGCGCAGGATGGTCCAGACGTACCGGACATCCCCCCGCTCATCCCGCGGTGCCATGATCAGCTGCGACATCGGCCGCTCGCGTCCCTGTGCGTCATAGACGGCGGTTTCGCCCAGCCAGCGACCGTCCCGGATGGCGGCGGGAATCCCCTCGTTCATCACCAGGTTGGCGGCCCAGGGCGGGTGCACCCGGCTGATCGTCTCGGGTGACGGCGGCCCTGGTGGCAGGCCCAGCACCTCGTACCCGGCCCGGTTGAAATAGAAGACATGACCCTGTGCGTCGGCCATGCTCACGATGTCGGTCGTGGTCTCGACCACCGAAGCCAGGCGGTCTCGCGCCAGCCGGGCTTCCATCAGATCGGTTTCGTCCTGCACGGTGCCGACGGTCCGCACTGGCTCGCCGTCCTCGTACTGGGTCTCGCCCTGCAGATGCAGGTGCCTGACCCTTCCGCCCGGCACGCAGATCCGGTAGCGGATGTCGTAGGGTTCCGCTCGGGCCACCGAGCGCCAGTAGGTGGCCCGCAGGCGCTCCCGGTCATCGGGATGCACCAGTGTGATGAACGACTCGTAGCGGAGGTCGAAGGTGGCGGGATCGACTTCGTGAATGCGGAAAGTTTCCTGGGAACCGCTGAACTTGTGGGTCCGCAGGTCCAGCACCCAGCTGCCCATGCGGCCGATGCGCTGGGCTTCGATCAGCTGTGCCTGGCTCTCGCGCAGGGCCTGCTCGGAGCGGATGCGCTCGGTGATGTCCTGCACGGTGGCAAACAGGTGCCGCACCTTGCCCTCGTCGTCGTGCACCGCGCGCACGTCGATGGCCGTCTGAACCAGGGCCCCGTCCTTGCGGACGAAACGCTTCTCCATGCGGTAGCCGTCCCGCCGGCCAGCCAGCAGTTCATCGAACAGCTGGACGTTGCGCTCCAGGTCCCCCGGGGGCGTCATCTCGGCCCAGGTCATCCGCAGCAGTTCCTCGCGCGGGTAGCCCAGGATCTCGCAAAGCCGGTCGTTGACCTGCAGCCAGCGTTTGTCGGTCGGCGATGAAATCGCCATGCCGATGAAGGGCAGCTCATAGAACAGGCGCAGCAACTCGGCCTGCTCGCGCTGGGCCTGCTCGGCGGCCTTCTGCGGTGTGATGTCCAGCAGCACGCCGCTGATGCTCAGCACCTGTCCGGTGGCGTCTCGCTCCAGACTGGTCCGGTCGTCCACCCAGACCCAGCGGCCGTCGGCGCAGCGCAGCCGGTATTCCTGCCGGTAGTTGTCTGGCCCGTGAGCGAAGTACTGTTCGATTTCCCGGTTGACGCGCGTCGCGTCGTCGGGATGGATCATGTCGCTGTAGTGCCGCTCGCCGCTGAGCAGCTCGCCCGGGTCATACCCCCACTGGCGCACCGTCTCGCTGACGTAGCGCACCGGCCAGCCCGGCGCGTTGCGCCACTCGATCACCACCAGCGGGGAGCGGTTGACCAGGTCGCTGAGTTGCCGCAGGCTGGCCTGCTCTGCCTGCAGCTGTTGGGCCATGTGATCGGCCGCAGCGCCGATATGGGCCAGTTCATCCCGCCCGGACAGGCCGGCGCGCACCGTCAGGTCGCCCGCCCCCATCGCCCCCAGCGCCTCGGCCAACTGCCGCGCGCGGCGGAACCACAGCAGGTGCAGGCCCACCGCCAGCAGCGCAGCCAGGGCCAGCAGGGCTTCGCGCCCGACCTCGGCCTGCACGCTCGCACGGCGCAGGGCCAGCGGATGGCCAATGTCGGCCGACACCACCAGGCGGTGCCCGTTGAGCAGCGGCACCAGACCGGTCAGGCGCAAGGGGTCATCGGCCGCACGCACCTGGATCGCCCGCGGCAGCGGGGCGGAGAACAGCGGATCCAGGGCGGCCTGCTGCGGCCCACGGGACACCGCCTGGCTCACAGGTAGCCCGACATCCAGCCTGGAAAGCGATGCCAGCACCACCCCTCGGGCATCGACCAGATAGGCATGATCCAGACCGTCATGCAGACCCAGCGCGCCCACCAGTCGGCGCAGGAACAACGGGTCGGCATCGCCCAGCCGCAGGTCGAGGCGGGTCTGGTCCACGCCCAGGCGCTCACGCAGCCGAGCCACCTCCTGCTGAACCACGTCGGCGTGGATTTCACGCATCTGGTAGCGGTAGCGCAGACCCGAGCCCACCAGGGCCAGAACGATCAGCAGCATCGGCACCAGGCGGCGCGCCGACATGCCCAGCAGCCAGGCCTGCGGGCCGCTCATGGCTGCGGCCCCTGGCTGGACGGCAACAGGGCGCGCCGGCCCGGCGCATCGGCCAGCAGGTGGGACCAGTCCGGTCGTTCGCGGATCAGGCCCAGATGCTGCAGGGTGGCCACCAGGCCTTCGGCTTCCTGCGCCAGCCGCAGCGGTTGGCCCGATAGCAGGTCCAGCGATTGCTGTGCGCTGAAGAAGCTCAGCCCTTCCAGCGTGGCGAGGTAGTCGTCCGCACTCAGGCCGGCGCCCGGGGCCAGCAGGCCCGCGGCCGCCCGAGGATCCTGCAGCAGTGCCAGCAGGCCACGCTGCCAGCCGGCCACCAGGGCCTCCACCTGCGCGGGCCGGCTTTGCAGCAGTTCCCCACGCACCACCAGCACGTCCACGATGTCACCCGGCATCCGCCGGCTGTCAAAAATGGGGCGAAATCCCTCGGTCCGCATAGCACCTGCCAGCGGCTCGTAGGTGACCACCGCGTCGACCTGGCCGCTGCGCAGCGCGGCCAGGTGCTGCGAGGCTTCCATGTTGCGCACCCGCACGTCACCGGGCTGCAGATGCGCCACCTGCAGCAGCCGCTGCAGCATCAGGGCACCAACGGTGGTGCTCTCGACAGCGATGGCCTTGCCGCGCAGCTGTCGCGGCTCGGCCACCGACGGCCCGGCCATCACCATGTCGGCCCCCGCAGAGGCACTGAGCACTGCCACGATGCGGACGTCCATGCCCTCGTCGGCCAAGCGCAACGCCTCGTCCAGTGTGAGCGCAGCTGCGTCCAGCAGCTGGTTGCGGAAGTTGCGCAGCGTTTCGGAACTGGAGGAGAGTTCCACGACCTTGACACGCTCGCCGTCCATGAGCAGCCTGTCTCGCGCCAGCACCAGCGGGTCGTAGCCGACCCAGGGGTTCATGCCGACCTTCAAAGGCAGTGGTTCGACCGGCTGACAGGCCGCCAGCAGCATCAGCACGCCCGCCAGCGCCCAACGCCGGAAAACAGACAGGCACCCGCCGCGCCGCCGGACCAGACAGCGGGACAACGCCTCAGGTAGGGTTCGGGCATGGGTCCGCGCACTGCCTGACCGGCCGTCAAAACGCATGGAAGGGGGAGTATTGGAAATGTGACTTCGTTTCATTCTGTCACCAAGTCACCCCACCGCCTGTCAGGGTTTGCGCAAATTCATCAATCCGTCCAAACGACCCCACACCCCCGGAACCGCCAGCCCGTCCGGCACGCACGATGCCGGTGCATCACGCACCCGGCCCTTGATTCAGACCCTGACCGCGGCCAGCCCTCACTCCACCGTGACGCTCTTGGCCAGGTTGCGCGGCTTGTCGACGTCGGTGCCCTTGGCCAGGGCGGTGTGGTAGGCCAGCAACTGCAGCGGCACCACGTGCAACAGCGGGCTGAGTGCGCCGTAGTGCTCGGGCATGCGGATGACGTGGATGCCCTCGCCGCTCTGGATGCGGGTGTCGGCGTCGGCCAGCACGTAGAGCACGCCGCCGCGGGCGCGCACCTCCTGCATGTTGCTCTTGAGCTTCTCCAGCAGGGTGTCGTTGGGCGCCACGGTCACCACCGGCATGGCGCTGGTCACCAGCGCCAGCGGGCCGTGCTTGAGCTCTCCGGCCGGATAGGCTTCGGCGTGGATGTAGCTGATTTCCTTGAGCTTGAGCGCGCCTTCCAGGGCGATCGGGTAGTGCAGGCCACGCCCCAGGAACAGCGCATTCTCCATGCGGGCGAAGTCCTCCGACCAGCTGATGACCTGCGGCTCGAGCGCCAGCACCGCCTGCAGCGCCAGCGGCAGGTGGCGCATGGCCTTGAGGTGTTCGGCTTCCTGCGCGTCGCTCAGGCGGCCGCGCACCTGCGCCAGCGCCAGCGTGAGCAGGAACAGACCGGCCAGCTGGGTGGTGAAAGCCTTGGTCGAGGCGACGCCGATCTCCACCCCGGCACGGGTGATGTAGGCCAGTTCGCATTCGCGCACCATGGCGCTGGTGGCCACGTTGCAGATGGTCAGGGTGTGCTTCATGCCCAGGCCCTGCGCGTGGCGCAGTGCGGCCAGGGTGTCGGCGGTCTCGCCGCTCTGGCTGATGGTGACCACCAGCGTCTTCGGGTCCGGCACGCTGGTGCGGTAGCGGTACTCGCTGGCCACCTCCACCTGGGTCGGGATCTGGGCGATGTCTTCCAGCCAGTACTTGGCCGCGCAGCCGCTGTAGTAACTGGTGCCACAGGCCAGGATGAGCACGCGGTCGATGTCTTTGAACACCCGGTAGGCACCGTCCCCGAACAGCTCGGGCGTGATGCCGTTGACACCTTCGAGCGTGTCGCCGATGGCGCGCGGCTGCTCGAAGATTTCCTTCTGCATGTAGTGGCGGTAGGGGCCGAGTTCGGCCGCGCCGCTGTGCGCCTGCACCGTGCGCACCGGGCGCTGGCCGGCGTCGAAGCTGCGGCCCTGGCCGTCGGTCACCCAGTAGCGGCCCAGCTGCAGGTCCACCAGGTCGCCCTCTTCCAGATAGACGATCTGGTCGGTCACGCCGGCCAGGGCCATGGCGTCGCTGGCCAGGAAGTGCTCGCCGCCGCCCTGCCCCACGCCCAGCACCAGCGGCGAACCGGCCCGTGCGCCGACCACACGGTGCGGCTCGTCCTTGTGAAACACGGCCAGCGCGTAGGCGCCGTGCAGCTGCGCCACGGCGGCCTGCAGCGCCGCGAACACGTCACCGTTGTAGAGCGAGTCGATCAGGTGGGCGATGACCTCGGTGTCGGTCTGGCTCTCGAACACATAGCCTTTGGTCTGCAGCGCGGCGCGCAGTTCGTCGTGGTTCTCGATGATGCCGTTGTGCACCAGCGCCACCCGGCCGGCAGCGCCATTGCCGGAGCTGTTGCCCGGTCCGTGGCTGAAGTGCGGGTGGGCGTTGTGCACCGCCGGCGCGCCATGGGTGGCCCAGCGGGTGTGGGCGATGCCGGTGCCGCTGGCGATGCCTTCGCTCGCCACCTGTTGCGCCAGTTCGGCCACCCGGGCGGTGCTGCGTGCCCGCTTGAGGCCACCGGCATGCACCGCCACGCCGCAGGAGTCGTAACCCCGGTACTCCAGCCGCTGCAGGCCCTGGACCAGCACCGGCACGATGTCGCGCCCCGAAACCCCCGCCACGATGCCACACATGTTCTTGCTCCTGGTGAATGAACGCTCGCATGCTACCCATCACCAAAAGAAAGAAGTAGCCAAAAATTTGGCATGAACGATCAAAAATTGCACTCCGCATCGCCAATGAACAATTCGTTCAAATAAACTTCGAGAATGGAAGAAACGACCATTGATGAAGCCGATCTGCGCCTGCTGGCCCTGCTGCAGGTCGACGCCTCTCTGAGCAACCTGGCGCTGGCCGAGCGCGCCCACCTGTCGGCGCCGACCTGCCTGCGCCGGGTCAGGCGCCTGCGCGAACTGGGGCTGATCGAGCGTCAGGTCGCCCTGCTGAACCCCGAGCGCCTGGCGGCGCTGACCGGCCACGGGCTGACGGCACTGGTCGAGATCACGCTCGAACGCCAGGGGGCCGAACAACTGGATGCCTTCGAGTCGCGCCTGCTGCCGGAGGCGGCGGTGCAACAGTGCTACCGCGTCAGCCCGGGACCGGACTTCATGCTGGTGGTGCACTCGGCCGACATGCCGGCCTACCTGGAGCTGGCGCAGCGCCTGTTCACCACCGACGCGAACGTGCGCAACGTCAAGGCGTTCTTCAGCCTCAAGCGCGGCAAGTTCGACCCGCGCCTGCCCTTGCCGCGACACCCATCCGTCTGAGGTGCCGACCGTCCATCCGCCCGAGTGCGACATTTCCATCGGATAGGGGGTGGAATTTGTAACCGAGTGTTGACGGTTACGGCTTCAGGTTTCAACCTTCTAGAATGCGCCGCTCTTCGGTACAACTAAATGCTTCAGGAGGTCGTCAACATGCTGCCCTTGTGGATTGGATTCACGCTGGCCCTGGCACTGGTCGCACTCGGTGTCTGGCTCTGGCGCCGCTTCGCCCTGCGCCCGTCCGGCCGGGAAGACCGCTACGCGCCCGAACGGGTGCTCACGCCCGAACAGGTGGTCATGCTGGACTACCTGCACGACACCTTCCCCGGTCAGGTCGTGCTGCCCAATGTGCTGCTCAGGGACATGCTGTCGGTGCGCCGCGCCGCGGATCCGGCCCGGGCGCGCGAGCGCCTGCAAAAGCAGAAGGTGGACTTCGTGGTCTGCGGCGAGGACGGGCGCGCCGCCTTTGCCTTTGACGTCGAGCAGTACCACCTGAGCAACGCCAAGGCCAAGGCGCACCAGCTGAAGATCAAGAACCGCATTCTCAAGACCGCAGGGGTGCGCTTCGTGTTCCTCAAGAACGGCATCCACCGCATGCCCAGCCCGGCCGACTTCCGCGCCCAGCTGAACCTGGCGAGCCTGCCGCGGCCCAAGCAGGTCGAGACGCCCCCGCGCGACAGCGTGCGCCAGCAGCTCGAATCGCGCTTCTCGGAGTTCGACACGCTCTACCCGGCCACCGGCTTCCGCGATTCCGAGGTCATGGGCCTGAGCGGTCTGATGGACCTGGAAGGCGATGTGGCCGAACTGCAGGGCCGCCAGCGTCCGCCGCTGACCCGCGTGCGCGCCTGAACCGCGCGCACCGCATCCAGCCCCTGAGCGGCTGCAGGCCGCTCAGGGCTTTTTCTTGACCGGCCGCTGCCAGCCGCTGATCGACAGCTGTTTGCCGCGCGCCACCGACAGTGCGCCCGGTTCGGTGCTCTTGGTGATGGTCGAACCGGCACCCACGGTGCCCCCGGCTCCGATGGTCACCGGCGCCACCAGCACGCAGTTGCTGCCCACGTGCACGTCGGCTTCGATCACCGTGCGGTGCTTGTTGGCGCCGTCGTAGTTGGC